>Ga0056128_1010086_pt1 | contig 11788 bp, 3 predicted proteins | sample WorMetLIZISLAND2_FD_71113 | JGI IMG/M metagenome (GOLD analysis project Ga0056128, IMG submission 71113) | Marine gutless worms symbiont microbial communities from Max Planck institute for Marine Microbiology, Germany - Olavius geniculatus... ... | reverse complement strand
CTTTCTCTGTATCACTTTCTGCAGTAGGGTTTCTGTCAATTGAATCTTTCTGTACAATTCTTCATTAGTGACCTTTTGTGTCCATCCTATCCTCAGAATCTTCCGGTAGCATTTTCTCTCGAAGGACAGGATTCGGCTTTCGCAGCGTTTTGTAACGGTTAAGAAATGGTAATTGCATATTCAGGAGCTGAGCAACTTACTGTGATCATTTATATTTGCAGAAACAACCATCAAGTTACTTGAACTAAGACGACAACGGACAGTTTCCAGCCGCGGCGAAACGCAACGACGCCGCTAGCTGAGACGATGAGCATCTCTTACCGCACTCAAGCCGAGCGGCGAGCTTCCGTCACGCGACCGTACGTGCTAGGTGCCCGGGCCAGTGGTGCTAGAACACCGCTGGAACTACCGCCGTGGGGGTATGGCGCTGGCCGGCCGGTGACGCTCATCAACAGCACTCAGCGACTCTTCAGACCAAAGATGCGCTCAACGCCATCGCATGCCAAACAGACGACCAGCTGCTGTGAGACGGGTCCAGTACAACGGACAGCCGCATGCAGTCGTCCTGCAAGCCTTGAACACACTGGTCTGTCAAACTGGTCCAACTCGACAACATACGACCGCGACGGCGCCGCCGACTTAAGCGTCGTAGTCGAGCTGAAAAGCACCGAATCTTCCACCGAAAAGAGCAGGCCTAAACCGAATGAGATGAGCTGGAACGCCGCAAGTTCCGGAGGGATCATGGCAAATGTAGCCGTGCCCGCGCAACATTCGTACAACCAGGAAGTTGTGCATAGCATCGGCGACACGGCAGTGATAGGCGGCGGCCCAGTCGTCACGTCGAGCTCCATGGAGACTTGGACCACTTACGAGGATGGTACGTCGTCGTCGCCGCTCGTCCAGAGCACAACCAGCTCTCCTCATTATCTCGCCTCGCCGAAGCTCGACAGCAGCACCGTAAACACGCCGTGCAGCCCGCCGCTATTACACCCGCCGGTGGCAAAGTCATGGTCTGGTCGACTGTCGCCCAAGTCACAGACGTCGCTGGCAGACTTGACTAACCACCGCAAGACCGACGCGACTAAGGCCTCAACAGGCTCTTCATCATCTTCTAGTCCGAGAGTAATCGCATCAACCACTAAGCCAACAGCGAACGAACCTGCGGCGGTGGTCACGCAAGACGTGGTCAAGAGTGCCCCGAGTAGCGCTGACAGATCGCCAGGACTGAAGAAAGTGCCGTCGTCGGCGTCTGGAGAAGTCGTAGTGAATCCGCCGGTCAGTCCGACTAGCAGCAGCAATGGCAAAGGACCGGCGCCTCGTCGAGTTTCGTCCAGGACGGACCCGTGTAAAAGCCCCAGCTCGACGTCTAAGGCCAGTGACCAGGATAAGTCGAGTCTGATGGTTGGTCTGGTCAAGGTAAAGAGTCGAGACACTGGACTGATGATCGACTGTCCGATCCTGGAAACATCCTACCCGAATGAAACGGTCGAGTCTTCGTCGCCAGCAGCGCGACAGAGCAGCAGTCACAAGGTCGTACTCATCAAGGCTGTGGTGCCTCGCTGGGCGTGGAATGGACGTGCACACGACTCATCATCGCAGGCGTCGCCGTCGTCAGCGAGAACTAACGACAGTGTGATAAGCAAGAGAAAGAGTTTAGTTTCAGTCAACACGCAGACTTCTGACACCCTGCTGCCTGCCCGTCGCACCATTTCCGCACACCAGACCATGTCGTCTCCGTCACCGCCTGTCACATCCATGCATGTTCCTGCGCTACAAGACGACAGCCAACTGACGCCTTCTCCGAAACCTCCCGCATGTTTCGCTAAAGGCAAAAGTTCTCCAAAGACGCCAGCTGAATGCAATGTTCGGTCGCCGAAATCTTCCAGTCGTGTCCCCTGCTCGCCAAACAACAACTCAAATCTCTTCAGCAGCTTGCTCGTGATGTCAGAAAAATCTAAAGAATCGGAATCGGTAGAGCGAGCCTCGACATCGATTGAATGCGACTCACTGATGGTAAATCGCCTGGAAAATCTGAAGCTTGACTTGCAGTTCAGCAGCAGCGGAAACAACAGTGACAACGAGTCAGTAACGCACGAGAAAATTAAACGTACTAAAGCCGAGTGCAGCGACGGTAGCTCGTCGTCGTCCTCCGAAGACCTCGCCTCGATGTGCGGTCAGCGACTGTCAACACGCAACTGGTCATGTGCCGCTACTGCTGCAACCGCATCATCTGAGGCCGTTGTAAGCTTGAAGCCATCTGCAGGCTACATCGACAACATCGCAGGACGCACAACGCCGTCGCCATCGTCGTCTCAACAGAAGCAGTCGAGTGCAGGCAGAAACGTGCGCACGCCGCCTTCACAGCGTCGTTCTGCAGCGTCTACATCCCACGCCGACAACTCGGCTCGATCTCGTGTCAGCAACAGCAGCAAATGTCAATCAAGTACGAAGAATTCGCAGAGAAGTGACACGAAAGCTAGACTGACGCCTGACAGCTGTTCACAATCAAACCTGTCGACATGTAAGGGGAGATCGTCGACGTCTAACGTCGAAGTTGAACAGAACGTCTGGCCGGAACGCGACTACGCGTCGAGGTCGGAAAGCAGTTTGTCTGCTGGGTCTAAGTCGACTAGCGTTCACGACTACCGCTGTGAGATGCCGCCGACGAACAAGATAGCGTCAGCGACGACGTCGCCGAAAGCGACGTCACCTAGAGCGACGACGTCGCCGAGAAATCCTCGTTGCACTGAGCAGAGTTCGACGCTCGCGCCGGCGCAGAGTCAGCTAGAAACATTCAGCGGCGAGTCGAACACTTGTGTCACTGAACCGCTTGGCGATAACATGCGCCGTCATCATCATCGTCGTGGTGAATTCCGCTCAAACGCGGCTGCCGCTGCTGGCGTCAAATCAACTAGTCACCACCAGTCGAAACACCACGAACACCGCCGATCGACTCCCGCTAAAAAACATCGTGCCGCGGTAGAACCCAAGTCTCCGCCGACCCAAGGACGCTACAAAGTGACAGCATCCGATGGCAGCAAGAGATCGGGCGGCGACTCGCAGCGCAAATGCAGCGGCCCGGAAGCTAAACGACGCAGCGAAGCGGCGCAGAGTTCCCGTTCTACCGGCTCAATGGCCGTACAGCGCAATGGCACCACTGCCGCCAAGCGCCAGCATTCGTCGTCGGCGGCTGGTCGCCATGCGTCACACAAGGCTGGCGGCGGCACCAACAAGTGGAGTTCAGCTCGCGACGTGCAGCGTGGCACTGCAGATCGACGCACTTCGATGTCACGTGAACAGTACAGTTCCGTCATGCATGGAGACATCCGGCGTCGTGGTCACGGGTACGCCGATAGGCATTCGACGTGTGAGCCGCGCTGCGACAAGAAGATCAGCAAGCCAACTACAAGTACGTCTTTAGACCGACGTCAGCATCGACACGACGCTCGGTCGATCAATGCATCGCCGTCCAGGTCTAACGGCAGCGTGTCACGAGATCATCGACGTCCACAGTCAGCCCACGCCAACTACTTCTTGCCGCCTATAAACCAGCCCACCTCCACTCAGCCGAAGCACAGCACTGACACCCGTCCGTCACTACGCAACAGTCGCGACGACGCCCGTGAGTCCAAGTTCACTGAACGTCGACAGTCGCTCGTCGGCTACTGTTCGCCGCGCTCGCACAAACCGTTCCCGCCACCCATCTCAGACCGTTATCCTTCTCCTCTTCAGCCAGCCTTCGGCAGCTCGACTGCTGCTGCTGCTGCTGTTGTCGCGACGGCGTTGACTGCCGAGCCGGTTCGTGCGCAGTACGTGATCGTCCAGCGTCAGAAAGACAACGATTACGCTGACTTCCAACCAGCTGACCGGGAGGACTGCGGTCCAGCAGCCCGTCGCACTCACGAGCGTCTCTGCCGTTCAGCCCAGACGAGCACTGACCAACACCGTCGCGCCAACGCAGCAGCCAAAGTCACCGACGAAGTTGTCAATCGACGGCGCAAGAAGCTGCCTGCCACGCCACCTACTTGGAGTTCCGAGTTGCCACCAGTGAGAGCCACTGAGAAACCCGCCTGGAAGCAGTACTTTGCGTGATTTACTGCTCCTCACAGACAGTAGGCTGCTGTAGCTATAATGAACGTCGATAACGAGAACATCGCTAGACTTAAACATCCGTTGCTGTTTGGCTGTTACGTCGCAGGGCGTTGATGCTTTCTAGTTAACATCTCTGCTCTTATCGTCTCAGTTTCAATTGTTCCAACATGAGTTTTTGTTGACATCGCATTATCCACCAACTTTGACTAAGTTTAACTGTTAATTAAGACGTTGTTAACATTTTGTTTTGTGCGTCATTACAACGCCGTGTCTTGTAGTGACATTTCGTCTTTAAATATCTTACGACTAGGCCTACTGGTCCGTTACAACTGAATATCTGGATATGTGGGCCGCAATAAAATTATTTAAACAGCTTCTATACAGACATCTGCTCTAGTTTTAGTTTAAAGTGTACACCGTGTACAAGTTTGTTGACGTCGCATTAACACTATTTATCGTCTTTATAACTTTTCTCTGGTTGCATCTACGAACAGCTACGATGAAATCCAAAATCGAATATACTGTACTTTAAAAAAAATTTTTTTCGGTAACAGCGAGCTATATGCTATGATATCTTGCTCTTGTGAAACCGGAACGAGGACGTGTCAACACCAGATCGAATCGCTCGGTTGCTGTAACAACATTACGAACGTCTATGCTAAGGTCTTTGTGCGTAAATTGCACAATCACATAACGTCGCGTTGTAGGTGGTATAGCATTCTGTCAGCAAATGTCTTACAGCTGTCTTCTGAATTACAACTTAACATCTAAATAGTCATTTTGACGACTGTTGTTATTTGCACTGTATATACAAGGACATCCGGCAAACGTTCAGAAATGGACAGTAATAACTTTGTTTACAACACAAAGCTGGCTCGTCGTGCGCGCGACGAGCGCTCGACAAGTAGGCTCGACGAGCCAGATCGTTGAACCAACTTTATCGTGTAAACGGGGTATATAACTGATAAATGGCACGACAGCACAGTTATTCCCAGGGCCGGCAAGAACATTTTGGGGACTGCGACAAAATTAGACAGGCTATATGTTAACGTTTTTTATTCAAACAAAATATTTTGATCTTGTTTAATTACACATCCTACGTACTAGTACATAAAGACCCGTGCCTTTTCGTAGTCTTTAGTAAAGACTACGAGATTCTTTACACGGTTACACCAAACATGGACTTAAGTAGTCGCATAGAAAGCAAAACCGCTGATCGATTTAGTCACCTAACGAATCATTTTTACGCACGACAACAGAATGCTTCGCGCGTCTTAGCCATCGTCGAGGTGACCGTCCGTCCGTCTGTTCGTCCGTCCATCTGTCACACTGCGGTATTGTGTCAAACAGACGCAAGCTATCACGAAATCTTCACTGTGGGTTGCCATAAGAACTCTATAGTTTATCGTGACAAAATTTCGTGTTCTTGTATGAGGGGGTTCCTCTTGAAGAGGGGCGTTAAAAAGGGGTGCATGTGCCCATAAATGTTAAAAACATTGATTTGCAAATAAAAAACATTAAAAACACGTTTTTTTACTTTTATAAAAACATGGTAAAAACATGCATAAAAACATTAAACTGCAGATGTTTCCAATCGCTACTTTTTTCGCCAATATGCACGCAAAAATATCTAACTCAGATAATTAAAAACAAAAACCTACCAATTGTAAATACAAAAAAAACTAGAATGTATTAAATGTACAGATCAAAAACAGCTGAACGCAATTTGCCCATGAGAAATAAATCATATTTGTAATTTTGTACGTTTATGTTTTAACAAAAACAAAAACACGACATGATAAAGCACAAAAGCATAAAAAATAAACATAAAACATAAAAAAATAATAAAACATTTTAAAAATAAAACAAAACGTAACAAGAACATGTTTTTAAACTTTAAAAAAGCATTAAAGATGTTTTCTACATCTAGGCATGTACCCCCTAAAAACGTTATTTTATTTTGCCAATATTGGCTCGTATAGTGCGAAAACGGTTGCAGATAAGTATAGACATGCTGCTTATCGTAACAAGCACTGGTGACGGGCTTTTTAGATTTATCAACATCGATAACCTTGAACGACCTTGAACAACCTTGAACCCCTAAAATAGGGGTTTTTAGTAACTGTTTCGCAATTATTGGCTGCAGTGCACATTTCAACAGTAAATTGCGTCAAAATGGCTGGAGATAGACCAAGACAACCTGCGTATGAAATTTTCAGCATTAAACGCACATTTTAACAGTTTAGGTCTCGACCCCCTATGTTCAAGGCGGCCTGCATAGGCGGGCGTCAAATACGGCTACCCCCCTAAAAGTGGTTATTTTATTGATATTGGCTCGTTTAGCGTAAAAATAGTTGCAGATGTGTAGAGGCATACTGTTTATCATAACAAGAACTAGTGACGGGTTTTTTAACGGTGTCAACATCGATAATCCTGAATAACCTTGAACCCTTAAAATAGAGGGTTTTAGTGTTTCGTTGCAATTTTCGGCTTCGGCGCGCATTTTAAGAATGAATTGTGCCGAAATGGCTGGAGATAAACCTGGACAACCTGCGTACGAAATTTTTTTTTAGCATAGAACGTACATGTTTAACCATCTAAGTTTCGACCCCCTAGGTTCAAGGCGTCTTCAGTACGGAGGCCTCAAATTTGAATACTCCTTCAAGACGCAATATTATTTTATTGCACGCTGTACATTTGCTGCTCAGATGGTAGAACTGCTGCTGTCGCGCGTCACGTGAGCTTTCCTCAAATTACTTGTTTCGTAAGTCGAAAGCAGTTATGTTTTGGCTAAGGGTTTTACTCTTGCGGGTAACTCCGTCTAAAACGATGTGTCATTTGGATCCCCACGAGTGTACAATGGCATTTAAAATTCGAAATCTGTCAAACGGTTTAACAGAGGCACTAGTGTGACAGACAGACAGACCACAGACAAACAAATCACGCTAGGCTGCGGAGAAATGTCGAAGAATAAGCGAAATCACTACTTGCAGATGCTGCCTCACAAAGTTTCGGTCAGAAAAAGCTTGTACAAGGTGCACGCATGGCTATGGCCGCGTTCAGTGCGTCGTGGCGGGGGAGGGTAAAAAGACAATCCCCCCTCCCGCCCCCAAAAATTGGCTGTCGAAAAATCATCGGAAAATTTTTTTGTCCGAAAATTTCTTTTCAACATGCAAAATGTAGGGTTAAACCCCCATTTTGAGGGAAATTTAAAAACAATATCAAAATGGTGAGCACCGGTAATCTTCTCCTCAGAAAATTGGAACTGTCGAAATTCTGTCGGAAATTCGTAGTGTCTTACGAAAAATTGCAACTTTTTGCTCCGCCTACTTTTTAAACCCACGACGTCACTAGTCGCGTTTGTTGTTAATGATATATTGAAGGAATTCTTGGAGAGATACTTCGCTAGCTCGGTGTATGTCGACGGGACGACCGAATCCTGCACGCGGAAGGTCTGCGACTGTAGATGCCAATCATATTCCGACGCCACGTCATCTTCTCTATACCTCCAACACTCTCAGTGTTATTTTCAGCTTAAAATCGTTCCCTCGAACAATAAGGGCCATACGACGGGCGTTGATACCCGTTTCTTTAGCCTTCAGCCAGACACCAGCTTACGCCTCCAGACCACGAATGCGGAATTAGTGCATCGCGCGGTGTACGCCCTAACTTTTGATGTTGCTCATTACGCATAGGCCTACTCACGGACGGATGGCCAAGCCGAGTTGACTTGGGTGGCTATTTACGGTATGTATAGAGGTAGTTTACCCATTTTGCTAACTGTATTGGTAATCGTTTTAGTTCTAATGCAGTTCCAGTTTTTGAGATTTTAACTAATTCTATATTCGATTCGGTTTTAATTCAAGGAAACGATGCATTTTATTTCACAGTTCACACACAGCATTGAAACAGTCGTGGTCAGCAAACAACCAAAATACAAATAGGCTAATTGCTCGTTTCGATTTCGTTTGGTATCATCTTCGTAGTTTCAGATTAGAGATTTGTTGAGCTCGCGATAAAAATGAAACTTAGGCCTAATTTTGGATGTTTTTACGATTACGGACTGATTTTTCAAATTTGTGCGCATAAAAAGTTGGCCGTTTTCGTTCTCCTTTCGCTTTTCTCGGAAAATAAGGCCGTTCTGTGTGCAGGCCTACTTGTTTTTCTTGAATGCTTCAACCTGTCGCCGTCGTGAAGAGTTACAGCTCGGAGCCGACAGACGCGGCAATGATATCGCGCATTATCGTCAAACACGTGCGTCATAAATTAGGCCGACGGACAATAGAAAGTTATGTGTAAGCCGCAGCGGTAACTTACGTCAGCCGCGGTCGGAATGGGTCTAGCGGAGGAGGTGAGACACTATATGCATTGATACAGCGCTGTGGAGAATCTAATCTTGGATTGCGGCACGCCAAGGTGGGTGGCCATGGAGACTGGCGCTATAGGCTACGAGTCCCGCTGAACCACGTGTTTTGCGGTCAGAAATGTCATTCATAACAGCGGTTCAACGATTTCGAGCCATATAAATAGACACTAGGCTTACATGCCCGCCAAGAACTACACGATTAAATATAGAATCATGACCGCTTAACTTTCGGTGCATACAGTTGGCTATACTGAATCAATATCTACGGTACTTCAAAATCTAAGCGTCGCGACATCACGACCAACGGTAAGCGTAACCTCTGCAGTAGGCCTTCCTATCAGTTTGATTTCTTTCTTACGCCGGGTGATCACTGAAATGTCCCAAAGTTCCATAAATTCGTAACTTTATTGCAAATTTATCGCAAAGTATTAAATTAACCGATTTTCAATTTTTTTCACTCGCCACATAAGTTGTAATTTAAAAAACGCTGATTGTTAGGCTAAAAACAGTGAAACTTTATCACAATGTCATTCTAAAAGATTAGTTAAATAGGCCTAGTTCTATACTCAGTTACAACTTACAACTAAGTCCGACTATAAAGCTTATTCCACAAGTGACTATAAAAACTAAGGTAAAGGTAGATAGTTTATAATTATAGAGGATAGATGACTGTATTAGCTGACTGACAAGGGTCAGTAAAGTGACCTACTTGTAACAGAGAATCCGCTACAACTATAGCGACGCCTTTAAAATGTGACTGGATCTTCAGTGATCATTGAATGATCTGAATTGCAAATTTACTGCCAAGTACGCCCATATCGGTCAAAGAATACAACATTATAGCCTATTTGATGCAGCGATGACGAAAACTTAAGAGGGCTTACTTTTTATTGGGATACTTTATCAAGCAAATACGGTACATCACTGAATGCGACGCCGCTAAAAACCTTAAAAATGCTTTTATCGCACATGTAACACCCCTACAATGTCACATTTTTGTGACATTCTAATAGTCAGCGTCAGTAGGCATATGTTTTAAAAATTTTACATTTAAGTTTAGTTTTAATTTTAGTTCTACGACAGATGTAGATGCTACTGTTTTACGTCTTGTAGCATATGTAGGCCTAACTGTTGGCGGACTGTGACAGAGCGTGATCGGGTCTGGTTGTTCGTCTACGTTGGTATGCCATCAGTTCCTAGCGCTGAAGCTAGTGTGACGCCGCTGCTGCTGCTGCTGCATCTGCTGTTGATGATGATGTTGCTACTACATCACTGTGGTGATGCCCGTCCGTTGGTGCATCGCGCGGTGTGCCCGCACAAACATTCGACAGCGTCAGCCACAAGTCCACGTGCTTCCACCGTGCTGCCGAAGCATCCACTCAAGACACTCGACGACGAAGCCACTTTCAACACGGCAACCAGCAAACAGGTGCAATCACATTCCCGATAAATGAAGGAATGTAGGCCTAATGCCGCAGCAAGTACGCGGCGTCTCTGCATTTTTTCTAGAGGGATGCCTCCCTTATCACTGTTTTACTAAAATTCATGCGAAAGGGCATCTATTTGCTTAGGCTTATGTACCAGGACATAAAAGTAATTAGTCTATGGTTTAGCTGCGAACACTGTAGTGCAACTGTGTAGGCCTATGGTCTATAAATCCGTTTTTTGTCTTTCAGTCCTTTCTGTTTGTAATATTGTTTCTTATCTTATTTTACAGTAGTTTCTGTACATTAGACAACGTCACCAAATTCCATTTAAATAAGAAGATAATGAAAATATAAAGACGTCTTGCATTGATATACTGACCATTTTTAAAGATGTGACGACTAAACATCCCATGAAAGCCCTCCCAGAGCACTCGTGTAATCCAAAGCGATACTGATTGAGGCCGCGTTACGTGTCTTACCCGTCCGTCTGTCTGCATGTCCCATACGGGCTTTTAACTCGAAAGCAAAAAAAACGTAGAAACCAAAATTAGTGTGAACGTTTTCCAAGGCTCGAGTAACTGGTGTGCCAATTTTTAGTCCTGACTTCAATTCGAAGAGTCAGGTTGCGCAGCTGCAGGCGGACGCCCGCATGTGAAGTCAGCACTGGGCGGACATTCTCGCATTCTCGCCTGTAACACCTGGACAGCCTGTTATTTTTGTACAGATGAAGAACGAAGTCGCCGACGAGGCTGCAGTGACTATTGGCCGACGACGTCGAGCAGCGTCGAAGATGAAGTTTCACGGCATAAGTCACACCAACGACCGCTTGGTCGCACTGCCGCGTGAAGTCAAGAACATGATTCGCGAATACCTCGAGTGGCGACGTCACAACGGCTACGGCAAGATGACACGTCGCTGGGGAAAGTAAACGTGACTGTAAACTGTAAACGCCTGATGACGACTTGAATCCAGACAGTAATCACGTACCGCACAACGACAAGCTGCCTCTCGACTTAGGCTAGGCCTATGCATTTCTTGACAGAGTACACAACAACAGGCCCACAAGTAGCCTAAAACATATCAAAGTGGGGCAAACTTCTGAATCATGCATGTCCGACTGTCGACCCGTTGCGTGTGAACTTTGTGAAGCCAGTTTGCAGTCGCTTTGGTTTACGTAGAATGCCAGAAAGACCATAAGCACAAGCTGAACATCCCAGTTAACATTGGCCAAAACCGAACTTGGTAGATTAGTACTGCGTAATCTAGCGCGACATTTTTGCTAAAATTTTCGCTCCTGTGCCACAGGTGAATAAGATCTCTTTTGAGTCGGCGGACCTAGGCAAACTTACGTGCGTACCAAGCCCACCGTCTTTCTGGCCACGAATTCTCTCTGTTCGTGTAAACTTTAATGAATCATTGAATCATTATGAATGAGTCGAATTTCATTGAACATCGGTGCTTTCTTGATGCACTATTCAGCTACAGTTGGGCAGTAGCCCTATGACAGTGAACAACAAATAGTATAGGTTATACTCAGCTCTGCTGTTAGAGCGTCGTTTAAAGACAGCTTGTAGTTTATCTGTTTGTTTCTGTTCTCGTGTTGTTACCATTACTGTGATGTCATCTCAATAACCATCAATGGCGTCGATCCCAGGGGAAGGGGATCGCCCCCCCGCGAATAAAAAATAGCTTGGGCGAGAATATCTTTTCGCTCCCTCAAAGTTCTACGTTTTGTGGCCTGTTCTATGCGCAGAATGCGTTTGAGACCCCACTTGGCGAGCTTACAGGACTCCGCCAGATCTCTGACCCTCTTTAAGAATTCCACTCCTACTGTTGGCCTCGATTATCAGTTATTCGAGACTAAGCAACCATGTAAACTTGTCTATCTATGCCAATTTGTTTC
>Ga0056128_1010085_pt1 | contig 11788 bp, 6 predicted proteins | sample WorMetLIZISLAND2_FD_71113 | JGI IMG/M metagenome (GOLD analysis project Ga0056128, IMG submission 71113) | Marine gutless worms symbiont microbial communities from Max Planck institute for Marine Microbiology, Germany - Olavius geniculatus... ... | reverse complement strand
ATCACTAAGTAACCTGGACCAGGCCACCTGATCGAGTTGACACAGTGCAAACACGTAGTGCGCTAATGGTTATGTACATTGATTGTAGGCCTATTTAGGTGTAATAGGTGTCAAAAAATACTTGCGTGGAAGATGTAATTGACTGCGCTGTAAGTTACTCTGCACATGCAACGTCTAACGAAAGGTAAGACAATCGATATTTCTGAATAACTGCTGTTGACTGTGCTGACTAGGCCCTAATATTGACAGACGGCGCCATTACGTAATAGCGTTAAAACAGCACTTGCATTTATTCTCGATCTTTAACACCTATACCAATCAACACAGGACACTCGTAAGATTGCCTATGCTAAATTTGAGAAAATTCTGAGAGTGTGCCGATTCGGAAGGCAACCCAAATTCGGAATCTAAAATCCTCAAAGTAGCATAGAGCACTGCGTTCAAGTATATATCTGAACATCGGCCTTTCGGTTTGAAAGTCCGCCTGAACTACGTTATTCATATAAATTCAATGCGAATATGTTTTCACCGAAATAAAATACTTTTCTGACTGACTAAGGATGAATCATCATTGAAAATTTTAAAGAACTGAATGCACAAGCAAAGATGCAACACTGAGCATCAGCTGATACACTCACATTGCTCGGTGTCTGGCTTTTTCGCCCCTTTGCCGTTTCGTCCCCTGGCTCTTTCGCCCCTGGCTGATTTGCCTCCTGGCTTGTTCGCTTTCTGGTTTTTTCACCCCTGGTTGATTCGCCGCCTGTGCTTTACATTCGCCTCCTGGCTTGTTCGCCCCCTGGCTGATTCACCCTCTCGCCTCGGACGATTCGTCCTTTGGCTCATTCGGCCTTTAGCATTTTAGGTGTCTTTGTCATCCCAAAAATGAGATATTTGTGGCAAAATCACCGTTTTCTCTATAGAAAACAAAATTAAGATTGATGCAGAAATTTGCAGGTTTCTGTCGGAATTAAGCTACATCCGAAATTTGCAAACGTGTCAGTCAGACAATTGTAGCTACTTTTTACTCCGCAGCATTGTTGCTATGGAGCATGAGATAACTGACTTTTATTTTTGTGCTGTGATCACTTATTATGCCAAGCATTTTGTCACATATAAAATTAATTAAAAAATATATCTTGGCCTACTAATCGCTTGAGTGATGATACACTGTAGTTATTGTCATTCTGTAAACAAAAAAAACGGAAAGTCTATATTAGACCAATAAGTTTATATTAGTCTATGAAGGGCAAATCTTCCAAGCTGAGGGGGCAAACGAGCCAGGGGCAAACAAGCCAGGAGGCAAATGAGCCAAGAGGCAGAAAAGCCAGGGGCGAAAGAGCTAGGGGGTGAATCAGTCAGAGGATGAAACGGCAAAGGGGTGAAAAAGCCGTAATTCCATTGCTCCACTAATGCAGTCAGTAGCTGTATTCCCATAGATATACTTAAACATATTGCTAACTGTAATTGTGTACTCTATCCAAGCTGGAATTTTACTTTGAAAATGCAAAGTGAAGAACTCTGCTGCTGATTAGCTGTATTGAGAGCATATGCAGTATTTATTTCTGTGGCATTTTTCCGTATGCATTTCACTTTTACCACTTAGTTAACGGTGCTTGAAAAATGAAGTTTGAGATTTGTAGAATCTTGACTTTTTTTACAACGGAGTATTGTTACGATGTTTAACATGAGGTTGCATCACCTTCTAGTCAGTTAGCTTTTAAACATTTGTCATCAAGTTGCATTATGTAGTATGCACTGCATTTTGTTGTGTCCTTTTAGTTGATTACTAACAAAGTGTTGTTGTAAAATATGTAGGATTTTTGGTTGTTGTTGACACGATGGCATCATCTGATCTGGTTGCAAAGTGGGATGTCACACTTAGTGACAAAGTGCACAGAGTGGAGTTTGAACATGGTACAACAACTGGCAAGAGAATTATTCGCGTAGATGGAAATGTATGTATACAGCATCTCATTTTTGGATTATTGTATTTTTTGTAACTGCTATATCATACACATCCAGCGATGGTTAGGCTCCAAAGAATTTTGCCACCAAAAATGTCATTTTTCGTTCATCAAAAAGTGTAAATTTCATCAAAAATTCTGCCAAAAATCACAACTTTTGCCACTTTTTCGCCACCTGAAAAAACCTTTACAGCAGTGCATCACTGTAACTGCTGGTAACTTATTCTATGAAGTTCTGCCAAAAACAGTTTTGAGGCTTTTGTTTTCCACTTTTCTTCTCGTTTGTCAAAACGTGCAACTTTGTCAAAACGGTAGCCAGAAATCCTGAATTTCTCCATTTTTTCGCCATCTGAAATTGAGTGCTTGTTATGATAAACAGCCTTAAAAGGATTTTGCTGCCAAAAATGTTATTTTTCATCTGTTAGAAAGTGAAAATTTAGTAAATTTTGTCAAATTTCGTCAAAAATTAATATTTTTGTCACAACCGCCAGTTTTTGTCATTTTGTCAATTTTTCATCAAAAATGAAATCCTTTGGAGCCTAGTGATGGTTTATCTCTGTTGATGGACTTGGTGCATTCTGAATTTGTAAAATACAGTATAGATAGTTAGACTGATGCATTGCCAGGCCTTGCATGTGTGATAATGACAAGTGGCTTTGATGATCAGGAGGTAATGCATAGAGACTGGATGTTCAAACTGGTCGGTGCAGAGCATTTCACAATCGGCAAAGCTCGATGCTGCATCACTATTGATGCTGCCGAGGGTTTCATGTATCAGTACTCACTGGAGGTGAATGGCAAGACGCTTGAGAAATTCACCGAGAACCAGAGCAAGATTATAAGGACATGGCTGTGCAACGTGGCTGGCATGTCGTTCAGGATTGTCCTTGGTATTATTGCTGATTTTCTTTTGCTAGACTATTCTGACATTCTGTATATCAATTGTGATTCGATGCAATTCTGCTATTCACTAACTGTCAGCAACAGTTTGGCAAGACTTTTGTGTACAGTGCAAATAAGCTAACCTTTACACCAAAATGTGTATGAATTATGTTGAAAACTAATAATACACTGTGTCTAAAAAACATCCCGAACATTTTCGATTGTAACTAGAGGAAGGATTATCAGATTTTAATAATTTTTTGGTATGAATATTCCTGAGATAACTTGTCATTAAATCAATGTTTAGTTTCCCACCTCACCCAACGTCTGTTTGTACACTATCAGGAGAAAACAGCTAATAAAATATTGCTTTTTTACCTAATGCAGTATTATTGTTTAATTTAAATAATGCACAAAAACATATTTGGTTAACTTTCTTGACACTTTGGCTGACATTTCGTCCAACTGTTAATTTTTCAACTTTGTAATCGACTGGCTGTTGGGGGCCAGAGATCTGGACAGATAGAATTTATTGAAGTTTTTTATTTATTTCAACACATGATTTGCTTGGTCAGTTTTCCCCAGGAAGAGCAGAAGTTGGGTGAGGTGGGAACTTAAACAATTACATCCCGAACCAGTGGTGTCAGAAATATTTAGACCAAAAATTATTAAAACCTGATGATGTTTCTTCAAGTTATGATGGATAATGTTGGGGATGTTTTTCACGTTTTTGCGTATTTGAACGCATATTTCGCTTGGTCTGCATTTCCTTGGTAGTGCAGAAGCAAACGCTGGTTGAGGTGGGAAGCTGAATGACCATTTGATGGCAAGTTGTGTCAAGAATATTCACGCCAAAATTATTAGAATTTGGTAACTTTTCTTGAAGTTACAATCAAAAATGTTGGGGATGTTTTGTGAGGAGGGTATATTGTTATATCTTATTGTCTGACTTACCTGGTACTAATTTGTTTACTAAGTTGCTGATTTCGGTTATTTTTTTTATCAATGCACGTTTTTAATTGGGTTTAACTGATACGATATGATACAGTATTGCACAACATATGCTAAAACCTGGCAGGTAGCTTTGTCCACTGCATGCACGGAAAACTGAAAATAAACATAAACCAAGCATGAAAGTGGTAATATACACCGTGGTCCATAAAAAAACGTGCCACTTTTATTTTTTGAGTAGCTCCATGCAGCATTGGTGTGCAACGTCAGGAAGAAACTCGACACCACTGACTATAGTTTTGGCCACCTTACTTTAATACTGTCGCTACACCACCTTGTAAAATGCAGGTTGTTGTCTTGTTGAGCCTGCTGTTTGCGAGTGGTGTCAACTTTTGCCGCTTGCATTTGCACTGGAAGAAGACATTTGAGCACATGCTGTAATAAAGAGGATGTGATGTGACACGTGTGACTTTTTGAGAGACAATAATTGTCAGTTATGTTTGTCACTTTTCAGTTAATCATTTCCGAGCCGATGCGTGCAAGGTAAAAATGTGAAGTCAGTCAGTGATCTATGTCTATCTCAGATTGTGCGTGTGATAATTATATAGTTTTAGTTATGTTACAATAAAACAGTGAGATATTAGATTGTAATATTTGATCAGTCAGTGATTGGATAGGCAATTTGTGCTGTTACAGAAAAAGATACACTGGACATATGGGTCAATGGACAACGTGTACAAACGACGGTCTGCTTGCTTTTAATTTTATTCTTCTACATACTGACTCTGTAGTTACATAACAAACATGAGTATGGTTAATCCATCTTATAAAAGTGCATACAGTGACAACTTTTAGGAAATTTAGTATGTCACAAGGTCTTCACCATAAGTATTTATAATTTAGTATGTACCCAGTAGGCCATACAACTGTTTGTGTATCATGTGCTTGTTGCCTATTAATGTGGTCACTCATGTTGCATTTGTCGATTTTTCGTTGAGTGGTAATGCTGCATTTTTCCAGCATCTTCAGCTTTGGTTGTTATGCTAACTGTAAAATTTAGTAGGCTTATTTGTATGCTGTAATATCTATCTGCAAAAATTAATGATTAATTATCAGTTAATTGTCGAAAATTAGCTAACTAATTTTTTCAATCAATCAAAAAATTTGCAACTAACACTTTTACTTTTCAACAGCTTCAAATGATTGGTGATGTAACATTTGTAATTCAAATTTTATTTTGCATAGAACATTTCCTCAAGATTTTTACCAGAATTATTGTATCTGTGTTAGTTTAACGGTCTGCACTTTGTGAGTTGTTTACTTTTACAGTTTATCATGCACTGTGAAGTCATCTACTCAGTTTGTTTACTGTATCATCATCCCTTTTTTCAATTTTGCTTTAGTTAACAGAAGATAACAACATTAGTTAAATTCTGCAGTTTTCACAGTGTTTTTATGGACTACAATGATTAATCAAAATTAATCCTTCAATTTCTGGAGACTAATCATTTATTTTAAAAAAATTAATTAGTAACAGCCGTAAATTGTATAATTTCTGTGAACGTACAGTGGCGTGATAATATATTTTGTGCAGGGTGAATTTGTTGAAGATGGTACTGAGACACATTTTGCAATCGGTGAAGGTACACCTGCTTACATCAAGGCTGTAAGTTCTGGCAAGAGGAAGTCGGGCATTATTCACACACTTTTCATCAATAATGCTGAGGTTCCACTTGCAAACGAGTAAAATCACAAAGGTAGAGAGAGTTTGTTTTGACCACTTGATACATATCTCTTACTGTTATTACATGGTTTAAAAGTAATTAATTAAATTACTACATCAGCCTTAGGATGCTGCTGCATTCTCGTGTTATTTATTTGCAGATGCTGCTTTGCAAACACTAGAACCTCTATTCTTATCACATTTGAATCCGGGCTTAAAACTGAACTGTTCACTTTTGCCTATTACACAGGTCAGTGCCATCGCAGCGCTTCTGATTGACAGTTACAATGTGACACTATAATTGCTGGCATTATACCAAATTGTTTTATGCAGAGGCGGCGCCAGGTTTTCAGAGCTAGGGGGATCTAGGTTGAGTGGTTGTCGATTTACCGTGGCTACCCCCCCCCCTTCACGGACACAGAGATGTGTGTAAACAACTTTGAGATGTGTGTAATTGGGTGCTGTTTACATGATGAAGCAAACATCAAGCAAACATGAAGCATGCGTGTGTAGGCCTATATTCAATACATTTGCTTCATGTTTGCTTCATCGTGTAAACACCCTATAAACAACTTGCAGTCAAACATGCGAGTTTGTTTATTACAAGTCTGGCAGACGTGAAACCACTATACCACACAAAATATAACTATAAGTACACACAAAATATAATTATAAGTAGGTGGTTGCATCATATTATGTGTCAAGAATTTATGCTGTCTGTATTTTGTAGTCGCCTCAGCTACCATGTCAACTAAAACAGCAGTCAGAGATAGAGCGCTGGTGATATAATATCATGATCGACCACGCAGATAACTGGTGCTGACTGTTCTCATATGATAACATTACCAGTCCAACGGTTTTCTAGTCTCAACAGATTTCATATTGCATTTTATGTGTACAGTGTTTGTCAGCTTTAATGGTTCGAAAATACATTTGTTGTTGTTCTTATTTGTTATGTGTTTTGCATAACTTGTTACACTTATGCTATTAAATATTAGGGGTGTGGAAATTAGCAATTACTTAATCGATTGTCTTCTTAAAAATTGATGGATTAATTTTTGTAATCTGCTGAAATTTACTCAAAATTTTGGACTTCTCAACAGCTTAAAATGATTGATGATGAATGATGAAGGTTTGTAATTTATTTTTCCTATCGCATGGCACATATCAAGATTTGTACTTGCATACTGTTAATTTTTAACTACCTGCACTTTGTGAGTTTTGATTATCACAGTATATTGTTATATGTTATTATATTTATGATTGTAATACTTGTGTTGTGAAAAATAATCCTGTACAACTGGTAGCTAATTCTGCACATCATGCATTTATTACTTATTACATACAGGTTTAGAATGGTATAAATGTTTAGAATGTTATAAAAAATAGCAAGATATCAATTTAAAACAACGGCACAGAAATCTTAAATGAGAAAAAAATTGACTCTGTCTGTTTTAACTTTGATGTATATTTCTATTGTACTATTGTGTTATCATTACAATTTGTCAACTGATTCTTTAGACAAATACTAGAAATACATTCTGTGGAATGAGGTATCTGTCCCATTGCCATGCTATATAGCCTAGCAGCTGTGTATAAGGGGGGTAGGTGCAAACAGGGTGCAATTATCTTTCATAGGGACCGAGTTGTAGTCAATTTTGTCCCAAAATTCGTTGCCATGGCAAAACGGGTCAGCAGGGGAGAAATTTTAATGACACCATTGGATAGACCAGACCGGAAAATAGGGGTGGGGGTAGATGCAAACAGCGCGCAATTATCTTTCACGGGGCCAAGATATAGTTAATGTTGTCCCAAAATTTGTTGCCATGGCAACAGGGGCCGACAAAGGAAAAATTTTAATGACACCATCGGAAAGCCTGGGCCCGAAAATATGGGGCTAGGTGCAAACAGCGTGCAGCTATCTTTTACGGGACCAAGTTAAACCGCTTTGAAATCTCCATTGGCTGTAATGCAAAATTTTGCAACTTTTGAATGGTTGCTATGGCAACAGTGGTCGTTAGAGGGTAAATTTAAATGACACCGTTAGATTGCCCGACCCCAAAAATAGGGTGTAGGTAAACACAGCACGCAATTATCTTTTACGGGGACCGAGTTATATCGCTTTGAAGTCCCCATGGGCTGTAATGCAAATTTTTAAAAATTGTGGTAAAATAGGGGGAAGAAGTTATCAGATTTCTATCTGAAACAAACTCGATCTTACTTTTCAAGCCCTGAATCACTGTGCAAAATTTCATCGAGACCGAATCAAAATTGTGGCCGTAGAAGTGTTTACAGACAGATGGACAGAATCTGTCCCATGCTATGCTATAGCAATGGGACAGATAACGAGGGTCGTTCCATAAGTAAGTTACAAAACAGCATCATTTTGTTAGTTTTCCAAATATGAAAAATCTGAGATATACGTTTTGTAAAGAATTTTTTAAACACGTGGACAATTTTTTTGGATGACGATGTCATTACTGTGACTTCATCTGTTCATAGAACACAGTCTATCTCTGTATTATTTTCTCCACCTGTAACCCATCATAGGTCACAAGTGACAAACAAAATAGGAATGAATAAAATGTACAAACGTAGCAAGTTAAATGTTGCCTCTTTAAATGTTAGACATTAGTGTTTCATTTTTCAACATATCGTCCGAGTTTATTCAAACATTTTGTCCCAGGTGTCAACAAGCTTCTGAATGCCTGATGCAAAGAATGACGTTGGCTGATGTCCAAGCCACTGATGAATGACTGATTGCACCTCGGTTTCTGATGCAAATCTGTGCCCATTCAGCATTTTCTTACACCAAACGTGTATTGTTGGCTTTGTAAAACACTTGTCATTGTATACTGAACGGCTCCAAAAAAACGAATAATGGCACACTGTTTGTTACAGGTCAATTTCAGTGGCAACGTCACCATGTTTAATGTTTATAAAATTGACGTCACAGTGATGTCATCGTAATAAAACTCACAGGCGGTAACCAGAATTAAATTTCCTACAAAACATATATTTAGGATTTTTAAAATATTTGGATAACTAACCAAATGATGCTGTTTTGTAACTTATTTATGGAACGACCCTCGTATGTGAATATGAATAAACCAGTTCCCTATTTCTTAACCTCAGCATTTGTTGGTTCACCATTTTCATTAAATCAACAGAATTGTCATCCATCACAATGTGCTTTTAATTAGTAGTGGGGCTTTAAAAGGTATCAGAAATGCAACATGACGCAGACAACTGTATTGACTGCCTTTGTTGACTACTAGGCTATTTATCAAGATTTTTTGTGCAACCATTTTATAAATTTTTATTTGTCAATTTTATTTTTGGTCCATGCAGTGCACATTTAGGCATGTTTTTTTTCTGTCAAGCCCTCTCAGCATGCTAGATGGCTGTTACTAGGTATTGGCTGTTTATGTGTGGAGTACTGAACTAAGTATCAACAAAAAATTATAAACCTGCTAATACAGTCTTCCACATCGACTTTGTATTTGTAACAGTAACAATTGGTAGTGTATTTGTCAGTAAAAGTTGGGCAATTTTAAAATACTGAAACACACTTATCTTTTTTCGCTGCAATGACTCTTGATTACAATTTGCTACTATCAAGTAGTTTTCTTGTTGCTGGTGTTTGTTAAAATATTGTAATTTTTGGTGGTTAAATGGAATCGCAAAGAGAATGAATGTCTTCTAAGATTCTGAACAGTTTACTTATGGAAAGTAGAAGTGACATCATGGAAGGTGCAATTTTTGGACACAGCTGCAAATTTCAGACAGAGGAGATTATGGGTGCTCAAAATTTTGATTGTCTCTAAATTCCCCCAAAATGGAGGGACTTTATCCCCAAATTTTGCATTTTTTGGAAGAAGATCTCCAACAGGAAGAAAATTTTCTAACATGCTAAAATTTGGGGAGAGCAATTCTGTCACAATGCCACTGGAAACTAGATTATAGTCTTGAGTAACTGTAGAAAAGAAAGCTGGTTAAAGAAAAACCAGGTGTCTGTATGATTCATCCATAACGACGGATACTAACCAAGATAATCATAATTAACTGTCCATGATCAAAAATGTCAACATCAGTGATAATTATTCACAGAATTAGATGCAACAGACAGCTAATCAATGACGATGACTGAATAGTTGCCCTCATCACAATGAGTGTTGCCACTGTTGGAGGCAGAAATACCACAGTGCTTCTCAACAAACGCATCCAAAGATAACACTGAATTATCTTCCGGTGAATCAGGGTCATCAAAAAGCAATTCAGACACGTCAATTGGGTCACCGTTACTGCTTACTTCATCAGGATCAGTGTACAGGTTTCTGTCATTATCGGTGGTCACTGGAGGATCACTACTGCATGTGTTGGTCAAGCTGTTTTTGTCACAGATGGGCAGCGTACGAACTTGCAAAATATTCTTATTCCTGTCACTGGAATCCGCATTGGGAGTGTCAGTAATGGATGTCTCGATACGGAAATTACCACAGTGCCTTGGACTCCAAACTGATGGCCCTGAAAATGGCTGAACACTTATAACAGGTGCCATATGATCAGTTGGCGTGTCAACTGACGAGAAAACAGCGTCAGTTGCAGGACAGTTATCTGAAGCGACAAATTCACCTGAACTTTCTGACATTCGATTACATTCAGGAAGACAGTTTTCAACTGAGTCCAGATCTTGACTTTTACCTGTTATACGAAATGAACTTTGAAATCTCTGAATAATTTCACTCTCCGCAGCATTATATTTGAGCTGATTAAGCCAGTCAAACTTCGCATCTTTTTCTCGGCAGCTGGGTATGGTTGTGACACCAGACAGCTTTGCAGCTTCAAGAAAAACATCATCTGACAGTATAGCAGCAGTACGCAACATCATCGCTTCACGTCGTCTACTCAGCAACAGGGCTGAGTCGGACTTACCAGTTCTCTGTGATGACTTTTTCAAACGAGAGTTCCTTGAGTTCTCCCTTGTCCCCGCAATATCAACAGTCGACGGTAGCTCTTCGGATTTTCTACCTGACACAGAGTCAGTCATGACAGTATTCGAATTTACAGCCCGCTGTGATGACTTTTTCAAACAGAAGTTCTCTGAGTCATCTTTTCTTCTCGCTGCAATGTCATCCGATGATGGTAGCTCCCCAGCAGCAGGTTTTCTAGTCGATACACAGTCCTTCACGACACAGTCCATCTGTAACTGATTCAACAGGAGGCGCTGACTGAGAGGTGGAATTTCGGCTACTGAATCATCCAGACTGAGATCAAAACGTAATTCGTCACGATCAACAACATCCACTGCCGCTGCCCGTTCCTTACTGTCACAGCCAGGCTCAGATGACACATGTCGATCGACATCCACCGAACAACGATCAACCCGACTCTGCAGAGGCATTTTATCATCACACAAAGTTAGAGGCATGACCAATTCAGGCAGCAACACGAGCGACAAACTGCGACGCAGAGAAGTCTTCAACGGCTTCGGCTGCACATCTGCAACCTGCTGCTCTTCAACGTTGTTCATTCTGACCGCGGCCGATTCGTCAATGTCAACTTTCACATTCTCAGCTAGTTCTCCCAGCAGGTCACAGCCTCGATAAGTTGCTCCTAGCACAACAGCAATCCACGCTAATGTGAAGTGTTAAACAAAGACACAATTGAAGATTAAAAAGTAACTAGAAATTTGGGGCAAAGCCCAACGTGAGTCCACCCGGCGCCCTAAGTTTGACTGGGGAAAATTAGGATGGGTAAAATTTCCCCGGCATCAAAGTCACGTGGCCCGAACTCAAATGCATTGGTACACGCCGAACGCGCATTGTCGACTTAAGGTAGGTCAACACGAGCGCTTATTACTTTGTTCGTAGTGGACGGAATTTCACAAATTTTTTTTTGTTCAACGCCGAAAGGATCGTTCTCATCAACGCCGTTTAGATTTTGTTGCTATCTTCATCGATTTCAGAGATATTTGCGCTCAAACTTGAAAGTTGTCTTAAAACGTACTAGATTTTGGACGTTTTTTGCCCTCCCAAATTTTAAGGGGGCGCTGACCCCCAAAAGTTGCATTCGCGTTGTCACCCCCATCTAACAGCACGTCACGTGGCAAAGTTTGATAAAGCTACTCCCCCTGGCTCCAAAGTTTTCGCGGCTAATACGCTACATTTTAAGCCAATTTTTCATCAGTTTTTGAAAAAAAATGTAAAGGAGGCCCCCGTCCCCGATGAGGGGTGCGCTAGTAAAACTTGGTCATTTTCTAGCGCCT
>Ga0056128_1010083_pt1 | contig 11789 bp, 6 predicted proteins | sample WorMetLIZISLAND2_FD_71113 | JGI IMG/M metagenome (GOLD analysis project Ga0056128, IMG submission 71113) | Marine gutless worms symbiont microbial communities from Max Planck institute for Marine Microbiology, Germany - Olavius geniculatus... ... | reverse complement strand
TTGCATGTCTTAGCATTTAAATATTCTTTGCCTGATATACACAAATCTGTCTCACTCTTAAAATCATGCTAAATTGGCAGTAACGCATAAATTTTAGTTAATTTTTATTTAGCATACAGTGAAATATCAACAATCATTAACGCATACGTTGAGTTTAGATGAAATTCGACATAAGCAGTTGCCCAGTTTTTGCATTCATAACCGCCATCAGTCCTTTTAGGCAGCTGATCGATCGCTGGAGTCAATGTGTTCAGGATCCGCTGAGCCCAGCATTGGATTAGCACACGTTTTAGCTGGTCAGTTACTGAAATTTTGTGACCATGCTATTGTTGCAATGCCTACACACTGAATAATTTACGGAATTTAAATCTGAACTTTTTGGCAGTGAGTTTTTGAGTTCAGTGAACTCGGGCACATGAGAGTGCAGGCAAATGCCTAATTTCGGGTGTAATGAAAATTTAGGCAAATTAGGCAAAAAATATTTAAATGATTTGCTATGCATGTTTGGTCCTTTTTGTCTACAACATTCTAAAACTTTTGACATATTACACGCCTTTATACGGGTAACTGTTGCTGAGTTATCAACGCTTAAACAGGTCCGGTTTTTTGGCCCACACTATATACACTGTGTTTTGTAAAAAAAACTGACGCCTTAGACATCGTGCAATAAAAAATGTCAAATCTGAATAAATTTGAATACAGTTTTGGACACTAAATTTCTAATAAATTTTTGACATGATTGCTAAATTTTGTTGTAAAATATGATTTCTTACCAAAATTATTAAATGTTGAATATCGATAACAAAATATCTTCGTTACCAATATGGCGTTACATACTGCAGTCGCTCATGCGAAAGTGACATTTGTTGACGCAATCAAAATAACGTAAACAATAACAAAATGATGTTTTCTGCAGACGATCGAGTTTTAATTAAACTGTTGAGACAAGAGAAAGAGTATGGTGCTAAAAAGTTTATCGCGGAATTTCCCAGCAAGCCGTGGACACTGTCGGAATTAAACAAACGGTTGCCTAATACTGGACACTTCACGTTTTGAGGCAACCTTACAAAATCTGCTGTAACTATAGTTTCCGTAGATATATTTAACTGCAATTCGGCATTTTGATTGACAATAAACAATGCATTGTTGACGTAAAAGTTTGTCCAAATCAGATGTTGTTTGTTGAAGTTAGGCAAATGTACACAGGGGTTCACCCATGTAACACCATATTGGTAACAAAAATATTTTGTTATCGAAATTCAACAATCAATAACTCAGCTAAAAAATAATATTTTTCAACAAAATTTGGTGACACCTACAGAAATTTATTGCAAATTAAATGTACGAAACTATATTTAGCTTCGTTTAGATTTGAATTTTATTGTACAAAGTCTAAGGGGTCAGTTTTTTACCAGACACAGTGTAGTTACGAGAACAGCGTTGAATGATCTCCCCCAGTGCACTTGAAGTAAAATAATATTTTTGAAAAGTCTTACTAGGCCTGTGTTAGATAAGCTGGTGCTGCTGTGTCGGATAACATTTACAACAACAGTTTTTAAAAATGTATTTTAGAGTTATCTTTTATTAGGTGTAAATTTTATAATCTGAAGCTACAATCGCATGTTGATACTTTCTTTAGTGATTTTCAGATTCTGAGTGTTTTTACTGTTCGTTTTTTGCTTTTTTATGTGTATACAAACCATTAGTCAGCCAGAAATAGCAGCAGAGAGACGGGCTAGTATACATATAGTATTGGGCGGTTATTTTTGTTTTGGGAAAAGATGCATAGGGTTTGAATCAAGAAACCCGTCGCGTGTGCGTGTACGCCGATGATACTAACTGTGGATACACGTCACATAGGTCTGGTGGGTGTCAAAGTGTCAATTGCACGTTGGTCTGTGACTGATGGCGTCACCGTGTTTCTGAATATACTCCGGCATAGTTCAGAGTGGACGGTTCGTCGACTCGAGTAGTGGCGGTTAGAGCTAGCAGCTGATTTACCGCTCGTCGTTGACGCCGAGACGTTGTGCCGAACGTAGTTAAAATTTCAGCGTCGCCGCGACGCAGCGGCGTAACGGCTGCCATAGCGGCAAACCGCAGTCGCGTGGCTGCGGAAATACTTTCGACGTCGAAAAGTCGAAAGGGCGACGGTGCAGACGTGCGGGAAAAACGAACATTAACCCCTGGATATAATGCCCGGACAAAAAAATCTTTTCCGGACAACATTTTCCAATCTCGGACAACCAAATCTAGACTAATCTATAAACAATTTGATATATCGCCAGCCATTGTCACAATGTCAGTTGCTAGTCTGAAGCGCTCTGTTGGCGCAGACATGTCCTATTTGTGCGGTAGGGGCTACCGCGCCTAGGACATGTCTGCGCCGGGTAAGCTGAAAAATTTTTTCCGGGTACGAAAATTCATTATTGCCAATAATGAAACGCTCTTATGATTTTGTTGTTGCCGTCATATTCCGGCGTTGTTAAGGCGCGTACACAGCGAACGAAACGGACTGAATTAAACTGAAATGCGACCTGCATGCGCGTCGTGTACGATGCACGTGGTATTTCATTTCATTTTATTTTTGTCACTTCGAACACATCTGTAATGTCCGTCTGTGTTGCGTGGGATTTTCATCAAGGGGTATTATGTCCGGGGGATGATGTCCACGACGGACGAACGTCATTAATGCGGTGTTGCGCTTGACACTCAGCCGTAATTTTGCACGGCGGCGGCGAGACGGTGGCGTGTAGGAAAGCTGGCGGACATGGGGGTGTCTGCACAAACCCCCGGACGTTACCTCCCTGGGAGAAAACCCCTTTATACCGCCGAACAGAACTCCCCACAGCACACTATCTTCTCTTCGCAGTCCTAGTATTGGTCTTGGCCAAAACGTATTGCTTACATTATTGATGCATACTCACATTACAACGGCACAAACATGGCAAAACGCTACGGTCAGTTTCGGGAGGGGGGATTACGTTCTGAGAGAGGGTTCTGTTCTAACTTCTACCCCGGCGGTAAGGGGTTTTCGTCTTAGGGGGTTTGTTTTACCCTGAGCGGGCTGTTCCGAGAAGGATGCTGACAGCGAGTTCGACTAACGTTGACGGGAGCCAGGGTAGGACGGACCGGACGGTGACAACTGGGGTTATTGATCGCGTCGTCGGTCTTCATTCATTGCCCATCTGCTGCCTGCCACATCCTGTCACTCTGCGTCACCGCCCATCAACAGTTTACATATACGACTGCCGTGATTTGTACACCGTTGCCTGGCAACCGTCTCCTCGCAACAGCATCACAGACTTGCCCGACGACACAAGCAACAGCGATCGTCACACAAACGTCATTTGTCCCGTTTTTGTGGTATTCGGTTTAAACTGATGTGGGCAATAGTCGGCAATTCGTAGTTTTTGTCTCGAAGTCGTCGTCTTTCACGAAACTATTGCCACAGTGACGACATGGCGGCTTCAGCAGCCTGTTGCTGTTGCTGCTGCTGTTGACGTGGATACAATACGTGGTGATGTGTTGCCGGGTTAAGCCGAGGCACATCGTGCATTGGTGGCTTGGACTGAGCAAACAAACAACCGTCTTATGTGATGTGCGCGTGAGTCGTTGTTATCGAGTCGTTGTTAACGTCGTCTCATCAACAGAAATATTAAACGTTTATGCTTCCCGACGTCGAATCATCGCACTGGCCACTTACCAGTTGCCCGCCACAGTGACCGGATCGTCATAAAAAATAAAGCACTTATATCATTTACACTCGTTTCCATCTATAGTTTGCCTTTATTGGAGTCACACCTGTCGCTTTTCTTTTTAGTGCGTTTCGTTAATTTTTAGGCTACTTTTGTTCCGTGTAGTAAACTGAATCACAAAACTATTTCAGATTGTCAGTCGTTGTCGTAATCGCGTATAATAGGTTTTTCAAGCTTGCCGTGGTCGTAAACCAGAGATTTTGCTTTAGGTGTTCGATACTATCTGTCACAGACACGAATATTTCTAATTTTGTCGATCGTGTAGTTATTTCCAGTGGTCTCTTGCCGCTGTTATGATCACTTGCCAACACTTCGGTCGAGCTCATTATGATCGCAAACCTTAAATTTGTCGTTGCGTCCAAAATCCACTCGGACAATTAGAATTGTCTCAGTAAATATGTAGGCCTAGGCCTATACTTTGCAACAGACACGAGATAGTGATTTTTTGACTACTGTGTACAAGGAACTAAAAATGTGAGATCTTTCTGCGAGCTTTTAGTTGCTTTCGCGAGCGTCTGTTCTTTGTAGTCTGTGGACCCGGCGGAGCGCATCTAATCCACTGTTGAAGCGCTCGCTCCGTGAATGGTTCTTGTAGCGTCGTCGTCGTCGTCATCAGAACATTTCGGACCGGATTGCAGTTTCACTCCGTGTAGGCCTAAGTAGGTAAGTGGATCTGCAGACTGCATTGCTGGGTGGATTGGTGGATTTGTGCGTCTGAATCACAGAGGAGACATCAACGTCCTCGCTGTCACTGACAGAATGTCGCCGGACTGAAGTGTCGGGATTCCGAAAATTTTCGTCTGCAATGGACGAACGGTATTCGAGCCTCCGTGGATTGATTAGCAGCGTGCAGAGGCGCATTAAAACATCGTCGATCGGATTACAAAAATTCGGTGCACATTTCAACGGACGTCGCATCAGTTTTGCGTTCTGTTTCCAGCATGGCATATCAAGATAAATTTTACAAGAAACGTGCGGCAGTTTTTCGCGTCCATGGGCTACACTTTTTCAGTGAAAGTGTTATAACCGTTTGGAATCACTTTCCCAAGATTTCTGGATTTAACGTACCATTCGGCGTCTTGAATTTGTCTTGCTTTCCAAAGAGTTTAACAATCTATGTTGTTTTATCGTTTATCGTCTTTCATTAAGGAAAGTAACTGGTCTTGGGGGCTTTGTGTACTGTTTAGTATTTGAACAGTGATTGAAGTGGCTGATTATCAACACGGTTATTCCTCGAAAAAAACGAAAGAGGCAGACAAAAAGTATATACAAGTGACGACAAAAACACAGAACATGCTGAGAGCTTACGTAATTTAATTGAATTTGTTTGTAAAATAATTTAGGCTTACACAAATTATCACCATCGCGCAACGGAAGCACACACTTGTTGAGGCAAGCAAATCAGTCAGTCAATCAATCCATCTGTAAATTTGTAAAGCGATTCTTAAACAATTTTTAAGAGGCGCCTAGTTAAGCGCGATTGAAAATCCGTGTTTTGACCCGAGTAAATGCCGTCGTGTCGGATTCCACAAATCGCGAGCAGGCCTGTATAGTAGCGTCGACGTTTTGCAGGAAAGTGTTGAGAATACTTCTGAAGCAAGCAGTGACGGCAGACGCGCGGCCACTCAACATGTTCGTGTAGTCGTGCACAGCTGGCAGAGTCACGTCGTTGAGACATTGAAATTACTGCATGCAGAGGATTAGCGCCCGCCGTCCGAACACCTCCACATGTCAGGCGCAGCTCCGCGCTCTCCTCGCATTGCCGCGTGCCGTCGACACCAATCACACGTCCAGTAATTGACATTTTATTCAATTTTCGGCTCCGACGACTTCGCTCGATCCTGCAGCCAGTCCTTCTCGGTCGGCCTACACACTGGCAGCGCCCGAGGCGGCCGAAGTCGACATTCGTTCGCATCATAACCGACACAGCGGGGCCATCTCTGTCGCCGCCAGATTTGCCAGGTCGTCCGTGCGTCCGTCGTGCTGTGGACTGACGCAATCCTTCGCAGTCTTCGTGCAATCGCCCCCCCCCAGCGTAATGGCATATTTCGTCGTGAGTATATCGACGCCAACCTAGTTACTCGGTGTGATGTTGCAATTACGCGCCCGACTACGGGACGAGCCAGTGACACGGATTGATGTCGATGTCGTAGTTCGACCGTCTATCTTCCTCGTCGATAAGACTCAGTCACTAGTTGCTCGTTGCATCGTGATGCCGAGAAAGCTTTAGCCGCATGTCTACTCCTGCACTGTTTTAACGGTCTTAGCGACCGCATTTAGCCACAGGCACACTCATTCCACATTTACCGTCAGCCGCCTGAGCTAAGTTGACAGAATTTTTGATGAGCAGACAGAACAAGCACCAAAATAATTAGCTAAAACGTGGAATCGCTTCTTGATTTTATTTACAAGGTAGTAGAAACAATTAGCAATTGCATGTTTTGCCTGGAAGTTGGACCCCCTAATTTTCCGGTTTTTCCCCTTCCCCAAGCCTATGGAGTCAGTGACTTACATCTAACACAACGTGTCATTAAACCCCGCGTGTACGTGCTAAATGACGTGAAAATCCGTCGATCTCCAGTTTCATTGGGGTACTGTAGCTGGAAGCATATATAAGGCGAAAATCGAAACTATTAATCGATTTTACAGACATATACCGACACGACTTGTTGTCGGTTTGGTGTTACCGTCATCTGTCGCACAGGCTCCATTGAGATAAATTCGAGTTATAGACCTGATCTCAGTGCAGTGGATCGTAGTTGATTGAAACTGGCAGCAACTGTGCGATGAGGTTGAAACATCTAGGCCGATCACATTAACCAACCAGCAAACATTGATCGTCGAATCTTTTGCCATGCTGTCGTTCAATATCTTATCAAGCATTGCCACTGCTCTGATTATGCCCCGTGATGTATGTTTCTAAAGCGGGGTCGCCTCACTTTGCAAGGAATTGAATTTGCAAGGAAAGGAAATTGCGAGAAATAGAATTTAAAGAGCAATAGAATCTGTAAAAATGAAATTTGCAAGAAAACTGCCCTGCAAGGAAATTTACATTTTTGGGAAAAAGAAAAGAGGAAGACCGTAAACATTGTGGATGTATATTGTCACTATGAAAACTGCACTAAAGCATGAAGATGCAGACAGGAAAGTGGACATCGGATATGAACGGAGAAAGACTATTCGTAGTGCAGCCATGCCCTCGGAACGAGGAATATGTCAAAGGGCATACAAATGCAACACAAGACTATCTCAATGCCAATGCCATTTATTGCCTAAATATAAGTTTAAAAACGATGAAACCCAATGTAAACGACGACGCCAAGAGATTCTGAAAAATCTGCGGCAAACATCGAATAAAGTTATTTGAAGTGCATCTGACAGATAAACCGAATTTGTTCATCAATAGACACAGGAGTAACAGGACTGCTGGAAACTACGTTGCGCGTATTTGATATGATGTGTTATGTCACATCAACTACAGGAAAATACAACGAACATTAAACAGAAATAGGCTTATAATACAGACAAAGCTGGAATTAGTAAAACTGCAAAAAAATACATTAATAAAATATAAAAATGATCATTTTCGTAGTTGACATTAATAACGTTTTTATAAATGCCGCATTATTTTGTACATTGTGTGTATTCCAACTACGAAAAAAATTTACCTGATTTACAACTGGCGTCGATCAAAGTATCTCCATCCATGTCGCTGCAATTCCGATTGGGGCAAAAATAAATAAATTTGTCAGAGCAACACAGCCAAAACTACAAAAAATCTGTAATTTTCGCAGCTTCTCTTACCGTAAGGGAAAACGCGCATTTTTGAAATGCCGATTTACACAGCGTATTTGTTTCAATGGCTGAGCCTGAAGCGCGTATAGTTCAGCAGCTGCAGCATACGGGCCTAGGTCACAAAGTGCTGGCCTATATAGCGGTACAACAGAGCGCCGGTTTGCAATAAACTATTATTTTGTACAGGTCTCAATAGCCGTTACGGTGTAGCCTCGCCCGATTCAACAGGCCACACACGGAAAACAATTAATCAGAACCGAAGCCAGCCTGCAGACGCTGCAATAAAAGCCAGTGTTAATGACGTCAACATGTGCGCTGCGTCAAACTCAAACACCACTTTTTCGACTTGTTGCCGATTTTGTACACCAAGATGTGCAACACGTTCACAACAAGAAGTCTACATGTCAAGTTGCTGCATAGCTTGTTGTGCGTCTTGCTGCCCACCATGTTCACTATAAAGGAGGGGTCTCACTAGCGGTCCGGACGGAACGGCCGTCAAAACGGTCGTCAAAAACACCAACAGTTCGGAGGATGGCCGTCCTGACTCCGGGCCGCTAGTGAGACCCTTCCTTTAGTATCAGTCGAAGTGTCGGAGCTTGAGCTTTATTTGCGTAAACGGCGCCGATTATCATGATCACCTGCTTCTTCTGGCGGTCACGGCCGGAATTTATTTCTTACTTGATTGACATTTAAACTTATAGCGATAAACCGGCTTACCGCAGCTCCCACGTATTATCCGTGAATGATGTTATATAGAAGTGACTACACTGTGCTGTGATCCGTCATATCAAACGGCACGATTTTGCAAATAACAAATAAAAAATAAACTGTAAATAAAATACAGATAAAACAAAAGTTTTTGAATATAATTTGCAGAACAAGTAGTACGATTTCACGAAAATTGTCTACGGCTATCGGTTAAGCTGCTGCACCGTGAGTTTACAAAAACTTTAAGCTGAGATTGGCTCAGAAGAATAGGCCTTGTTTTATGTTTTCTCGGCCACTCTATGGCATGCATATGTTAGGTCTATGCCAGTTTTTGTCGTTTTTACGTGCGACAGCATGTAATGCTTCGCGCGTCTTAGCCATCGTCGAGGCGTCCGTCCGTTCGTCTGTCCGTCTGTTACACAACGCAAGCTAGGATTACGAAATCTTCACCATGGACTGCCTCGAAGACTAGTTTTAGGATTCGTAAAGCTTTTCCTAAAATTCGAAAGGGGTCACCCCGATCGATAACGCTAAATAAGAGGGGTACAAAAATTGGCCATTCTGAGCCAATAAGTCGTCGTATCTCAGAAACGGTGCAAGATAGGGTCTAGGTTATTATTAATCACTAATAGGAAGTCTCATACGCCCTTTCGATTGACATCAAGATCAATGACCTTGAATGACCTTGAACCCTCATAATAAGTTTTTTTACTGATTTTTTGCGATTTTGGTCTGCAACACACATTTCAAGAGTAAATTGCGCCGCAATGGTTTGAGACAGACCAAGACAACTTGCATAGAGAATTTTCAGCATTAAACTTAGATTTTAGCAGTTTAAGTCCCGACATCCTAGGTTAAGGAGGCCTCTACACGCAAGCGTTAAAGAGGGATACCCCTGTAAAAATTCGTTATTTTTACCGCTGTTGGCTTGTCTAGCGCTTGCAGATAGAGAGACTTGTTGCTTACCGTAGCAATAACTGCTGACAATCGTTTAGTGGTTCGACATTAATGACCTTAAACGATCTTGAACCCCTAAAGTATGGGGTTTTAGTGAATTTTCTGCAATTTTCGGTTGCAGCACACACTTCAACTGTGAACTGCAACGAAATGGATGGGGATAGACCAGGACAACCTGCGAACAGGAATTGCTATAGGCTGTCACGCGTCTCATGAGCTTTGTTCAAATTACTTGTTCGGCTATGCTATACTGATTGAAAAACTAAGACATCGTTGACAATGTATGCAGTTTACTTGTGACTGTAACTAGTCGTCAAACCAATTTCGTTTATTTAATTTTAATTTTTATTTAATTTCGTTATGCAACCGTGCTTTCTAGCGTAACGTAGCAGTAATTGTCGGTTACAGCAGCTACGCCTGAGCTTTAGATGCTGTTTCTTGCGTCCCATTGCTGCCGGAATGTTGCCATGGTGACCCACTGTCGTTCCCAGTGTATGTTACCTGTCATATTGCAGACAGATAACGAAGTATTACACGGTATATGCGGCGGGGCATTTGTGGTCGCTAATGGCCTCCTGTCGCGCCAATATCGAAGCAATGACGGCAATAGCGAATGCTTTTAAAACGCGTATTGTATTGCATGCCTCATTCAGTGCACTTATTCATCTATACCGACGTTGCAATATCATTAGCGCCCACAGAAAATTTTCCAGACGGCGAGGGCATAGAAGTGGAGAACAAAACACCGCATGCATCGAGTGCGGGCGTCTTGGAGGTCTTTGCAATGTTCTGATTGGGGCAAAAATAAATAAATTTGGCGCATTTTTAGTTTAACTGAATGCTTCTCGTAGAATTTTTACGCGCGGCAGCAGAGCACTTCGGGCGTCTTAGCTATGGCCTGGGCATTTGTCGGTTCGTCTGTCACACTGCGATATTGTGTTAAAACGGTGCAAGCTAGAATCACGAAATTTTCACATTGGGCTGTTCCAAGGACTAGTTTTTCGTGACAAAATTTTGTGTTTCTGGGTGCGGCAAGGTTCTCCACGAACGAGGGCGTCAAAGGGCGCTATGGCGGCCCTTCGCTATAGCGGTCCATTACCAGCAAAACTGGCCATAATGCTCGACACTGCCACGGCGGTTCTGAGGCTCGCTAGCGGTACCATGTATGCACGGTGGTTTGTTAAGCACGGCGGATTTACTGTTTCTGCTTTTCCAGACGGGAGACAAGTGTCCCTCTTTGCCCACACACGCGGGCGATCTTGATCGCAATTGCTGCCGAGAAGATGGACTTCCAAGAAGGCAATTTGTTGCATTTCTGCAACGAGGCGGATATCATTAGGGACGCGACGGAAGTGCCGCGTGCGAATATCGTTTGATTTGGTGACACACAGAGCCGCAGTTTCAGCGTAGGTGGCTAAAATGTGTAGTCCTACTGTGTTTCCGCTGCTATTGCTGCTGTTGTTAGGTAGAATCGTCAATTCCGCCTATAGCTAGTTACACGTTTCCCATAGCGTCGTCTGTCTGCCTGTCGTCTGTCACATTTATGCATTCTGCATAAACGGGTCTGCGGATTTGTACGCCATTTGGCAAGTACACAGTACACTTGTGGAGTCCAATGACGCATTGTGTCGGATAGGGGCCCTGACCACCAAGGGAGGGGACATTTGGGGGTCAAACCTCTAGCTCATTCATGCAGTTGCTTCTGACTAACAAAAAAGTATGATTTCTGATTTACCAGGTGGGGTGGCAGCATCCATCAGCGTTTCGGCCTTTTGTCACATTACTTCAATCGGTATTTATAGTGCATTACAAGGAGTATTGTGTGTAATGTGTATGGGGCAGGGAGGCGGTGGAGTCGTGCGAACGATGGGCGGACAGCACGACACAACAAGTCGATCTCGCTTTTAACATCTTCTTCATGATCTACTTCTTCATCAGGGTAACTTCCAAAGTTCTGCCAACTCAGCTTCGTCCGTAAATCAAACTGTCAAGTTGTAACACGAATAGTCATCGTCGATTATAATACGGACATTTATTTTTAATATTGGTGTTAATAAATAACTTTAAGTTAATACGCTGTCTAATCAGCGATTTGGAGTTAAATGGTTAATAGTAACTTGTTATTGAATATCTCTGCAGGTGACGAATTTATGTATACAAACGTCATTCACTACCAGAATCTGGTAGAATAATGCATTAATATCATTAAGCATAAAAAATTTAAGAAATAAACACAACTGTTGTAGTTACCCTTGTACACGCTTATGTGGCTTAGTGGCGTAGCAGTCAGGATGTTGGACGTATGATCCACAGGTCGTGGGTTCGACTTCCGGTCGGGTCACTATCTAGTGGTTACTACTTGGATAAATGTACAAAACATCAGTTTATACACTTGTTAACGGCAACATTTAAGGACTTAAGGACTTGCACATCGAAAACAGCAAAAATTACAAGAGGTGATATTGCCCACATCACACTGACTGTGTGTCAATGTGCTGCTGAATAATATCACCTTTTGTAATTTTTGCTGTTTTCGATGTGCAAGTCCTTAAATGTTGCCGTTAACAAGTGTAT
>Ga0056128_1010080_pt1 | contig 11789 bp, 5 predicted proteins | sample WorMetLIZISLAND2_FD_71113 | JGI IMG/M metagenome (GOLD analysis project Ga0056128, IMG submission 71113) | Marine gutless worms symbiont microbial communities from Max Planck institute for Marine Microbiology, Germany - Olavius geniculatus... ... | reverse complement strand
AGCCCCATCTAAGGTTACCCAAATTATTTTTGCTGTTTTAGAGGACTGATATCATCACATCGTCCTTACACACAGTTGTAAACTGGTAAGTTTTTTTTACGTATATCTTATTATGTCTTTGACAAGATGACTGCTTTCGACAATTGAGTAGCACTTTTCTAAAAACTGACTCAGTTTATGTAACAATTTGGAGCATCTGTGTTTCACACGGTAGTGCGTTGACATAAATTAAATGAAGTGGTAAATGAGTGCACCGTACATAATAATATCGTCTTGACTATCTTTATGGCAAAAATTATCAAAGTCGGTAAAAATTTGACAAAGTTATGCCAAAAACAATTTTGACTGTTTTTTTTGAGACATGGTGTATAAGTAAAGACTTAGTGAGTTTTTAGAGTTTATACTGCTGGATTATTGTAGGCAATACGTAGCTCTGTGTATAGCTGTTCAAAAACCGTAAATTCGGGCAAATGTGACTGAGTTTTTTTAGAAAAGTGTTTTTTAATTCTCTAATTCTCCGAAATAGATCATCCGTGTATCGTTGTGAGTTTATAACTTGTGACGTTGCACTCACTTGAGAAGCCAGTGACAAGTTTGAGCGGTCGTAGAACGCGCAGTGCTCTTAACGCCGGCTGGTTGAAGCCACCTAATGCAACTGACAGCAATCTACAACAGACCGGTTCATAGATTACCCATCGTGCACCGGATGCGTGTAGACCAAACCCGTCAGCTTTTAGAGCTCGGACCAAAACCAGAAAAACTAAGAGGAAATTAGCATTTACTCGCACATCCTCGCAGAATTCTGCACTATAAAGAAACAGTGACGCATAACAAGTGTCGTCGACGGCAAAGAACCTGACTGGAAATATCTGGTCTAGGGAAGAGTTTATGTCGATTACAGTCGTGGATCGGAACTATGGAGGCGGGCTTGCGTCCACTGAATCTTGGTTTGGTGACGGCACAGCGACGCGCGCAAAACAGAGCGGCATGGCGGTGACTTGGTGACAACGGCATCGTCTATGTCAAGCTCCGGACAGAAGAAGAATACACCAAGATGAGGCTAGCTCCGATTAATCCTTTTTAATCCGGTTAATTCGTTTTGATATCCAAAACTTAACTTCATTCACCGACAAGAAAGGACAAAAATAAAATCGTCGTATAAGTATGCAGTGCACAAGACAATGTAAAAACGAACGATTACACATTATAAACAAAAATATGAACCAATACGCATGTAATAGCAAAAAATAAAAACGCCTGAAATAACTACTATGACAATGGCCAACAAAACTGTCAAAAATCTCAAAATATAAAGTAGAGAAACACGCGTCTTATAAACGCCATTCCATATACTATTGCTTTACATCATAGATGTAAAAACGTTTTTACGTTTTTTATTCTTGCCACATTTTGTGCGTTTTTTCACGTTTTTTTATTTTGCTCAACGTTTTTTTTTGAAAATCCTATCAAAAGCTTTGTGAAGCACTTTTGAGACAGCAGAAACGAATTAATATAGGTCATAGTGATGTAGTTTACTTAGTTAGTCCAAATATACTAAATAAAACTTTTTAACTAGAATACTTACAGTAGTTAGTTTAATGCTGTTGTCATACGACCACACAGCTGAATTAAAATTAAATCAAGTTTACTTTATCTAAACTATTATTATTTATTCCAAGTATACTGTGCTTACAGCATTACGCATTAGGCAAGAAGTTGAACACATTATGGCCAACGTTTTTTTTATTCAACGTTTTTAAACGTTTTTTATTCTTGCCACTTTTTACGTTTTTTAACGTTTTTTTATTTTTCCTGAAACGTTTTTTACATCTATGTTTTACATGAATCCCAGCTGTCGTTAGAGTGGGGCCGACCGCACCGCCTACGTCCGAAACCAGGCGTCCGACTTCCAGTCACGGAGAATTGTGACCAAACCGCTGCAGGTGGACACACGGTTACTATTGACAGCCTATAGGAAGTTGTCACCGTCCTATCCGATGGTACCATCACAGACCCCTTACGACTTACCGTTTAGCCACAATACCAAACAATTAGCATTGCACAGTGCGTTATGACCCTTCAAGGTCATCCAAGGTCAATGATTTGTATGTCATTTGAAAGTTAGTATGCGACTTTTTAATAGTAATTAATAGCAACCTAGACCTTATCTTGCACCGTTTAGCCACAATAGTAACAGACGGACAGACGAACAACAGACGAACAGACGGACGACAACGACGACAAAGGGTCGACCTTTAAGCTTACAGCTTAGCTGTCTGTCTAAAAACGGCTAAGAGTATCCGCGTCAAAGTGTCATTATCATTGACAGCGGAAATGATATAAAGCTGCTGACCCCGTGACGACAACGAAGCAGTCCATAATGTTCCACGGATTGCGGAGATATGCACCCCGGTGTAGCAGCAAACCGAACGCGACTATTTTCAGCGCAGCCTCGACGCAAAATATCGACAGGAAATAAGCCTCGGCCGTGTCCTATAACACAATGCATCAGCTTACTGTTTAATTAACATCATAGAGCACTCATAGACAAACGTAAACAAACTCAGGGCTTAGGCCTATTTCGCATATGTTTCTTTCGTGGAAGCTACTATGAAAAATGTTTGGTTAATATTCGATTTCTGTCGACTGGACGTAAACGCAATTACCAGCTATGATTGATTCGCTACAATGGCGCTCGCTAGTGATTAGTGATAATGAACAGTCGACCATCGATCTTTAACACTTTTGTAGCTTTTTCGTACTTCATTAATATAATACTGTAAAATAATTTGATACGTAACGATAGCTGAGATGTGAAACGACCAGTGCGCCATATCAATCCCCAAGTGCAAATCGTTCAAATGTAGGCTTGTTTTGTGTTGATGATAGAAGCAAATATCAACTCGTCTTTGCAGATCCTTTAACTTTCATTTACTTACAAACTAATAACAGCCAACTCCGTGTTTTAACGCTGTCGAGCTTACGAGTTGTATGGAGAGCGGAGTTCGGTCGCCATTTGGCAGTCGATCGTCAAGCGCAAGGACGACACAGTTTGCTAGAATCGTCAACAGTATCGTGTACTCGAACAAAGTACAATAGCTAGTGTGTTAAAGTTCACTCTTAAGATAAAAATATGTAAATTCATAAAATTACTTCAAAGTGTTATCAGTCACTGTCCATCTGACCAAGCTTGTGCGTTTAATCAAGGTCATCTCAGCCTTCCATTCTTCCGGGGTAGGTAAATCAAGTATCGGCATGTCTAGCTGAGATTAAAATGAGGTGCGTTCACCTGTGGCAGCTAACATTGCGTGATCCCATATGGCAGGTGACGCTCCGTAGCTCTGTGGTAGATTTCCTATTACAAGTCCGAGACCGAGACGAAACCGAAACGTTGAAGATTTTGTCCGAGACGAGACCGAGACGAGACGTTAGTACGTGCAAAAACCCACCGAGACCACATCCTTGCTGTATGACACTACAGGGTGCGGCAAAAAGTGGCCCCCTAAAGTTTTTCGCTGTTTTCTCAACAACCGTTTCGAATTTCAATTTGAAATTTTACACATTTATTTGCTAAAACCTTCTACATTTAAATGCCAAATAAAATTTGATTCTGTTGAAAAACAACGAAGTTATAGACCTTTTAACATGACCGCCTACCGATTTTTCGGCATTCAATAATGTTAAATGTAGAAGGTTTCATTAAATAAAGCTGGAAAATTTCATCTTAAAATCCCAAACGGTTGCTGAGAAAACGGCCAAAAAATTCAGGGGGCCACTTTTTTCTGCCGCACCCTGTACACTGTGTAGGTATAACACAGTCTAATGTCATACGAATCATTCATCGCAATGTTGGTCTGAAGCGTTTCATTTACCTAAATTTCTGTTATTGTCGTTAGTTTTTGCTTACATTTATATTTCACAAAAAAGCGTAGAAACTCACTTACGGTGTGGTGAGATCTATAATAATCACATTATCGCAAATTGTCTGCAGAGTGTGCCAATGAAAGAATTTTGAAAATCAGTCAATAATTGGCGAAGATATGGACAAGTTGCATCAAAACGATGCGAGATAAAGAATCGCCAGTGCAGATATTTGGCTTCAGGCTCAGTACCGAGAAGAATTTAAAAAGTAGGCCTATCAACTCTAGTAATTTTACGACAATGACATGATGCAAAAGGATATTCCCACTGAACGAGCGACAGTGCTAGTCGGCGGATAAGATTTCTTTCGGACAGTAAGCAGAGCGAGTACGTAGCCTGACGTCGACAGCACGGCAGCGTGACGTCACTGGCAACGTGACGTCACTAACAGAGCATGACGTCACTGGCAGCGTGGGTCAGACACTTCTTCGTTGACCAGTAACTAAACCAGCCGCATCTGTGTTCCACATCTTCTTCATCATCATCGTGATTGGCATCACGTCTGCGATTCCTTCGCACCATCTCAGTCGCCGCCGAGCTCCAATAGTCTTGCAGTCGAGTGACGTTTGTCATTGCTGTTGACTGATTACTGTACGCGCAATACCTCTATTGTTTTCCTTTTCCCCAATCTACTGTTAGACAAAGCCGATGTATCAAAGTTATAATACGCAATATCGGGGCGACAAAAGCTGTTCAAATCAGCAAAAATTGGTCGTTTATTTGCACACCTATCATTACATCTCTGTAGCATCGACGACGTCCTAGAAAAGCGCAAACGTTATACGGTTATACCACGTTTACACTATCAAGCATACGTCAAGCAAACGTAAAGCAAACGTCAAGCAAACATCAAGTAATTAGAGCACAGATCGTGCACATGTATTTTGAATACATTTGTTTGATGTTTGGTTGATCGTGTAAACGGGGTAGGCTATTAAGCACACAGTCTAACTACTCGTACACTGCGACTAGCTTTTTCGTACTAAAAAATCTGCAGGTGTTAAGCGAGCGAGCAAAAAGCAGGCAGCTCGATGACTATCTGTCATATTGCCACACTGGCCTGCTCTAGCCATAAAGATAGATGCAATAGAACATTGATGGAATGGGAGCTTCACCTCATCTCCCCAATAACCCCAGTTCGTTTTGCTCAGTTGTTTGTTTCAGTTGTTGATCACTGTACGATTAAAACCACTAGGTGATATGGAATTGTCAGAAAGCAAAGACTTGAATGCGCGAAACGTATAAAAATTATTGGGTTAATTTTAATTGGAAGTCGAAGTAAAGTACACTAACAATGTCGTTAACTGTGCTGTTAGTTGCCAAAATTGCGTTACAATGTTCGACTAAACTGTTAAACGCGTGACTTTTCCAACAAAAAATCTAGCTGCAAAACTTAGGTTATAAAAATTTCATCACAACTGCATGTAGGCTATAATTGTAAATAGTTTAAGTACAGTTTAATTCCTCATTATGATCTATATATATATATATATATATATATAACTTAGATTCGCGACTATACCCGGCATTGTATTTGTATTTTATATTCCGCCCGAGTGCATGGTAATTGCGAATAAACATGATTACAGACTAGCTTAATTTGGGGTTAGTTTACAGATGCCCCCATCCTTAACAGCATTCAGTGACTCACATGTTGGATGCCTGTCAAATGACTTCTTATCGGCGATCATTTATTAATTGTACGCTCAAACCTGTATTGTTGCGAAAACGGATTACAATGACGATATTGAGCTCACACGTGTTCAGCAGAATAGAAATTATTGTCGACAAGCGTTCAGAGCTGTACGCTAATCTACAAATCGCCATCAACTTATCTCCCATTCAATTTCTATTCATCTCCTCTCGTTCGGGCGTCAAATCAGAACTTGATCACTTTACGTGGTTTTCGGAAGACATTATTTTCATCCACTGTTACCCCGTGGTTAAAAAAACGTTGGCAAAGTAGTTTATTTTATCCTACACGAACGACGAATCACCGCCTAGTGATCTTCACTAGTGTTGACAAGAAAGCCTAGCTAACGCAAAGGGGAACGCGCGACAGCGGTGCATGTTTGAAGGCTCACTGCGAACCAAATCTAAGTTCACCGATCTCAGCAACTGTCACTAGGTACGACGCATTCACATACGCCAGACAGCGCCACCGTCTCGCGTGGCTGCTGCCGTTTGAGTGGCCGAATGCGAGTATTTTGAAGGGGGTGCCCAAGTTTGACATCCACGTACAGAGAATTCCTTGAACCCAGGCGGGCGAAATTTTAAACTAGTGAGAACTACGTATAATGCTGAAAGTTTAATACGCAGGCTGTCTCTATCTCTAGCGATTTCGGTGCAATTCGCTCTTGAAATCCATAAAAAATCTCTATTTTGGCGTTCAAAATTATCCAAGATCATTGCTTCCGGTGACAAACAAAAGCCAGTGTAGAACTTATTATTAGTGATTAATAGTAACCTAGGCCCTATCTCGCACCGTTTCTGAGATAGGCCTACAGCGACTTATTAGCTGAAAATCGCAAATTTTTCCCAGCCCCTCTTGTTTAGCGCCATCGCTGAGGGTGGCCCATTTCGAATTTATGGAAAAGCTTTACGGATCCTGAAACTAGAGTCCTCGATCCAGGCAGCCGACGGTAAAGATTTAGTGATCCTAGCTTGCACCGTTTTTGACTGATCCACCCGTGTGACAGACAGACAGACGGACAGAATTGCGATGGCTAAAACGGGCTGCAACAGTATAGCTGCTGTCGCGCGTAAAAATGCTAAAAACGTTCGTTTTTCATAAACTACATCAGGTCTCAAACTGAAACCTTGGACATCAAAGTGGGGTGGACAATTATATTAAAAATCGATAAATTTGTTGTATGTATGCCGAGCATAAGCGCCGCTGCTGTTGAGAGCCGAAGCTCCCTTCGCCGGGGACGCTGACGATTGCGGCATTGAATGTGTGTTGCAGTAGTCCATTTAATTCAAAGTGAATAAAAATAGTGATCTTTACTCTAAAGCCACTGCTCGTCAAACGCAATAAAATCCATACAGTGTGGTAATCGTTTTTAAATGTCTCATTGCATACAACACAACAGAAATCGACAATTTGGCTTATTTGATATTCGTGCTTAACGACGTTTACTACCACTACAACACGAACAAACTGTCTAATGAGAACAATCAAATGATAAATAATAGCATCGCCTGAAAAACTAAAAACAGCTGGGACTCGACTGTGAATATATATGCCTACAAAATACTGTCAAATTATATCAAAAGCGGTCAGCGACAAATAGTTCTCAAGTCATGAATTAAGTGAGCGAACAGAGTTTAAATGAAACCTCGATACTCAGTAGGACACTGGCCACTCATTGTGAAGACAAACTTTCCGAGGCAAACAGTTGCACTCATATTGACAGCCGAGGAAATACACAAAATATAAAAAGCTAACGATGAAGATTTGAGATATAAAATTAAATCTAGGCCCTAGTCAGCAAGACAACAGGCAAAAACGCACAAAAACAAAACTAAAGTAACCTAAACCAAAAGTCCCTAGTTTATCTGTAGGCCATTTAGTGTCGACCTACTTTACATCGTTACTTGGGTTAATAACGACTAATTGAAACACTGATATGAACTGCTGATACGGGCATAGCTATGTAGTATGTGGACTGAATGGGTATGCACAAAACATGTCTAATAATATCTATCCTTGTATCCTTGAAACAACTAAACATAAGTAAATAAATTTGGCTACGATTGAGAATTGGCAGTAATGAGTTTTGTTAATAAACTGCGGAATGACGGTAACGACAAAGCGCAAACCGAAAAAAATGATCAATCAACAAAACAGCAGTCAACTGCATTGAAAAGCAGCTGCAAATTGTAGCTTGTTTATTTCTGCACAAATTAAAACTACGGGAACTAAACTACGGCTATCAAAAAAAAGCAAAGCTAAACGTCAGAGCAGCTGTGGGAATGTTTACAACACGAAAAAAAAACTACCGTAAACGTTGTGAATAAACGTCACCGCGGATCAGCTATAAATGTGCAAATGTATGAAACTTAGAAACGCACATCACAAATTACAGAACAAACTACCCATCAGAACGTAAAAAAGAAAAACAAGATCCAATGTAATGTGGCAAAAGGCGGAATCACTGTGCCGAATCCACCCAACTCGACGTTTGTATTCGCCAGGTGGCAGCACAGAAATGTATGTAACGGATTAGATGAAATTTGTAATTGCACGTTTTGGCTGGAGAGGTTCGACCAATGGCGGCTGGGGGGACATATAACCCTCACTTTTTACACCGGGGTGGGGGAGTCAAAGAGGTACATAAATTCACGACAATATTATGCGTGTACAACGTAATACAGTTTTTCCTAAATAATGGTTTTAAGAAAATGCATTACATGTAGACATAAAATGTAGTATAAATTATTTCCAACACTCGTATACCATATGAAGAAACTCTATCCACAGATGTCAACTTTCATGGTTGGCAATGCCAAGCTTTTCAACATGCTGCTGAACTATATCCTTATTTTTGGCACATATATTTATTATTATCGTAAAGCTACCTGATGTCTTTTGTACGCGAGTAGCCTACATCAGTTTGGTTTGCTGTTGTACTCATGCTGTACCCCCCCAATAGACAGAAAAACTATAACGAAAAATCATAGGTGAATTTAGTGAGGCAAGGGGCAAAAGGGCCGTGCCCCTTCTCAGATGCCAAAAGTCGCCCTCTTCTATGCCTTGCACATGCAGTGCATTATAAGTTTACGCAGTAAAACTAATAAAAATTTATACCCATTATATGCATTTAGGGGGTTTTCATGCCAAAAAAAGCGTTTGCTGTGACCCGGACCGGCCCTTCTCCAAGAAGTCCACCTCTGCTCTTGGCTTTTGGCCTCAAAAAGTACCAAATTGCACTTTTTGCACTTTCAGTCTCGCCACAGTAGTCACACAGGCCAGTGTTGTTAGAATAATTTCATTTAGCGCACGTTCGTAAATGTTTAGACGTCATACCGGACCACTGCTTACAATAATGAAAACTGCACAGTGTTCTGTTTCACGTCCCCCCAGGTAAGCCAAATGTGGGGCGGGTGATTTTTTTTGCTTGCGAGATTGTACCCCCACTTTCAAAAACGTTGTGCCGCCTTTGGGTTCGACCCCCAAATCTCCCCCAGCTTCTCCCTGGGTGGTCAGGGACCCCCATCTAACAGAATGCGTCAAAAGTGTACCTCCCAAAAGGCATCGAAATATGTCAAACGGTTTAAGCAGACGACAGACAGACAGAGAGACCACAGACCACACAACGGAGAAATAAGTAGGAATAGTTCGATTCCGCCTAAGTTTTATGAGGTTATAAAACACAAAGGTCGGTGACTACCGGTGATTTTTTTGCCATAACCTCAAGTCGACCGACTTTTATATTTTCACTAAAAGTCGCAGCAAACGTCAAATGCGTTGCTGCGCTGCGTTGCGAAATATTAGGTACAATTTAACATAACCAATAAATAAACATACAACATAAAAATAAAATGGATTAACTGGCTATTCATTTAGCAACAAATCTCTTGTTAATGATAAGCGATAGGCCCCTATCACAAATTAAAGCCATGCAGCAAGTTGCGTAAACTTTATAGCTTTACCAAACACTGATTGACTTTCAGAATTCTTTCACTGGCAGACTCAGCCTAGCTGTGGATTTGCAATAGACTTATCAGCGATCACTAAAGAGCACATTATAATTCAGCTGCAAAACTTTCACTATTCTACGTAGCTTGCAAAATATTAGTACCGCGTACACACAACTTGCGTTACCGGTAACTTGCGGTATGTTTAATAGTCACTTACTGCAAATTAACTGGTGAATATGCCAGTGAAAGTGTCGATGAAAATCGGTTACTATCGGATGAAGTTATGACACAAATTGGTTGCTTACTTTCTGGACCACGCTGGTCCTGACAGCAGTTTTACGTGCCGAAGAAAAATAGCGCGCTTAAGTTGAAAGAGACTTGAAACGCTTACCCAAACGAAGCAACAGTGCATAACGACATGTCTACGAACAGTTAAATCAAACGCAACAAAAATCACAATCAATCTTAACGCCACTAAAATCCTCTCAACACTTTCACTCAAGCGAACTCAGCCTCCTACCCTCCATGAGATAGGAAATGAGTAGTTAGCTTACGGGCTACGGGGTGAAGGCCTTGTGTGGCTGATATGGGCGGTGATATGTCTGCTAGCTGCAAACCGCGGGTCCAATGTTCGTTAACGCGGGCAATAGGTGGCCGCATAGTGCGCTACAGTATCATTAGTTCATGCCAATCAGCTGCCACTTCCGAGATTGTCAAAGCGCTTCTGGCCACGAGTTCGTCTCATGTAAGAAGCGCTATAGCAAGTAGTGGACTTTACTTCTACGTTTTTCTAAACTCCTTGAAGCAAGACAACATAAAAACACAGCAAATGACTACATGTCAACAGTGAACGCTTCGCAACGTTTGTCATATTGATACTTAACTAACAGCCAACGTCGACAAAATGGGCTCAACATGAAACCAAGAACTACAGCGTGTCCCAAAATTAGCGCCCCCCCGCTTCAAACACGCCCCAGTCAGTTTGTAGTTCATAAATTTCAACAAAATATCGTACACTGCACTACCTTAACATTAGTTACCGTCACACCTATTATGACGTACGCACTTTACCGTGTGTGCTCAGTGTAACGCCATTATGACGTCAGAGTTTGTTTACATTAAGCTTACGTTGTTATTGACAAAGGGATCCAGCAGCAGCGTACCCGCCTTAGACTAAAAGCTTGCGTCGATGCCGAAATTGGCCACTTTGAACTCAAGCTGCAAATTCTAGTTGTTCAGAATGATTGTCACAATGATTGTTTCAAACATTGTAAAAATCTGTCAGGTATTAACGACTTTACAATAACTTTCTGTAGCCGGGGGAAGGCTAATTCTGGGACAAAGTGTATATAAGACGTGAAGTGAGACATACTTGCAACGCACACACATCATTCTAACTGTATCATAAAAATGCTCACTCACAAACTGTGGCGTCATTTGAAGGGGGAGCTGGAGGGGTCTAGGGACCCCGAGGATTTATGATTTTAGTTTTTTCTCGTGTAAATCGTACCTTTGAAACAGTGTTACTGCTGCAAGAACAATGCGTTACGACTGAGACCCAAAGATTACTGAGACCCCCCCAGATGATTTACTGAAATGACGCCACGGCTCACAAAAAGTTCACTGCATGGGGACAAGGCAATTTTGTAACATTAGGACAGCTGAACAAAAATGGTACAACGTATACAGTGAATGAGGTCTGCTAGCCAGACCAGACGTTTGACTGTATAAACACGCGGCGCAGCGGTGTAAAAACTGTAAATGTAAACAACTTGTGAATTGCAAAACCGACATTAAAGGCACTGAGACATTGGCGACAGCAAAATAAAGCGTATCAGCACGGTCATAAAATACAAAAAAAACGGCAGCTGTCCTGTAACGTAAGGCACTATGAAAAAAAAGCAAAAAAAAATGACTGAAAGCACTAAGCTGAAGCTGATCTTATTGCTGTTGACATTTATCACTATGCATAAGTGAAGTTAACACTGCCAGAGCACTCAAGGCCAATCCAATCCCAAAATGCAAAGGGCAAAGACATTTAACCCGTTAAGTGCCTTATGCCGTACGGCGTACGTTATCAGAAAGTTAACGCGCTGTGCCGTATAGACGTACGGCGTACGTCATATTCTCATTGATGCAATGCAATGCCTGGCACAGGCCGTTGTTGCTACTGCAGCTATAGCTTGGCACACAACATGACGTATTGTTGCTATGTTGGGCTATAT
>Ga0056128_1010078_pt1 | contig 11790 bp, 7 predicted proteins | sample WorMetLIZISLAND2_FD_71113 | JGI IMG/M metagenome (GOLD analysis project Ga0056128, IMG submission 71113) | Marine gutless worms symbiont microbial communities from Max Planck institute for Marine Microbiology, Germany - Olavius geniculatus... ... | reverse complement strand
GGCACCCCGGCACCTCGCAGCACAGATGGCAGGGAGACTGCTATAGCTGCGCTCCGAGTCTCAGTCGGGGTTACCGTTTTTAGTACATAACAACCGCCCCGAATAACGCTCGGGATTACCACTGAGGAGGTTAAGAATAGCGAATTGCCAGAATCTCAAGCAAATTGTTTCATACGACACACACTAATCACGTTTTTTAAAGTGAGGCGTATGCAAATATCGGCATGCATAAAAACGGTTTGCTGCACGAAGTGTTTTGATTTATAAAGCAGACCTTTGATGGCTGCAGGTGACTGGTCATGGGTTGCAGGACTGACGACGTCTCTGATGTGGTCTGAGGTTGGTTCAGACTCGACAAATGACATCGGACTGCAGCCGGACGAGCCAGCAGCAGCGTCAGGCCTTACAGGTCTTCTACAGTCGTCGTCGTCAGCGACGACACTGTGCTGGGACCCGGCGTAGATCCTCGAGGACGGAGTCGCCTTGCCAGAGTGAGCGCGTCCCGCCGAGGACCCGGCACGAGACCAGCAGTGGACTGGTGATGTGGTCGTGGTCGAACGATCGTCTTCTATGTATTGGTGGTGGTAGAACCCTACCGGTGCTTCACGCGCGTTGGTAGCATTGCCGCTGAGTCTCTTGACGGCCGGCAGGAAGGCGGACGGGTACGCTGCCGCCGCGGCGGCTGCTGCTGCTGCTGGGCCGTTGATGCCGGCGTCATGATGATGATGATGATGACGACCTATGGAGCCTGCGGCCAGGCGATGTCCAAGCAGGGCGGCGGCACCAAGGCGCGCCTGATGCAGCTGAGCGGCGGCGATTGCCGAGTCGAAGTGCGACCTGAGCAGCGACTGATGGAGATGCGAGAAGATGGGAGGAAGTTGATGTTGAAGTGCCGCTGCCGCTGCAGCTGCCGCTGCCGCTGCAGCTGCCGCTGCTGTGTCAGCATTCCCAGCCGCCGCTGATACGCTCGGAGCGTGGCGGAAGAACGGGAAAGCGCCTCCTCCGAATGCGGTGTGATGGTGCGGAGTAATGACGCTATGGGGCGCTGGTGGTGGTAAGGTGGAAGACGAGGAAGCTTTGCCAGGGTCGCTTTGATGAGACGCGTCGTCTGACACCTGCAAGGGAGCCGAAGAGCGCGCGCCACCTCGGTGACATCCGGAGGATTCCGAGGCGCCGGAAGCAGCGAGGACCATGAGCGCGGGGCTGGCGCTGAGCGGCAGCGGCATGTAGGGGGCACCTGCTGGTGCGCCGCCAGCGCCTGTCACTGATCCCGCTCCACCGCCACCGCTGTAGTCGAGCGCAGCACCTGTTGACGCACCCTGCCCCACGTGACCCGACGATGAGCCACCGTGCTGACCGCCACCGCCGAGGAACGGACGAGGCCAGAAGTTTAGTCGAAACATGTCTGTCAAAAACTATACTTGCTGATTTTCAGGCGACTATGGAATGACTCTAGTCAAACAGCGCCCAACTAGTTGCGTCTGTTTGTCTGCATGCCTGCAGTGCGGTCAGTCGTCTGTGATTGTTCGACGCAAGCAGTGGATCGATCAAACGTCGTCGTCGTCGTTGTCGGCAAATTAGTCGGCGACTAGCTGCTGCTTTAGTGCTGGTGGTGGTCGGTCGGTCGCGTGCCAGCATGTCCACTGACACGCCCACCCACGTCAGTACGCACTCTGCACTGTCTATCTATCCGTCCGTCAGTCGGTCGGCGAGCATCTCAATTCAGCCGCTCGTCAATGCGTCGTCCTCGCCGCCGCTGATAATGGAGACGCCGTCGCTACGGCGTACTGACTGACTGACCGGCGGACTGCTGGCACTTGGGTGTCAGGCGCTTAATGCAGACTCCGCCGCGGCGCACGCCGGAATGCAATAACGTGCCTCGGCTATATGCCGACGATTAATCAAGACGATCCATCGACGGACGGACGGACGCCATTGTCCGGCCTGCCGTGTGATTTATCCGACACTGGTCAAGTGTTCGTCCCGTCGCTCCGCCCCGCCTTCAGCAGCTGACCAATCAGACTTAAGCGATCGACGACGAGCGCACTGCTGCAATATGCTCGTTGAAGTCGCTGATTATTGGCTTACCAACCACTGCAGCAAGCCAGCAGACTGCAGCTTCCACTACACGTGCCATGCCCTTCCTGGTTCCGGCAGTACTCTTGCTGGCTATAGCCGCTTGCGCATCAACTGCATGCGTTGTGAAAAAATGATGTTAAGCCAGTCTGGTTTCAACCAGCTCAACGCACATAACGCCAGGGCCCTGCGTACATTTTTGACGCAAGTGACAAAGACGTCGCAAGAAACGCACACAAGCAACGAACGCAGTGACGCAAGAAAAAATGCAGCGCAGTAAAAGCAAGGAACACAGCTGACGCAGTTTACATAACAGATGCAATAGCCAAAACAAAACGATGAAGCAGTGTTTATTATAGTGCAGCATGCGTTGCGTTGAAACTACACTGTGTCTCAAAAAAACATCCCCGACATTTTCGACTGTAACTTAAAAACCAATAATCAGATTTGAACAATTTTTGGTACAAGTATTCCTGACACAACTTGCCATCAAATGACCGTTCAGTTTCCCACCTCACCCAATGTATGCTTCTGCACTACTTAAGGAAAGCAGATCAAGCAAAATATGCATTAAAATAAACAGAAACCTGAAAAAACATCCCCAACATTATCGATCGTACCTTAAATAAATATTAGCAGATTGTAATAATATTTAGCAGAAATATTTCTGACACAACTAGCTATTAAATATATGTTTTAGTTTTTACCTCACATAACGTCTGCTTTTACACTCCCTGGGGAAAGCAGACCAGGCATAATATGTGTTAAAATAAATGGGAAAACGTCAATAAATTCCATCCCTCCTAATCTTTGGGCTCCAACAGCAGCTCTATTACAAGGTCTGACTGTCTTGCAGCAGTGTGTCTACCAGATGAAGTTTAAGAATGTTTGTGTCAAGTCAAGAAGTGATGGCAGAGCCTGTATTGGTCTGGAGTAGAACATTATCGATACCGCTGTCAATGAATGGAGAAACGTCTCCTTACCTGTGTTCGCATAGTGGGCCAACACTTCAAGCAATTTTACTGTAGGCAGTTGAAAAATGGACAACTAAATGAAATGTCAGCCAAAGTGTCAGAAATGTGAACAAAATGTGTTTTTACGCGTTAGACTGTGTTAATTAAGCAATCATATCGCATTGGATAAAAAATGATATTCCGCTGGTTGTGCTTTCCCCAGGTAGTGCAAAAACAAACGTTGGGCGAGGTGGGATACTAAACAATCATTTGATGGCAAGTTGTGTCAAAAATATTTGTACCAAAAATTATCAAAATCTAATAATTGTTTTTCAAGTTACAGTCAAAAATGTAGGGGATTTTTTGGAGACACAGTGTATACACTGTGTCCACAAAACGTCCTACTTTGTCATTTTCCATGTCTACGCCAAATATTAACCTATTTTAAAATGTTTTTGCCGGCACGAACTATAGACAATTTGCAATAACGTAGTTGTTAAACATTCCACCACACTTTAACTGTGTCGCTGCACTACCATGTAAAACATAATTTTTTCAAAAATCACTAATATCACTATAATAGATAAAAAATCATCTTTTGAAACAAATTTTACTAATTTTTATACAAAAATTATATTATATTTAGTTTTACATACATTTCTGATGTTAATGAACAAAAACAGACAATATTGTCGTATATAATAATTTTTAATGCACTGACGATACCGGTGATGTAATATGCTATTTAACAATGGAGACAAATCGGGGATTAAAAACTTGTACCGGTTTAAAAATAGAGTTTTCGGAAAACACTGCCAGAATTTTTGAAGATAAACTGCAACAGGGAAAAACTGAGAATGTCATTAATAGAAATTTGGGAAACATGCAGTACTGACCAAAGGCATGAGACTGGCTGACTGAGGCATACACCTACTGAAGAAAACGCGACCACTGTGGACGAAATGGTGGGCTTGCTAAACCATTAAGACTAGAAACAAACATAATCGTTCAATACGCCAGATATCCAAAGAAACAGATCTAACAAACTGAGGTATCGTACAGATCATTCACTGCATTTTTGTCAAAGTGTATTTTGTTCACCAACACGCTTGCTGTCTTTTATTGTCATTTTTTCATGCATTTAAATTTCACAAGGTTGTGTAGCAACACAGTTAATGTGTGGCGATATATTCAATAATCACTTTATTGCTAATTGTTTACTGAATGCATCAGTGAAAAATTTTTGAAAATCGGTTAACATTTGGTCAATATATGGTCAAATAAATTTTACTAAGCTTATACAATTACATGAAATTTACTGATTTTTAGAATAATGACAATTAAGTTATGATAACAATAAATGTTAATAAATTGCTAGTAAAAGACTTCTTTGCTTATACCGCGAGTCAAAAATCTGCCGTCAACTTTTGACATAACTTCATTAAATATTCAAAAAATTTCCAACATTTCGGGAAGAGAGGGTTTGAACCCGCTAACACCCACCCTTAAATACGGCCCTGCCCTACCAAGTCAAGCTTAGTCAAGTGCTGCATTACCCCCAGCGAGTGATGACGGCATACTTATTCATGGGTGCCAGCAGAAAATTTTCTAAGGTAAAGTGGGGAGGCTTTAACGTCGAATGAAGTGGTAATGAGAGTAGACTATTTCACTCTACAGTCTGTTAGAAAAACCAGGAAGCGAGGTCAGATGCGAAGTGGGGTCCGAGGAGGAGCCCCGGCCGAAAATGAATTTGATGCATTTTAGCCTCACAAAACACTTTTGTCAAGTTCTGGTATAACGATGACTGCCCCCCTGAAGCCATAAAAGTTGCCCCCTTGAGAAAAGTTATACGCTTTGAGCGTAGTCAGTCCTTAATGGACGTAGACGGTAGACGCCGCTGTGTTGAACATCAATCATCACGCACAGTTTAAATTCCACGCTCAGCCATTAGCTCTCGAAAATTTTTCAGATTAGGCCTATCTATGTGAAAATGAAGTGTTTTGGTACATTTTTGCACTATTTTGGTAAGTAAGTAGCCCTCTACGACTATACGCCAGTGGCAATACATTGTATTATTTCTGCATTTCATCTGTCGCTAACTTCTGTTAACTTGCAGGCACAAGCTGCAGGTTCCACCTAGCGAATGCAGCTGAAATGGTATCCCCACTCACCGACCGGGTGGGTCTGAGAAATGCAGCAGAAATTTTTCTGCCACTGATATCATGACAACAAATTTCACAAAACCACTGACAATGTGATTTTTTCTTCGCGTCAAATGTATTAATTTGAGATGGCAGGGCTTAGGTTGCCTACAAACACAGTTTCGTCACGCGCTTAGACTATTAGGTCGCGAGATCTCCGAGGTCCGGGGGCCGATCTCCGCGAAATTTTGCCACGTGTTCGGAAGCGTGTTCAATTTCCAAATGCCGGTTCTAAAATTTAAGGGTTTGCCCCCGCCCCCCCAAAAAAATTTGGGGTCGAAAAACACGCTAAATTTGGCCCGATTTCGAACACCTTCCCACTTTGAGCGCGAATATCTCAATCCACTCTTTGTTAATGTGTTGTGTCAGTTCGTCGACGTACGATCTTAAAATGCATACGATTAATGTTAAATAAGTAACAAATTTTCAATTTTATTTGTGGTCTCGGTGATTTTCTGAGCCGACGCGTGCGCTACTATTCATTGAATTCATTGTTGCATACAAACTACATCTACATTTTATTAGGTAGTGTAGCGACAGTATGGCGGTGAGGTGGGCAGAACTACAGTTATTTACGTCAACTTTTTACGACGTTGCATGCCAAAAATTGTTAAATTCGGCCATTGTTTCACGGAGCTATTCAAAAAATAAAAGTGGCTGCACTTTAGCTGGCTCACCGTACATAGGCCTATGTGATAAGAGATTCTACAGTCGCGTTGTCTGATTCTGATGCTTGGTGTACCTGGTAGGTCCTATTTACTACTCTCTGCAGAGTCAATGATGTTCAGTACTGTCATTATGCGGCCAACCTAATAGGTCGCATTACGAGTCTTACCCGTCCGTCTCACGGTCGATCCGTTCCGTGCGGAGTTCTAACTCAAAAATGTACAAAAAACAGAATTGGTGTAAAAGCTCCCGGTAGATGAGTAGCCTAACCGGTTTGCCAATTTTTAGCTCAATCAAAAGGTCAAAAGGTCAAACGTTATGAGTCACGGCTAGAGTTAGTGTTGCGCATCTCCAGGCCGACGGCTGCATAATAATCGGCACTGGGCAGACGAATTTTTCTAGTTTCAGTCACCGTTCGGTAGGTAAAGCCCATGTTGTTCGTTAATCGACGCTCCGTAGATTTGCTGTCAAATCTATACAGATTGCCTCAGCGTAGACTACATCTAATGTGCAGTTTCTGCCGTTGGTTGCAGTGTAGGCCTATAAGTTTAGTGGCCAAGCTCGACTTCACAGAGAATCTTGATTCCGCCAATGCTGCTGAGGTCACAAGGTGCATCGTCCCACTTCAGGAATCTGCAAATATCACAGCACAACTAACTTTCACCTAATCTCCAAATTAGTTGTTCAACAAGAGACTGTCAGCCTGTCAGTTTATCAGTCTGTCTATCTGTCTGTTTCATTCATAGCGTCCATATCAAGGCCAACGATCAAACTCATGGCCACATGATGTTCAAATAAATAATAAGAAATGAAAAAGTGGACAAACTTTGCAAAAATTACTGTTCCGTCAGATGTCACTACCAAAAAACTGACACACGTAGGCCTAAAAGATGAAATGTCAAGGTCAAAAAGTCAGCATATCTTCTCCGTTCGTTTATGTCTGACCTCGACAGTGAGAATGTGAGAGCAACAAAGTTTAAGATGAATACGCTGGCTAAACTGTTTTACAATCACCAGTAGGCTTAATGGTAATAGGTCCAATTCTAATGTGCAATATTCTAGAGTCCAGTACAGAATTATTCACCTGCTTTCGTCGGTACCTTCGCTGAACGACAGATATAAACATTCCTCCGGAGTATAGAAACTAAACAAGCAACACAACACGATTTGAATTTTAACGTGATTAAAGTCTATTCGACTGTGCAACAACCTGCTGACGTCATACACATCATACTGACCTACACAGTAGTCTAGTAATGCAGACTTTCAAATAGTTTTGGTCGATAAAGGTTGCAATTTGAATAATCCCAGCTTCTTTTTTACAGTTTCATACTGGAAAGTGTTTCAACCAATGAGTGTAGTCTAAGCGATGGCGTCATGAAAGAATGGGACAGGTGCAATTCCTATTTTTGTCCTAAATCTTTGTCCGTCAGAAAATTATCAAAACATCTTGTTGTCGAAAAACCATTTGCGGGGAATTTTGGGCGAAAATCGAGATTTTGAGCATCCACAATTTCCTCTGTGGAAAGTAGCAGCAATTTCCTGCTCTGTTTACTTTTTAGCCCACTACACCGCTGATTCTAAGATATGCGCAAATTTTAGTTTAAATTTTTGTTGACTGACTTGTCCGGTTTGCCGGGAATGAAAGCCGTGAACCCGGAGATGGTGCCATGAGTGCGTCCGTACGAGTCCATCCACTTCCACTGATCATACATGCACGATCCACTGTGTCCACCGCGAGGACGCCGTGCGCCGATCCAGAATCCGACGCCATCCAACAGCTTGTCTGCACATAGAAATTAATTACGCCAACCTTACGTGTATGCTATCTCCAGCTACGAAAATTCAATGACCGAGCTAAATATAGCCCTAGGTAATATACGCAGCCCTAACTCAACGGCAGACAGGAGGCTGAACTGTTTTTAAGACTATACACAAAAGCTTACAAATCAGAGTGTACCACCTACAGTCAAAAAATTTTTATGCAGAAATACAGGGTGGGTCAAAAAAGTAAGCTATTGCACTTTGTCCATATCTTCGTTAATAATTGACCAATTTTTACATTTTTTCCACCAGTAGACTCTACAAAAAATTTGCTACTAGTGACATGCATATCATATCCATTATGTCGCTACACTACCTTGTAAAACATAAATATCCAAAAAATCAATAATATCTGCAGATAGGCAGAAGGTCTAGTGGAAAATGTTTAAAGTATTTAACTGAAATGTTAAATATAAATTATTGTGAGTGTCAAAAAATTGGCATATAGTTACAGAGTAAGTATTCATCTTTTAGCACAATAGTGCACAGCTTGTACAATCGAAATGCAGTGCTCATGCAGTTAACTGAGCAAGATTGCAGCCACCAACCAGCATTAATGTACATTGAAAATCAATGCATAGTAAAATCGTTCAAATTATTTGAAAAGATGTTTGATGGGTCCTCCATTGTTCTTGTCACTCAGTATAACTCATATTTAACATTTTAGTAGAATACTTTAAAATTAACTACCAGACCTTCTGTTTATCTGTAGATATTGTTGATCTTCGGATATTTATGTTTTACAAGGTAGTGTAGCGACATGGTAAGCGTGGTGTGCATGCCACTGAATATAGTGAGTAGCAAACTTATTCCAGAGTCTACTGGTGAAAAATTGTGAAAATTGATCAATATTTAGCGAAGATATGGAAAGAGTACAATAGCTTACTTTTTTGGCCCACCCTGTATGTTTTACATGTGTTCTTTCATCATCACAATAAATTTGTTTGCCGGCTATGCATAAATCTGCAGAGCCTCTTGCAGGCGGGAACAAAAAAAGGCAAAATGGAGATACATTTTATAGACAAAAAGAGGCAAAGAGAAAGGAGTGCTCGCTGCTTTCTCGCTTTTATCGCTATAAAATCATGGTAGACAAAAACTGTCACTACACACATTTTGACTATCTTATCAACGTTCCAATGCGATCGCACTACAGAAACGGTAGACCGCGTTATATGTCATCTAAACAGCATGAAAAAAACCAAGGTTGAGCGTAGTTTACTTCAGTTAGACTTGCCGTCAAGCTGCATTTCCTGCAGTAGGAAATCTTCGATGAAGACTTGTTCTCTGATTGTGTTGACGTGCGCCAGGTACCCGCCGTATTTGCGGCACAGGTCCTGCGCGCCGTAGAACGTCATCGACTTGTCTATGACTAGGTACTTGGAACCGTTCAAACTTCCACGACTGTATTCCACCCAACCGTTCTCATCTGCCAACAATTGTCAACACCACAGTACACACGTCACTTAGCGGGTGGTCTACAAAAACTAAGCCCAACATTTTTTGTAGGTTTACTTTCATAATTCCATTGAATATTAATCGACTTTTAAAATTTTTTTAATAGCCAAATCCAAAGTAAACTTAACTTTCACTAATAGTTAAAGATCCAAAATGTCTCACCATAAACTCACCGTAAAATGTAGTCAGCATGAGAATACAGAACGTTACAAGCTAAGCTTAACTATGAGAGCCTTGTAGGCCTAACTGTAAGCTGACTAAATTTTACAAGGTTGTGTAACGACGCCTTTAGGTTGTAATGGATATATTAATGACACTTAATTGCAAATTGACAGCAGGGAATATCGATAAAAAATTTTTAAAACAAGTCAATATTTGACTAATTATCTGTCCAATGCAATGCATAGCATTGGACGGAGTATAAAATCACCTTTGTGTCCATGCGTCCGTGCTTGCGTTCGTGCGTCCTACATGTCTTAAGCTATCTTCCTTCCACCTTTCCTTTCCCTTCCTCTTTCCCTTCCCTTTCTCCTTCCCCTTTCCTTTCCTCTTTCCCCTTCTCCATTTTCCTTCCCCTTTACCTTCTCCTTCTCCATCCCCTTTTCCTTCCCCTTCCCCTTTTCCTTGCCCTTTCCCCATTATCTTTGAGGCGCCATATTTCCGTAACGGTGCCAGATGGACCCATGGTCACCATGGACCACGGAAAGGAAGTTGACCCCCTGAAGTCGAATGGTCACGTGACCGATGACGTCACGTGACCACAAAAGGTCAAAGGCGTGACCCCATTATCTTTGAGGCGCCATATCTCCATGACGGTGCAAGATAAACGCATGGTGACATGGACCATTTATAGTGAATCGAATGGTCTCGTGACTGACAACGTCTATTGTTTAGTTAAAATAATAGAGAAGGATAAAAGAATCATTGTTGCTGTTCAATTTGAAATTAAACTGTTTGATTTTTTTTCTACCAGTCTAAACAGCTCACTGATTATATTTATACGGACATATACTATAAACTATCGAAATGCACTGGACAGACTCCGTGTTCGTATAAACATTATCTTGTTATGACAAAAAATTAGGAGCTTGCATTTTATTGGACTACGGCCTACAGAGTACAGTAGGCCTTCTACGAGTACATGCATGCATCAATGCACGTCTTTATTGTAGAGCATTATATGCATTTTCTACGCTATCTCTCAGCCAATGGATGATAATACATTGTTCAAAGACTAGAACTTCCCATCACATAAGCCTGGTTTATAAGGAAATCTTTAACAACTGAAAAACAGACCATTAAAATTTATAACAAAAGCGATTTCAATGTAGACCTAGTCTACTTGCTCAACTATGAAAAACACAAAATCGTGCATTTTGCGAATAAAAGCATGACATTTTCAGAATAAGACCATAATAACGTATAGATTTATTCTGGATACTGGATATGATGCTACACTTAAAAATTTACGAAAAAATGAAAATTTAACATGACCGCTCAAACGTCACAAAATGTGCCAATTACGATATGCAAGAAACACGCAACACTTTTCATAATTTTAGTGCAACACGATCATGCACGTTTTAGTATTGATGAATTGCAATTTATTGTTATTAGCCAAACCACTGAGTACGTACAGCACCTCGTACTGGTTTTTCGAGACGCGACTCGACAGTCAGATAGTCGACAACAAGAGCTGGAGACAACGAAGATGCTATTGGTTGCAATCGTTTCTTCTTGTCTAGACCTACAGTAACCAGTCATTCGAGCACACATTTTTCTGCCGATTCTCAAATCACAGCTTCTACGTCGATTGCGCAAACACTATAAGCATATTAGCATAAGCAGAGAGGCTTCATCTTTACCTTTACAGCTCTAAACACGATACCCATCTCGCCCTGCAACCTGCATAGCCTATATCGACAATCGACAGTCGACAGCTAAGCGATATAACTCCAATATTTTGATTCGCAGTAAACTTGATTTATAAGTTGTGGAACTTGTTCTACGCGAGTTCATTTCATTGTCATTCGTTGCGATGTCAGATCGTCAGACAACGAATATGACTATGTGATTACAAATATGAACTTGTTTTGGAAATATGTTGTAAATTTGTTAGGGATTTGCGGTAGCGCTCGATCTACAGCAAATCGAAATAGATGGAGTCTGGGCCTAAAGACGAGACGTCGTGTACAGAAAGAAGACTATGTAGGCGTGATACCGGTGACGTTAGCACAAGCCAGCTGTAGTTCAGTCGATTGTGGACATCGATTCTTTAGCTCAACACACTGACGAGCGCAGGTGTCGTCATCGCACGACATTATCTGTCCAGCGTCTGAACAATCTAAACGCACGCGCGCACTGACTGCAGGGTCAGTGGATAAGAACATACTTTGAAGATTCTGAAAGTAGAGTTGTTCACAGAGCTGACAGTACAGATTTCGTAATCTTAGCTAGGCCTATAGCGTCGTGTTGATAGGCGCCACAACGAGCGGACGGACGGACACGACAGAGTCGGACAGACTGACAGAGATGGACACGGGTCACTTTTTTGGACCCGGATCCGACCCGACCCACAAGCGTCCGACCCGTGACCCGACCCGACCCGCCAAAAT
>Ga0056128_1010075_pt1 | contig 11793 bp, 3 predicted proteins | sample WorMetLIZISLAND2_FD_71113 | JGI IMG/M metagenome (GOLD analysis project Ga0056128, IMG submission 71113) | Marine gutless worms symbiont microbial communities from Max Planck institute for Marine Microbiology, Germany - Olavius geniculatus... ... | reverse complement strand
AGGATGTGGCAATGAAAGAACTGTTGGCTATTGAGAACAATGCCAGTTATTAGTTTGTTTTTTAGTTAAGTTGTTTATTTTTTCTATTATCTTGTATTTTCTTTTGTGCTATCAGTGTTCTGACGAATAAAGTTGTATATATAAAGTTGTGAAAAAAAACAATTTTGACTGTTTTTTCTGAGACCAGGTGTATTATTAATCAGCATGCGGCGGGCCTTTGCACGAGGGTACATATTTTATTGCACGTTACCGTAACGTCGGAGAGCTATTTTATGGACGAGAACTGAAGTCAAACTTACTCGCCGAATGTAAATAAGAACCGTTGGTCATCAGGGACAACTCGGTGCGTGCAGTGCACGAAATGCCATAACACGACACGACGTTTCACTATAGGCCTATGAAATCAAACGACCTTGGCTATCGCCGATGTCTGTTGAATGCATGACATAAACGGCCATTGTGCTCGCTAAAAGCATACCAAACAAATGCAACTTACTAATGGTGCATATATGTCAAGCCCACGAATGTCAAAATTAAGAGATCTACCAAAATAAAAAGCAATATGTTTCTCTCATTTGATTTTATATTCAAGTAAGCCAACTTAATAACACCGAAGTTACGTCAGATACGTATTTAATGGTAATGATAATTATTGTTTCACGCACAAAAAAACGAAAACTCATCTATGTGTAATTTTGTGTATGGGTGCACTTGATTTAACCACGTATTTTGTGGAGTAAAACTCGCATTTTTACATATTTTTATTTCTGAAAAATATTTTCGTAGGCCTCTACGAAAACTTTATTCGTAATTGTAAAATGTTATTTTCGAAAGTTACTTGCAAAAAAGTCTGCACAAGTAACGTTGAAGTAGAAAATAACATTTATAGCTGTTTTGCATGACATCATTGTATGCACGCTGTATTTTCTTATAAATTTGCTGAATTTTAAATTATACAAGCTGTATAATAAAGCTTTCAAAATCGTCACGCTTATTAGTAACTAGGTATGTACAGGCATAGACTACAGAAAAACGTTACACGCGGGCCAGATAAAAACAGAAATGTAGAACTAAAAAACAAATATTTAAACAAAAACATTTATACAGTTACAAATAACACGTAGGCTACTGCGTTTATACGTATTTTTGCAATCAGGGAGAGTCCGGGGTAAATTTGAATGACACTGTTAGATTGGCCATCCCCAAAAACCTTACCGTAGAACCAAAAATTACGACTCTATCTTATACACAGTCAAAGTTATGACCGTTTAAAGAATTGTTTAATTTTCCCCATGAGCGCCGGCAATTGTATTCTTTGGAATTTCTTGAATAAATACGTTAAATATTAATTTCAAATTTTTAACCGCGCGAGACTGCGTCGTTTGAGCCATCGCGCGCAAAAATCCGTCGAGGGGTCTGACCTGTAGGTGAGTTTCTGAAAAAAGGTATAGGCCTATGTACAGCTAGAAAAATTTTTGCGTATATTTCACCTGTTTGCCGAGTAACCCCCTTGATCAGATTTACATACAATTTTGCATGAGGGATCATTTAGCCGACGTAATCAACCATGCCAAATTTTGTCTCAATCAGATCAGGGGTTTTGATTCTATGGGTCTATGGGGGTCGAATTTTTGGCTTTCCCATAGGAAAGAGAAGTCGCCGTTAACACATGGCTTGAACTACCGTTCAGCCTGTGATTTGCATATTTCTGCAAATGTTCAGTTCAGTTCAGTTCAGTTCAATGAGATTATTTATATGGCGCAATTTATATATACGCAAAAGTCACAATGCGCCTTGGTATGGACATAAAAACCAACAGTTTTTGGATACGCATGGAATTTATTTTTGTCGCATTTCCATGCACCCCACGAGGATCGACTGAGTACAATATAGTTCACCGTCCTACAACGCGTGTATAATGTACAGCAGTAGCTGATTGGTGGGTGCGTAAATGGATGAAGTGAGGTGTCAAATAAGTCGTCATGACATTGTGAGTGGCTCGCTGAAGTCATCACGCTGGGCCATTGACAGCGTCGAGCTGGCGCGCATTATTGTCACTATACGTCTTCATCGCGGCCAGGGCGAATACTTGGTCTATATAGCACGCTGCAGTCATCGAGGATTAAACCCAGTAATTGGCCGGCTTTACAAGCACTACAGAACACTTGTCTGCAATGTCTGCAGGCGTGCCGTCAGTCACTGCCGCACTGACGTCTGTCATGAGTCCATACACTGCAGTCATGGTCGATCACGAATGACTGCTGAAGACTGTGGGAATCAGAGGCACTTTGCGCGCGCTGGATAACCTATGTGCTTCAGCTCAATTAAAATCGCTTTTGCATCAAGGTGTACGATTGCGACCATTAATACTTGCAAGCCTTGTTGAAATGATAAAAACAGTAAAACAGAAAGTCAGTAAAGCGTACACTTAGGCTACCTATAGGCCTAGTAAAAAATCAGGAAATAACAGATAGTCCTGGTTCATATTCTGTAGCGTTATAAGTTTAATACTTGCCTAATACTCGAAAAAGTTGTTTGCCATTGCACACAATGAGTTTATCTAATAAATGTACTTTTTACTTATGTTTTCTGCGCATTACCGGCATTTTCATTTCCGGCGTCGATACGTTATATAAATTGACGTTTTACTTACTTACTTACTTACTACATTATACATTGGTCGATGAGTTTTTTACAAATCAAAAAAATCGTGCATGCAACTATAAAGTTCGTAGGCCTACTTTTTGGAAAATAGCTTCAAGAGATTCAAAAAAAATTTGTTAGAGCGGGGGGAGAAATTGGCGTCAAATAAGAGTATGCATAAATGTGTATAAATCAAAAGTGACCAAATTGTGACTAAACTGACTTAAACAAGAATTTCTCACTCAACTTTTGTTTGTTATGTGCTATTGTCCGGCAAACGATTGACCCATTTGACTGATAACTGAGATGTGCCTGCACTTTGCAGCTAACTGCTGAATCAGGCCTGAACAACGACCCTAATCTTACAGTAAACGGTCGCAAAGCAGCCTGTGCCTTCAGAATGCGATGCTGTTAGGCTATTGTTTTAATTTGCGATGTATTTCGCATTTTTATCGCTAAACAACACTGCGGTTGCTCTTGTTAAAGGGTTAATGGACTCATTTGCTCTGTACGATGGCTATTAGCTGATGACGTTAAGTCGACTTCAGTTTTGTGCCATACAGCACTGCACCTATTCATGCATGCATCGTCTTAGGTCGATCTCCCATTGCAGAGATCTTGATAAGAACGGGTATAGATAATCCGAAGGGCGTCTATTCGTGTACAGGTCGCAGAGTGCGTGCAGTCATTTCTATACTCGTGGCATAGAAGGCGTGTATAGCAACCGCTTAATCCGTCGTCGGTCACACTCACCTCTCTCGCTTGGTTGCACGCTATGTGTTACAATGTCACCCAGTCGCCAGTTGATTGGCGTGCGGTCAACTCTCTACGCTGAAATGGATGAAGCACTCAACACGTGGGCTGAACAAGGTCGCCCCACTACAGTCAGCGTGGGGTCAGCCTGGTCATAAATTCTGGGGGAAAACAGTTTTCGACGATTTCCATCATGCGTATCGAAAATCGTTTATCCCGTTCGTCAGATATGCATAGGCCTAGGCTATAACCTAACTGGAAGCACGGCGTATTTTCTGCCCATGCTCATAAAAAAGCGAAAACAAGAACAAGCTGTTACGCTGACTTCTTACTTTTGTAAGAAATAAAAAAAAATATGACTAAAAAATATAACGGTAATGAATGATGAATCCACTCCATGACAGAAAACAAAAAAAAAATATTAAGTTGTCGATCGCATTTTACGCCAGCTTCGGTAGCTTATTAAAAGCTATTAAAAGATGTCAAAACAATCCTTGTCAGACAGTACTAATGTGACCAGCGCATTAGAGGTTAATTTAACGATATGCGCTATATAAATTCGCATTGTACTTACTTACTTACTTACTAACAAGAAACCCAGCTATCGCTATGATAGCCGACCGTACTGGTTAACAGTGACCTTCAAGGTCATCCAATGTCGATGATTGTCATTATATCTGAAAGGGCGTATGCCACTTACTATTAGTAATTAATAGTAACCTTGGGCCCATCTCTTATCGTTTCCGAGATATAGCCAGTTTTCCGTTGAGAAACGCACATTTTTTCCTACCCCTCTTCCATTCAACTCCAAATTTGAAAATGTTCTTTTTTCACTAGATCGCTGAAATTTTGTGTGCCTAGGTTTATGACATAGAGCTAATTATGTGTAAAAAAATTTTCTCTTACGATTTATCGTTTAGCCACACGACGACGGACAACAACCTTATTCTAAGCTCGACCGTTACTTTAGTGAGGTCGGCTAAAAGCATAGCAACAGCTTGTATTGTCATCTAAAATGTCTAAGATGTTTATGAAGCCTTGAATTGGATCAGATCACGGACGGCGTTTCGACGACGTGGTGTATAGCCTGCCGGTGTAGATTATTACCGTTCAAACTTTTTGACTAAAAAGCAGAAGTCTTGAATTTGAATGCGGCGTCAAGAGATTTATACTTTCATAAGTGAGTGAGCGGTGGGAGCCAGTTGAAAGGATGTCAAAAGCTGGATTTTTAAAAATTTTAAGCCAATGTCTTTTGTAAATTATTTCGATTAAATCTCCACACGTACATCTTTTCTCTTGCAAATAAGCCTATACAAACATAAGCTGTTGTATAAAACATAAGCTTATATCTCAGTCTGACCATGGGCGATGCCGTAAAAGATACTGATTCAGGATATTTGCATTCGGTTTAAAAAATTAAAATAGAAGGCACACGCATTTTATTTTTTAGTGAAGTTTAAACAGCAATAATGCACTGGCATCTCACACTCAAACTTCGATCACGTGTTCCCCGTAGTTTACGTATTGAGCCAGCAACGTCCTGATCTGAGTAGGCCTGCGATGAATATGATGAGAACTGAAGTTGAATGTGTAATGTTGGTCGCGCCCTCCGTAACCACGACATCATTCACGTCACGGGCATTTCATTCATATAATTCAACTGATAACGATTAGAATAAGGCGACGATTAACCCCCAATTCCTTTGCACGACGACGACGAACGACGAATTCGACGTCAAATTAGATATCCACACGCCTTGCATTCATTAGTGCTTCATCATCAGTGTCTCCTTCAGTGAACTGATGACAATAACGATACAGATACAAATGAATAACAGACAATATTTGTCACGTAGGCTAAAGAAATCAGCTTTAAACAGAAAGTAAACCCCTAAACATTGTACAATAGAAATGTCAAATTTGGACGAATCTATATAAAATTTTAAATGCTGAATTAGTCAGTAAATTTTGTTAAAAAATACTGTTTTCTAGCGAAGATATGAACTGTTAAATATCGATAACAAAATATTTTCGTTACCAATATGGCGTTACACAAGTAAGCCTTTCTGTTATTGTTCATTTGCGTATAGCTTTAACAAACAACATTTAATTTCGGCAAAATTTTGTATTAACAATGCCTCATCTACTAGCAATCAAAATACCAAATTTTAGTTAAATCTGCCAACGCAAACAATAGTTACAGCGGTTTTTGCGAGGTCAATCCAAAACGTATGTGTCCAGTTAAGCAACCACACGGATAGTTTTTAAAAATCTTGAACAGTGTCTACGGTTTGCTGGGAAATTTTGCTAAACATTTTTAGCACCAGACCTTTTTTGCTGTCTTAACAGTTTAATTAAAACACAATTGTTTGCACGGCAAAAATACCATTTTGATGTTGTTTACGTTGATTGCGTCAACAAACGTCACTTCCGATCGAGCGACTGCAGCACATGCCCGTAATGCCATAGGCCTATTGGTAACGGAGACATTTTGTTAACGATATTCAACCATTAATAACTCCGCTAAAAATAATATGTTTTAACGAAATTTGGTGATCACTTCAGCAATTTATTGGAAATTAAGTGCACAAAATGTTATCTAAATTTGTTCAGATTTGACATTTTATTGTGCGATGTCTAGGGGTTTACTTTTTTCGGACAGCTGTCGAAAAATATCGAATAGTGTTCGGTGTTAAACTACAAAGTGAACAAATGGAACAACCAAAAAATTAACATACGAATTTAGAAATCTGACATTTATGTCATTTGTTAAAACTTTATTATACAATGGTAACGAAACATTTAAAAAAAATTAAAAAAACATACAAAAAACTAAAAGTGTTCACGTCTTGTGCAAAAATGCGTGTGGTTCTTATTTTATGTTTTCTTGTCTCTGGTTTTCGAGCTGCTATAAAAACATCAGAAAGTTGACATGCTGGCAATATTTGGCTTTCAGTTTTAAGTTTGATAACTTTTCAATGCATAAAAAAATCGCGTGTTAGTAAAAAACCTTAACAAATCATCACATGCGTGTTTCCGCTGTGCTCTGAAGTAAGTTGAGGACTTGAGATTCAGATACATGTAAGTCAAAATAACGACTTGGTGTAGACAACGTTTGATAAAACAGACATTACAAGACTGCTCAGTGCTGTGCGTGATTCGGTAATGTGACAGTTAGTCGAACAGTGCAATATGCGGGATGACACGCAGAGATGGCACGTACAATATTGGCCGATATTCTCGGCTGGCTGGCGTCAGCAGGACGTAACACCGTGTGCTATGCCCAGGCCAGACCCCCGGACAGACACCTTGCGCCTTGTCGGCTTGATGGTTACCGTCAGTCCAACAGTCCATCCACGTCGACGACGACGATGACGATGACGATGAGTGACCAGTCGACTGTGAAACTAATCAGGCGTGAACCATGACACGCCGCCAGCTTGCCAGTGCCACGCATGCGCAATGCGACTAATTACCGTCACGTGACTGATGTGAGCGAAGATTTCACGCGACTGACTACCGACAAATATAGCGAGCGAGCGAGCGGACGACATAGGCTAACGTAACGAGCCCACAAGGTGACGTCATCGTGGGACCGTTAGTTACGTAGCCAGCCACTGAAATAATATGACGTCATCATCATCAGTCGCCAGTCTCCAGTCTATCACAGTGCTTCGCTCACGCTATCTATATCTGTTTTTCTCAACAGTGTTATGCGGCCTTTCTCAAAGCTACGTTACGGGTCTTGCGCGTCCGTATGTCTATCTGTCCCTCCCGTACTGACTTCCAACTGACAAACAAAACGCGTAAAAAACTCAAAATTGGTGTGAACGTTCTCCACTGCAAGACTGACCAGTATGCTAATTTTTAGTTTAAATAGACCAGCTGAGCACAAATCAGTAAAAGATAAAGATATAAGTCGTCAATTTGTATAGCGCATCGTCGCGAACACGCCTCTAATGCGCTTTCGTCACTAACCAGAGCCGCCGACCGCACAGCCACCGCGTGCAGCCTGCAGACACAGGCTGGCGCAGCGACCGGCTAGGCAGCCCCAGTTAGCTGTACTAAGGTCCTCACCTTCAGTAACTCATATAATGGGTTACTACTTATTTAACCGACCCCGGAGGGATGGCAGGCTGAGTTGGCTTTGTTGGTTGAAAGTGGTCAAACGGCCATCCATCAGTCTAGCGCAGAATAGGGAAAGTTCGCCGGCCAGCACCGACGTTCTAACCACTATGCTACGCCACCAACAGTAAATCGTAAGTTTGTATTATACAGCCTTAACTACATACGTTCAAAAACTAGAACAACGCATAGACTATAATTCTATAAAGAAAACGTTGGCTTTGATTACGTAAAAACTGAAAGCAGACGGCTTGTCGGCAAGTCGTCAAAATAGTAGCATTGGACGAGTAGAAGAGCTTGGGACTGCCGAGACTGTCACGAGAGAACGTCAACAGCTCGGAGTGTGAGCCGGCGTCTTTGGACGAGTGCTTGAGGCAGCTGTTGTGTGAGGACGTCTTGCTCATCTTCACTGAGTAGGCCTAAGTGATTACGATTGATTCAGTTCTCAAAGAGAACTTGACTGCTTTCATGAGGACAAAAATGACAACCCTCTTGCGCTTTTGTGTTTGATGTAATCGATGTAATTATGACACGCTACATCGAACAATTAATGCACGAAAACATTTAATTAAATAATTAAAGGTACGCAACGTTTTCGGCCAATTAAGTGGAAAAGTTCAAACATCAAAAGTTCGCTGAATGATTTGTCCAAAGCCAAGACGTTTTTTGTAGGCGCGGTGTAATCATTAAAATGACAGGTCAACAGTATAGTGTGCTGGCGTTGACCGTGTTATTATCAATCTCGAATGTGTCCGCTGCTCGTTGTCATACATGGAACTAATGAGAAGCCACGTCCGTGTATGGTCAACACTGACACTGTACGCGCATTCAATAGGTTAAGGCGATTACTCAGTCAGTCTGGTGAGCATCGTTTTGTTCTGTATGGACAGAATGTGTTCGCCGAAGCATGTCGGATCGTCTTGTTATCTGCAGCTCGGTGAAGCATGTCGACTCGATGACTGACGTCTTGACGTACGACGTACGCGATGATAAAGTAAGTAGGCCTTAATAAGTATCAGGTTGAGGGGTGAACAGAGCGACGAACGACGGTCGAAACGACTTCATCATCTTTCTGTAGTTCACGCCCGTTATTCAATGACTCAATCTGCACTGCCGGTCAAGTCCATACAGCATCCGATTGTCCGACATCGTATGATTTCCTTCTACGTTTTCCAATCATCGTTGGCGGTTCGTCGTGGCCAGGACGACTCTGTAATTATTACAAGAAAAATAAAACGGTAAAGTTTGCGATCTTAACCATGCAGATTCTACAAGCACTTTAATTACAACCTTAGAAGTAATGGCAGCTGTTTGGCATTATCGCAGCGCATTATGCGGCCATCCATATCGACATAATACCCACGCCAGCGAACATCAGTTGACATAGGCCTACCACCACGCCGATCAGCCACACTTAGCCCGCCCGCAAGCCACTATACTCGTGTTCCATCTCGCTGTGTGTAGGAGGCTGAGTTGACGTCGCCTGGGTAGTGAGCTGTGACTTACACCACAGTGGCACAGTCCTAATAATTAGGTCGCCCAGAACGGTAGTTCCTGGAAGGCCTTATGTTTCACTGTAGTTCTACTTTTTTTTTCAACGCGAGATCTCCGAGATCCCGCGGCCGATCGCAGTAAAATTTTGCCACACGATCGGAAGCGTGCTCAATTTAAATTTATAATCCAAGTAAAAAATGGAAACTTGTCTCCAAAAAATGGGAACCAAAAACATGCTAAATTTAACGCGTTTTGCGACGACTTCAGACTTTGACCGCAAATACCTCCGGAATTTATAGAGATATCCAAAACCGGAAAACTCAGTGATTGACAGCGATTCCGATCTCGCGTTCGGCGAAAAAAAGTCCGATGAACTTCGGAGATGTAGAGGTGCAATCATACCCACTCTAATCGACTTTTTCGGAAGAGCATAGGCCTATTTCGGACCCCTGCATAAGCGGATGCTTCGCCCTGAAATTTTTACACGCGCTAGAAAATGACTATAAGTCTTCCTAGCGCATACCCCACCGGGAACGGGGGTCCTCCAACAATTTTTTTACAAAGGGGTTAAAAATTGACTTAAAATTTAGCGTATCTGCGCTTATAACTTTGGCGGTAAAGGGCGTACACTAACAAAACTTTGCCACTTGACGTGCCGCTAAATAGAGGTGATAATGTCAGCACAATTTAGGGGGCACCGCCCCATAAAATTTGGGAGGGCAAAAAACGCGCAAAAATCGGCGTAACTTCGGTCAACCTCAGAATTTGACCGCAAATATCTCTGGAAAAGATGGAGATATCGATAAGCGGTAAAAGGCATTATCAACTACGTTTCCTCTTGCGTCCAGCAAAAATAGGCTATTTGGTAAACTTTGGTCCACTAACAACGACGGTTAAGGCTCGGATGTTGACCCACAGTCTCCACTCTCCACCCTAAGTCGACAATGCGAGTTCGGGCCACATGACTATGCCAGAAAAGGAATTTCAACCCTCTAAACTTTTAGTCTAATAGGACGTAAGGCACCAGGCGGCCTCACTTTGGGCTCTGCCCTAAATTATAGTTTTTATCTAGGACTGTACATAGCTTACCGGTATGCTAGCAATTTGCTCAAGTTTGCTTAAAAATAACAGACTGAAAGTCACGAGTCCGGCATCTACTCAACCGTAGATCTATAGCAGGGCCACCTGGAATTTCCGGAAATTTGGCTTTTCCCAAATTCCCGCGGAACTTCCATGGAATTTTGCGAATATACAATTTTTTGTATTTTTTACGCATTTCAGCCACGAAACCGTCTAAGTTATCATTTTCAGGTGCAGAAATGTACCGATTACTGTTAGCGATGGTCCATAATAGACGATACTGTACAATCGATGCATGATAATGTTGTTATATTGATGAATAATTCTACAGCGACATGTTGCGAAAAAAACTGAACCATGCCGCAAATTCCGCAGTCACTTCGATGCACATAGCCTAGCTGGTCTGGGTAAGGCTAAAATTTAGGGATATGTTGCCATACGTAGTCGATGGTAGAATTTTGAGAAGCGAAGACTCTAATCATGTTGGACTATGGCAGGCGAAATCAACATTCAGAAATAGTGATATCGCTAATTCGAATTTGTGATATCACCAATTCGAATTAGCGAAAAGTTGATTCCGCTTGCCATAGGACTTGCCGGTCGTACGACGGTACGGCGTTTACTTTTTCCGATGACAAAGGCCAAACAAACAAGTCCATTTGGTATATGTCGGCAATTCGATGGAACTAGAAATTAAGTTCCGCATGCTAATTCATTTTCGATACACGCAAATGTGGGTTAGCATTTCCGGGTTTCGTTTATTTTCGGTACAGTAATGTTGCAAACACGTAAAAGACGTGCTGCGTTAAGAGACAGTAGAGAAGAGGATAGACATGATCAGCTAAGTGATGTTGACATGGAGTTGGAAACGTTTACAAAGCTGTTTAAGTCTCGATCCTCCGTTCAAGAGCAGACATCTCCGCGCATGGAGCAGACGCAAGTGATCGTAAACTCCGGAGCTCATCTAATCAAAAAAACTTCAAGCCACAAAAAGAAGAAGCGAAAATTTGACTTAGTTGCTAACGACAGTAATAAAATTGACGGTAAAAGTTACGATTCTGTGGATACAAATCCTCGCATTCTTACTTCGGCAAAGAAAGCAAAGAAAATGAAGTCCAGTAGTGACTCAGTTGTTCAATCGACTGGGAATGTACAGCACACAAAAAGTAAGAAACCGTGTAGTGCTGCTGTAAAAAATTCTGGAAGAAAAAGGAAGAAACAAAAGATGGATCCTGATGGCAGTAAGCTCAAATCTGATGTTCTAAGCTTGGAAAGTGAATCTGATTCTGTAGCTGAGAAAAATGCAAATGCCTCGGATTCAGCAGAAATGCCATCATCAAGTTTATCACATGATTTGGAATGTATTGAAGATTCCATTGACGATGACTATGTAAGTGAATTTAAGGAACTTGAAGTGTTGATTTAAGAGCATTCACTGCATTGTGTTTCTATTCCTAACAATGTTGTATATTTTGGCAAGCCAAATTGACATTAAACAATTTTGGACGAATTTTTTACGATTTTTTCTAGGGTCGTCGATCCACACCAACGCCAGTGGGGTTCGCGGTGGAGCCCCGGCAACTGAGACATTTTTGCGGATTTTTAGCTTAGACCTACCGGTAATTTGAGCCCGGTGAAAACAATACTTTTTGTCACTTCGATGTAGTGTCAGTAGGCCTAATTTGTTTAAATTATTCT
>Ga0056128_1010071_pt1 | contig 11794 bp, 9 predicted proteins | sample WorMetLIZISLAND2_FD_71113 | JGI IMG/M metagenome (GOLD analysis project Ga0056128, IMG submission 71113) | Marine gutless worms symbiont microbial communities from Max Planck institute for Marine Microbiology, Germany - Olavius geniculatus... ... | reverse complement strand
AGGATGGGGTGGGGATGGGGACAACTACTTACTTACTTCATCCCCATGTCACTCTTTATTCCAGAGCACTAGCAATCACAGATTATAGAAAGCACCATCAAAAAGTGTAGGAAAATTCAAGCAATCAACCTCAACTGAACAGACACAGATTTTTTTGCACGTAACCATAGTCCAGCCGAAAGTAAAATGTGAACAAATGGTGAATGAAACACAACTGAATGCAAATGCACCACCAACTGTCAATTTAAAGCCTATAAGTTGTGTATAGCTCTTTACAGAATACCCAACGCAATGCTACAGAGCATCACCTGCCATATGGGATCACACAGTGTTGTCTGTCACCGGACACAGGTAACTGTGGCCTGGCTTAACCCTAGCTAGACAGACCGGTACTCAAATTACCTACCCCGGAAAGATGTAAGGCTGAGTTGACATTGGTGTTGGTTATATACTTAGATGGTTTACCTGTCTGCAGTCACCCATCCAGGTAGTAACCGCTTGACAGTCACCCAACTACAAGTCGAACCCACGACCTCAAGATCATAAGTCCGACGCTCTACCATTACGCCACCAAGTCATAGGTCAGCTAGCACTGCCGCGCGGGTTAAAAAATACAAATGCAAGCAACAGCACTGTACCCTGAGTTGGCTGGCTGATGCAGCAGCTTAGGACTTGATACTGATGAGATACTGAAGGACATCGGACTGCGTAACAACTCCAGTCACTTGATCATCGGATGCCTCGTCAACGACCACCAGCTGGTTCGACTGCATGTAACAACACAGTATTATAGCAAGCGCATTACTAAAGGTGCACCGGATCCAAAATGTTCCGATCCTGCCAGATCCTGCATAAAATCCAGCCAGATCCACAGATTCAAGCCGGATCCACAGACACTGGATCCAGGTCCAAGCCAGATCCACACAAACCACCAGATATCCAGCTATTTCTAACCCAAAAATTTCCCACAATAAAAATTACTGTTTGATCAACTTTTCAACTCAATTCAACCTATATTTTCAAGCTTCTCTGTACGATGAAGCATAACAAAGTACAGTATATAACATTTCCAACAAGTTTCTGGGTTTCTGGCTTAACCGTCACACACAGGAAGCACAAACACTGCAGATTAACAGTTGAATTTGCAATTAGTATTTACTATTACAAATACCCTATAGCTGTAATGTAATGGATATCTCTAGCTATGATAAAGATATTAGACAGACAAATGCTACAGGATGTCTACCTGAGTGTTGACAAGCTTGTCAATAGCAGACTTGATGCTGTCTGTCCAACGACATGTCTGGAGCATCTCAAAGCGCTAACCACACCACAGACACACAGGTACATTTCAACACAGAGAGTAGACACTGCAGAATCACCGTTATTTCAGTACTGTTATAATAAACAGAAACAGTGATGACTAGAAATAGCTGAAACTTTAACTTTTACGACTTTAGAAATTGATTAATTTCAATTGAACCGTAAATGAAACAAACTATATTTACTGTTCAAAAAACGAGTTTTCAGTCAGAATCGATATCAGGACTAGTAGTTAACGACTGTCACAAATGCATCAAGATTCTGCTGCTGGATAAGTGTTTTTCATCCAGTCTTGCAAGCAAACTAAAACGTTTTGTAGGCAGACTAAAAAGTTCACATTCTCCGACAAAACAGAAATTTGGTTGACAATGTATTCAGCTGAGCTGAAAAGTCAGAAGATGCTGCAAGGATCAAAGACAAGAAATCTGAGCTAATGCTCATGAGACACGCGAGAGCCTATAGCAGTTCCTGTTCGCAGGTAATCTTAGTCTATCTCCATCCATTTCGTCGCAATTCACTCTCTTGCAGCCAAAAATCACCAAAAATCACTTAAAATCAATATTTTCAGGGTTCAAGGTCATTCAAGGTCATCGATGTTAACATTTCTAAGAAGCTCGTCGTCAGTGCTTGTTATGATAAGTATATCTGTGCCTATCTCCAACCATTTACATGCTAGACAAGCCAACAGCGGATAAATAACCACTTTTAGAGGGGTAACCCTCTTTGACACCAGCGTGCTCAGGCCTCCTTGAATATAGAAGGTCCGGACTTAAACCGCTAATATCTACATTCCATGCTGAAAATTTCATATGCAGGTTGTCTTGGTCTATCTCCAGCCATTTCGGCGCAATTCACCTTTGAAGTGCATGTCGCAGCCCAAAATCACAAAAAATTTACTAAAACTCCCTATTTTGGGGGTTCAAGGTCATTCAAGGTCATCGATGTTGACATTTCTAAGAAGCTCGTCGCCAGTGCTTGTTATAATAAGCAGCATGTCTGTGCCTATTTGCAACCATTTTCACGTTGGAGGAGCCAATAGCGGCAAAATATCATTTTAGGGAGGGTGCCCCTGTTTCGCCCCCTCGTTCGAGGGAACCCCCTTTACCCAGTGGCATGAAATTTTGTCACAAAATACTAGAGACTCTAGGCTACCATGTGGTGAAAACCCGAAGTCTCTATCTCAACTGGTCTTGAAACGGTACCGGGTCGTGATAGATAGACAGACGGACAGATGGACAGAATTACCATAGCTAATATGCACTATAGCTAACTAGCTAGCTCTCACGCGTAAAAATTGCTTTCTAGGTGACTTTATTTAACTTGACAATTTACAGATTCAATATTTCTTAATCAATATACTTTTTAAAGAGCAACTGTGTGAATTATTGACATTTTCTGCAGCTCTGATAATAATACGTTGGTTGACTTAATGCCATCTATCGAATGACGCTGTGTGATTGCTATTATTATGCAGCTATACTATACACTGCATCCGGAAAAAACATCACAAACCTTATTGATTTTCACTTAAAAAAAAATATCTAATTTTGATAATTTTTGGTATGAGTATTTTTGGCACAACTGGCCATCAAACGACCGTTCAGTATTCCACCTCACCCAATGTTTGCTTCTGCACTACCTGGGAAAAACCAAACAAGTGAAATAGGATTAAAATGCAATATTTTGTTGGTTTTGTTTCCGAAGGTAGTGCAGAAGCAGACAATGGGTGCGGCAGAAAATCTGATAATCCTTCTTCAAGTTACAATCAAAAAGTCCGGGATTTTTTTTTCCAAACGCGCTGTACAGGCTGCATTATGCGAATCATCCATCTGACCATCTCAGTCTCTCTTGTATTGGCTCCTAAACTGCAAACAAATAAGCGCAGAAAGAAACAAACAATTTCAGCACAAACGTTCCCCACAACAAGAGTAACCAATGTGAAAACTTGAAAAGAACAAAGATCAAAGCTCACGTGTACAACGTACTATGTTACCTGAGCAACGTTGGTCAGAGTGTCACCGATGGTAGTATCAAGATCACAATACGTAGAACTCACTGCCAGATTCTGTACACAGCCATAAGCTTATTATACAATGATTACAATCATGGCCATAATAATATTTTGAGCACTGCTAAATACCGTCACATCAAATAAATATCATATCCAAAAGACAGCAAAATCACAGGCTCAAAAGTTTCCTTAAAAAGTGGTTCAATACTAATGAAGCAAGAAATCAAAATCGGGATTAGATTACAGTACCATTTAGCCACAATAAATGCATTACAAACAGAAAAGTGACAGGCATCGTAGTAAAAGACCTGATGTACGAAAAACAAGCAAGCATGAATATATCTGGGAAAATTTTTTTTATAAATCTTTCCCTACTCATGTACATGCTTTCTCGTGGTTTTCGCTTCCTGAGATACCATGCAGTCAAAAGTAAAACGATTACCATAGTGAAAAAAATAACAATTGAATAAGAGAATGTTACTGACGATGACGTCAGACTTGCAGAAGATGTCGACAAGACACGACGTCTCATGGTGCACAACTGGCACAGTGGATATATCCAGAGAAATGAACATCTCTAGGACACTGATTATACGCGTCTCATACGTCACCTGGTAATATAAGACACAGTTACTAATAGCAGCAGTAGCAGTAGTACTTGTTGTTGTTGTTGTGTTAGTAGTAGTAGTAGTAGTAGTAGTAGTAGTAGTAGTATCATAGCAGTATTGGTAGTAGAAGACCACAGTGGATATATCCAACGAGACATCTGCAATATGCTGACGATACACATCTCACCGGTCACCTAGCAATTACTCAGGCAATCAAATCAGCCTAACAATACAACAGGAAACAAAGTGAGCAAGTGAGTAGAGTATAATGTCGCGCCCAACACAGTATAGTAAGTAAGTAAGTAAGTAAGTAAGTAAAGTGTAAATTTATATAGCGCATACTCAAAAAGATCTCTAATGCGCTTATATATTAATGCGCTTAAGTTTATAGGTCATTTCGGGGATGACCTTTTCAGGCAGACTGCACGCAAACACATAATAACGGAACAGTAAGTTTGACCTTTACAATTAAGAAACAGAAAGTTTAATCTTTACAGAAACACAAAACACGAAAACCTAAAATTGTAAGAACTCCATTATACGTGTGCATATGTAATTAACATAATGGTCGTTCAAATATTCTTCCCTGTTATCCTCCAGACAGTCATCAACCTTATAATGCTGTCTATTGGAGGACAGGGACAAATAGACAATAAAGCACACATGATGCACAATAGCAACACATATGTGTAACGAACAACTGGCACAACAAAATTGTATTTTTATCAATTTCCATATTGCATCTCATCTTTGGCTTGAACCTAGTAAAACATCACATTACTTATGATAAATGTTTGTTAGATTTATAGCAAAATTTTCACAAACAAAAACATTGCACTCTCTACAGGTGAGAACGACACAAGGTTTTTACGCCCGCACTCTGTTTACACAGTAAAATATAACACAAGAGACCACAGGCCCAAAAGCAACAACCCAACTCCAACAGAACAAAACACATTCTCAAACCTTTCATTGTTTCCTCGTAATGAATGAGTTAGTTGTAACGAGTTTGACTTACGAGATAAATAGCTATGCAAGATAATAATAATAATAATAAAGTGGATCTGTACACGGCGCCTAAAAGCAGAAGTCACTAGGCGCTGTGAACCACACTAGTCATGTGGTGTTATGTCTCATGCAGTGAAAACACTTTACTACACTGTGTTCCAAAATTAGCAACACTCCTATAGACAAGTGACTCTAAAATCATTAAAATGTGACCCAATTTTATACAAAATTTTAAAAAGCCTTTAAAGTTTGCATTTAAAGAGGCCACTTTTGGTTTTGATGCAATCTCTAAGTCTTAGGCAAATACCCTGCTGCTTGATCCATTTGTCAATATGTAACCCTAATGTAAATCGACTCCGACGTTGCACAGAGCACATACGGTAAGGTGCAGATAGGTGTGCAGACAGGTGTGATGGTATTAATACAGTGCACTGTGCAAAGTACAATATGTCATTAAAATCCATAAACTACAAACTGAATTAGAGTGTGTTTGAAGCAAAGAGGTGTCACTAATTCTGGAACACGGTTTAGTAGTGTATGTATGCACATCAGATTGGTTACTTACTACGTTGACAGGTTTCTGGTCGACATGTTCTCGCAGGTCTTGGAGGGTATGACTCAGCAGCATCTCATCCAGTCCACAGCGATCACTCTGCACCGCAGATATATGAACACAGATGCATACAATAACAACATATGAAATAAGACATTCGATTCATCTTTCAGCCAGCCAGTTTTCTAACCATCTTCATAGATTAAGCCAGTTACAAGTAATCTTGAAGAAAGCCACAATAGAATGTTGAATAGACAGTACAAGAAATTTGGGCTAATGCTCACGAGACGCGCGAAATCCTACAGCAGTTCCGGTTCAGTAATTGGGGTGTTCACGATAAGTTAATATACAAATACCAAATTCTCTATCTGGATCGCATAACGATAGTAGCATGGCGCCACCTTGTGAATGATATAGACTTGTGTCGCAGCCCAAAATCGCCAAAAATCCATAAAACCCCTATTTTGGCATTCAAAATCATTCAAGGTCATTAAATTCGGCGCCAATCGAGAGCCAGTGTACAACTTCCTATTACTGATTAACAGTAACCTAGGCCCTATCTCGCACCGTTACTGAGATACAGCGACTTATTGGCCAAAAATCGCAAATTTTGCCCACCCCCCTCTCATTTAGTGCCCTCATTCGAGGTGACCCCCTTTGAATTTATGGAAAAGCTTTATGGTTCCTGAAACTGGAGTCTTCCAGGCAACCGACGGTGAAGATTTGGTGATCCTAGCTTGCACCGTTTTTGACTGATCCACCCATGTGATAGACAAACAGACAGACAGACAGATGGACAGACGAACAGAGAGACAGAACTGCGATGGCTAAGACACGCTGAAAGCAGTAGCTGCTTTCACGTAAAAAAACAGTGCTTCATTGATCACTTAACATACTTAATAAATTGTATAATGAACAAAATGATCAATGGCAACAGGTAAGCCTCAACAAATACACCGTGGGCCATAAAAAACGTGGCCTTGTACTTTTGTGAATATCTTCGACAATTATTGACCAATTTTCAAATTTTTTTCACTGGCACACTCTGCAGATAATTTGCAGCAATGCAAAATTATATATCCCACCACACAATAAATACGTCTCTACACTACTTTGTGAAATATCAGTGTAAGCAAAAACCAACGATAATATCAAAAATTTAGGTAAATGAAACAACCACTTCAAACCAACATTGCGATGAATGATCCACATGAAACTAGATTGTGTTAGACCCACACAGTTTAGTGTCATACAGACCATTCACTGTAATGTTGGTCTGTTGTGTTCTTTTTCAACTTTACCAAAATGTTTGTTTGTTATTATTGTTATATATGTATATTTCATTCATATTTCACAAGGCAGTGTAAAGATGCATTTACAGTGTGGTGGGATATGTAACAGTCACGTTATTGCAAATTGTCCGCAAAGTGTGCTAGAATTTTGAAAATTGATCAATAAATGGCAAAGATATGGACAAAAGTAAAGTGCCATGTTTTTCGGCCCACCCACCCTGTTCCTCTTGAAAATGTTGTAGCACAAATGCGAGCAAATGTGAATTGAAATAAAACTGAAAACAGTATTAGTATTAGAAGTAGTATTAGTAGAAGTAAATATGGCTAAAGCCTACTGCCGTGTACTGCACCCACACTCACTCTTTGGCACTTTTGGTTGCAGACTAAAATATTATTCGTTAAATTTGCACTCTATCACACAAACATGCCAGATTAGCTAAAGGGCACATCTCTCTGAAGCACGAAATAAATGCCAAACAAAAGCCAACATTAACACTTCTGACAGATATCAGTCACATTTTCTATCGTATTATGGAAAAGTGTTATGTATAGCAGTCCATGCCTATGTCATGCGCCTGCATTATTTAGAGTTAATTTATGCATACTTGTATATCTGACACTTTCCTGCTAGGCGATAAGAACATGACTACATTTGCAAACACATAGAGACATGTTCAATATACCTTTGCATAGATATATCTCAGCAGAAGCAGATGATTGACAGTGTAGAGTGGGTTGTGTCTTAGCACATCAACGACCAACAGACGATGAATAGCATTTCCATGCAGGGCACAGAACGCGTCCAGTAGACTACTGTTGGGTGCCACGTAGACCATTGCCTTCCTACTACTGTATAGCACCTCTGTATAAAGACACAAGCAACCACAATTAAAACTGTATAACTAGGCACATATCTTACGGCTTTACAGCCATCTATTTACGGCTTTACAGCCGTAACGGCTTCATGGCCGCTACCTGTAACCTTCTGGTTACATTCGGGGACGCGCATTGGGCCAAGCTGATATGGCCTCAGCACTGGGCAGGTGTAAGAGCTTGTCCATCCCGGCGGTAAGGTAAGGTAAGGTAACTAGGAACATATGTTGGCCCACTGCCGACTTATTATGCAGCAATCTTCGCAGCCTTTAACCCTTATGGTTTCTCTTTCTGATCTTGACTCAAAATTGGAAAAAGAAACCAAAACTCTTTCCGATTTAGAATTAAGCACCTGTATGGAATAAACAAAATGAGAGACAAACAGAGAAACATGCAGAGAAAAAAGAAATAAACAGACAGACGGACAAACCAGCCAGATCCATAATGTGGTCAATTAGAACAGACGCTAGAAAACTGCCATCCCAATGCCAACATTTTGTGCGGCCATCCGCCTGCCATTTGAAAAATACATTTCAGTTAAAACTAGGCATACCGGCTACTCCTGCCATGCACCAATTTTGCTTTCTCTATACCTTTTCGTTGTTGAACTAGCAGCCCATATGGGATGGATAGACAGACAGGCAGACAGATGAATAGATGAGCAAGCAATATGCACAGTACAACAATTAATAGTATTGATGTCCAGAGCTCTGGACAAAAAAAAACAGATGTAAGAAAGAACAGGCAAAATGTATAATGCGGTCCATAGAAGAACTGCATCAACTCACAATACTTCTGCTAACAAGAGGGTGCAGCCGTTGAGGGCCGCCCACTATAGGGCCGTCCTTGCAGTGAGGCAAAAGTGCTCTCTACGCTTTGCCACCACTCATGATGGACTTGGTACGTAAGATGTACAACCGCAAAATAAGCGACCAAACATCGATATCGGAATAATATTTCAATATTTGCCCATCACTAGCTAATATCGCAAAAGTACAAAGTAATCTATGGTTTTGTCAACGACTCTATGTAAACAGTAAACAATAAACATTGAGATGTTAAAGTTAACAACGCAATTAGCTGCCATGACCTTGACCTCTGACCCCCTGACCTTGAAATTGGTCCACGGGGTGCTGGTGTCCCAGGGACACTTCCTACCAAGTTTGGTATTCGTAGGCTTTTTCGTTTTCCCTCTAGGTGGAGGCACGGGACAGACGGACGGACAGACAGACGGACAGATGGACAGGATCAACACATGATGGGACATCCTTCTACGAAGGACGGCCCCATAATAATAATGAAGCAACTAGGTCTACCTCTCCATTTGTTGATGGTCTGTTCGCCAATGCTTGCCAGTTCATCCTAATACATTCAGTCATTCACAATGGGTTTATGAGTAAACTCAACACATTTACACAATCCGCACAAACCAATGCAAATAGCTCCACCTCAACATATCGCGACCCTCGCATGTAACATAATAATCAGGAAAATATGCCAGCCTAAAAGCAACACACTGTATGGCTGACTGTCTGCCCAAAGCTACAAAAGCTGAACATAACCTTAACACAAGTGCTCACATTACAAGCCGAACATTGGCACTACTGTTACTTTTGCCGTGGGAAACACTTCGTTTTTCTGTTTCTTTTTGTTTTCAAGTTAGAAGCCCATATGGGACAGACAGACAGACAAAGGAAACAAATATGCCAGGATCGTATTGCAGCCTATTAAAATGTACAAGTGCCTGTACAAAAGACTACAAAGCTATCTATCAGAGCGACATACCAACAATTCATGTAACATTTTAAAACAAACTCCAAAATCTTTTGAGCATTACATGATTGGCAGAAACTGTTGAGAAGTTGAGGAAGCATATCAGTGTGTGATGGTCATAATAATAACAACGCATGAATGCAATCACTTAAGAGTTTTTCTTCAACTTTTTTGCATCTGCATTTTTTGACAGACAAAAGAGAAATTCAAACCTGAGAGTTGCGGTAGTAGTGACAGAGAATTCGGATAAAGTCTGTTACAGTCAGCAGACCTACAGACACAAATACCATCATCAGAAATATTGCAAACTTCACAAACTGGTTGGTTAAAACAAGACAAATCATGAATAGTAGCAGAAGTGACAACAAACAGTTTAATATGGATTAAAGACAGAGTACTTATTTTTACCGAAACCAAGATCAGGGAGAAACAGCTGTCATATTAGACCACATAGGTGTACTCATGATAATAATAATACTAATAATACGGTTTATTGTGTATGGCAGCCAGTGGCTGGATTGGCATAATACATTATACATACATACATACATGGATGCAAATGGGCCCTAAAACGATGGAACACTGAGTTGAAATTGGTGGCTGGTTATGTGCACTGTGAGGCATAAAAATACACAAAAATTTATCGATCGTAACTTGAAAATAGATTGCCAGATTTTAATAATTTTTTGTAAGAATATTCCTGCACAACTAGCCATCAAATGATCATTTATGTTTTCACCTCAGCAAATGTCTGTTTCTGCACTACCTGGGAAAACAGAACAAGCAAAATATTACATCTTCATTCGATGCAGTATCATTATTTGATTCAAATAACACACATTTAGCACATTATGTTTAAATTTCTAGCACTCTGGCTGACAGTTTATCCATTTGTATAGTTGTGCAATTACTCACAGTAAATATTCAAAATATCGGCCATTTGTGCAAACACAGGCAGGGAGATGCATTCTCCATTCACTGATAGCAGTGCTGATAATGTTCTGCTTCAGACTTCAACCAGTCGCTTTTTGAGTTCACTGATATTTCTAAACAGTGTTTCTTAAACTCGCTGTTACGTAGGCCTAACACTGCAAACATTGTCGACTGACTGTGATCAGAGCTGTTAAAAGTTACATATCTGGAGTGAAAAAAATTTACTGATGTTTTTTTTCTTTATTTTAACTCATGTTGCATTTGTTCTGTTCCCCAAGGTAACGCAGAAACAGATGTTAAGTGAGCTAAACATTTGAACGGCCATTTAATGACCAGTTTTGTCAGAAATGTGCATACCAAAAACTATCAAAATCTCATTATTCTTCTCCCCAAGTTATTGTAAATAATGTCAGAGATAGTTTTTGGCGTTTTTGTTCATTTCAATGCTGATTTCACGTGTTCTGATTTCCCCAGGTAGTGCAGAAGCATATGTTAAGTGAAATGGAAACTTGAATAATCATTTAATGGCCAGTTGTGTCAGGAATAGTTGTACCAAAAATTATTAAAATCTGATAATCCACCCTTCAAGTTATGACCAAAAAATTTTGGTGTTTTTACGCCTCACAGTGTACTATGCACCGAAATGGTTTACCTGTCCACAGACAGACACCCATCCAAGTAGTAAGTAACCAATTGATAGTGACATGACCATGAGTCCCCCCACTGAGGTCAGCCACCTTACCGTGGTGGTAAGGCTCAGCACTGATGACCCGAAAGATTTCTAAAATCTGGAGGCGAGGAGCAACTAAGCGCTGACCAAACTCGCGTAGGCAGGCTGCTACACGTTACCAGTGCTCTTGTGCTGGTTTCGGCTTCACAGCCGACTACGGCTTTATAGCTGTCTACTTACGGCTTTACAGCCGTCTATTTACGGCTTCACAGCCGTTACGGCTTTATGGCCGCTACCTGTAACCTTCTGGTTACATTCCGGGATGCGCATTGGGCCAAGCTGATACGGCCTCAGGTGTAAAGTCCTGTCCACCCTGGAGGTAAGGTAAGGTAAGGTAAGGACCATGAGTCCAACTAGTGCCCATTCAATCAAAAGTAGATTGTCCTAACCATTACACAACCATGCTAATGAAGCAAAATTTCTGTACTTTACACACTACAGAAAGTCGGTACATAAGCCACATTGGACCGTAAGTCAAAAAAGACCAAAACTGGATGGATAAATACACGGACTCTTAATACCTATCAGCCTATGTCACTATCAGCTCGGCTATGGAACAGTTTACCACCAGACATTGTCGCGTCCAACACACTGTCGCAGTTCCGCCGTCAACTGAAAACATTTCTGTTTAGACAATCCTATCCATCTGTACTTTTGTCGTGACTTGCGCTTTTACCTTGTGGTCCTAGC
>Ga0056128_1010070_pt1 | contig 11795 bp, 6 predicted proteins | sample WorMetLIZISLAND2_FD_71113 | JGI IMG/M metagenome (GOLD analysis project Ga0056128, IMG submission 71113) | Marine gutless worms symbiont microbial communities from Max Planck institute for Marine Microbiology, Germany - Olavius geniculatus... ... | reverse complement strand
GTAAATTGAAACACAAGCCTCAATAATGAATCACCGGTATATTCAACGGGGGGGGCGAATCAGCCAGAGGGTGAACAAGCCAAGGGGCGAATCAACCAGGCACAGGGGGCGAATCAGCCAGGGAACGAACAAGCCAGAGGGCAAACAAACCAAAGGGCGAATCAGCCAGGCACAAAGGGCGAACAAGCCAGGGGGCGAAAGAGCCGGAGGGCGAATCAGTCAGGGGGCGAACAAGCCAAAAAGCGAAAAAGCCAGGGGGCGAACCGGCAAAGGGGCGAAAAAGCCATAATTCCCAGCCGCCATCTCAATTGACTCGAATGACAGTAATTTTTACAAATTCGCAATTAAATAACGCTAATATAATCGACAAAGTGTATATCTGCGAATACCCTGGACAGACCACCAAACATCGTTTTCTTCTGGAAAAAAGACATCGACATCTTCACTTTTATTTTTGTTACCAACAAACCGGAAATCCCTTCTAAAAGCGAAAACAGTGATATCAGTAAGTAAAACTTTACACAGGAATGTCGCAACTCGCAAGCACTTTTGACTCGACTACGACGACAGTTCGAGGATATGCGTAGAAGCATACGTGGTCTAAATTTCCTCCGAATTCGACGCCAATAATGTGGATCAAGCAGTCTATTTAGTCTACCCGGAAGCTATAGCTTTTGAGGCTGAATTATGTTTTGCTGGCAAAAAGCCTGACATTCATTATTCGTTTTTTTTCTCACCACGAGATCTCCGAGCTCCGTCGGCCGATCGCCGCGAAATTGTGCAAGATGAACGAGAGTTGTGATCAATTAAATAAGAATGGTCCAAAATTTCGGGGGACCCCCCAAAAATACTTTAGGGGCCAAAAACATGCAAAATTTGGCCCAATTTCTGACGACTTCTAACTTCGACGGCGAACGGTATCTCCAGAACAAATGAAGATATTCAAAATCGGACAAGTATATTTTCTACTGTGATTCCTCCCGCGTTGTGTGAAGAAAGTTCGGTGAAAACATGGAAAATTAATACACCAGTGTTTGTTGATTCTCAAAATTGGTCATTATTTTAAATGCAGGTTTTACATGACATATGGCAAATATTGGTGTGTTTAAAAAGTAAGATTAAAAGGCAACACTATTTGAGATATCTACTGTGTAGAACAATATTCAAGACTAGTTTTTGTGAACAATGTCTACGTTTTCTGCCAAATCAATGTTAAGTGCAACAGGCGAGATAATTTAGTTAGATCTGGGTCAGTACCGTCATAGTAACATATTCAGACACATTCAGATTACTTAGGCAATGTTTCTGCAGCTATAGACCGTGAGAAAACAATGACAAATTGAGATTTCTTGTATCCTGCTACAAATGCAAAATCATGAATGGTCAAATTCGATTCAACACAGCATTATACAAAGTAATGATGGTTAAAAAAACTTTTTTTAATTTAAAAAGTATACAGTTACAATATTAGCTGCACAAAATCAGTTTACATCTGCGGAACTTATTGCATCAAACAAGAGTGCACCACTGCACGTTGAGAGTACTTTACAATTAACACACACAATTTATTGTAATCAATGAACACATCCTAATTACTATTACAATATTTATGGCTGTCTTCACACTTGAGATTATTTACAGACAGGATACCCTTAATTTAACTGAACAATACTGCAACAAATTGGCCAATTCATAAAATCAAATAAAAATTGAACTGCTAGACACTAGGCCTAATTACTTGACAAAGATGGCACTACCAAACTAGCTAAAATAACAGCATGAAAAGCATTAAATTTTCACAAGACAGTGTTCAATTTTACAGACTGTATGAATGTCACAGCTACCTATAGATTCTAAACTCAAAGAATACCGGGGTATCCAACGCTAACATGCATTATACATGTATCCAATTTTCTTTGCCTTTACTCTAACAGATATCATCTAAGCTTAAATGACTGTGTCTAGGATAAGAGAAAAGATTACTGAAATTTTGATGAGCTCTGTTGCATACCAAAACTGCATACAACGGTAAGTCTACACGCAAGCAGTTCCCACACATCTAATGTGGTCTGTTTGTATTTGGTTTGCAGTTTCTTTAAGCATTTTGGTCCTTAGGTTAGACTTGAGTTGGGACAGTCTGTTTTCATTGCTAACTTTTTGCATTATCACATTTTGCTGAGTATATTATCACATTTGTTTTCAGCAGAATACTGTCACTACAGGTGAAAATGAGTGCCCAGAAAGAGACAGCGGCAAATGAGGCAAACAAGACTGACAACTCTCTATCACTGGTAACGCATCTCCTGTCCATGCTGCGACATAAATTTTCCACATGCTGACAGTTACATATGTTTGCAAACTCATCTCGACAAACACTTTCCCTGCTGTAAAAATTCGATGAAAATTCTTTCTAACCCAGTCACACATTTTATTGGATAACAAAATGCTGAAAAGTCCATATTCAGTCACCAAAAACTTTCAGATCCATAACCCAGTTGTTCTCTGAAACGTCTTGCCCATTATTTATACAACGCTGAAGCTAATTCCTGCAACTTCATTCCGATATGTTATAATCTAGCTGTTTATCAGGCTTACATCAGCAGATTCACAATAAATACTAGGGCATGAAAAATAACTGCATAAGATGCTAAGCAACAAAACATCACTCAAATTCTAGACTTTCGACAGCAACTGAACATTCAAATTATGGCAAATCACAGATCTGAAAAGTTAGATATTCAAACAAAAACAATGGTGACATGGCTGGATCCCCTATATTTTGATCTGTCAAAATGTCGGCAAATCTTACCAGAAAATCTTCGTTCAGAAATGTAAACTTTGAGGCTGAAAAAATCCCCTAAATTTCAAGAAAATTTAAGGGGGAAAAATTGCAATTTTAAGCACCCGTAATCTCCTCTGTTAGCAATTTGCAGCTGTCTGTCCGAAATTTTCAGTGTCTGTTGGAAAAAAATGCAACTTCCTGCCCTGCTTACTTTTTTTACCCCATGACACCGCTGCAAAGACAGATAACAAAAGGCAAATTCACAGCATGCATGACAGTGGCCAGGCTGTTATCCACCAGCGTAGATCTGACGCAGAGATTCACATGATGGCAGTTTCCTGTTGAGCGTCTCTTCATAAAGTTTGCTATTGTGATGACTACGAGCGTACCACAGTATCGACTCCCCTACGCATGCATGTTGTCAGCTTCACAGTATGACTTGTAACAAGGCAAAACACACTTGAGCCTATACACAGCACAACTGGTTATAACTGAAGATTCAGTTGTGGTAATTCAATGGCAAACAAATATATGTACTAAAGAAAACTCTTGTGGAGATACACATAGGTGTTTCAGTCAGAACATTTTTTACAATAACAACAACTAGAAAAATGTCAACCCAATGCATTATGTAATCATCCACCTACAGCTGCATAACCCTATCCATAACCCAACCTCTGACCTTTTGAAAATAACATAATGGCAACTCCTACCTTGAGAAACATTCACACCAATTTAGGTTTTTCTGAGTCTTTTAGTTCTTGATTGAGTAGCCTGTACAGAACGTGGCTAGGTGGTGTAACGGTAGCATGCCGAACTTGTAACCTGGAGGTTGCAGGTTCTTGTCCCACCCGGTGCACCGCCAGGTAACAACCTTGGGCAAGTTGTTCACACACATGTGCCTCTGTCACCAAGCAGTATAATTTGGTACCAGCCTCATCATCGGGAACGTAACGGCAGTACATGGGATAAGTCTGGCCAACCACCCACGCAACTGAGCTGCGGCTCACTGCTGGCTCAGGGCCTTGAAATGGAGATGAGCACCGCCCTAAAGACACAGAGCTGTGACAGAGCCCTACTGACTATGGGAGTTTTACCTTTACCTTTACAGAACAGAGAGCAGAGAGATGAATGGAGGAAAGACAACGAATCAGCAAGACCATATTGTGGCTTATTGGGATGACTGCATAATGATCCTAATAATAATAGTAATAACACGTATTCAACACAGTCACAAATCAGTTACGCTGTCTCTACAGCAGATGTGCACTGATATAATAATGACAGAAAGTACACAACTTACTGTAAGACTTTTCATTGAGACAGCTGGCTTTCAAGTGACTGATGTGATCTTCTTCGATCTGCTGTTCCAGATGCTGTAAGCTGTCTTTAAACGACGTCGAGAAGTCGGACTTGACATAGTAGGTCACTTTCAGATTGGCAGTCACCCGCTGTATATTATACTTCCTGCAAACAGTACACAATGGCATTTATAAATACCTTGCTTATATTTGGAATATTTGGAACATATTTGGAAAGCTGTAATAGAAGACATAAACATAAATAAACACAAACTTGTTTTGACAGAAGGCAGCTTTTGCTGCTCAATATTAAGGCAACGGCAAACAGCAAAACTGACAAAATCTTGTGCTGTTGCCAAAAAAAGTTGAATAAAAAGGCTAACTGGAGTCTAAAAATAATGTTTTGAGTATGGTTCTATTGCTTCGAAAACTTCGAAAACCGATGCCCCACCGTGGTCAGCCACCTCGTCACGGTGGTGGGGCTTCACACCCAAAAGATTTCTAAAATCTGCAGGGTAGGAGCTAACTAAGAGCTGACCAAACCCGTGAGAGCAGATTTGCTACACATTACCAGTGCTTTTGTGCTGGTTTCGGCTTCACAGCCGACTACGGCTTCACAGCCGTTTATTTACGGCCATGTAGCCGTTACCTGTAATCTTACAGTTACATTCGGGGACACGCATTGGGCCAAAATGATATGACCTCAGCGCCGGGCAGGTGTAAGAGCCTGCCCACCCCAGAGGTAAGGTAAGGTAAGGTAAGAGACCGATGAACTCGATTCAAACAGATCAGGCTAAAAAAATCAAGGAGCAAGGCTGTGCAGATAAAGCAACATCCAGATTCAGAATGTTTTAATGCACAACTTTGTGCACCTAGGCACAAACATCACATGGCTTGAATGAACCACGCATGTCCAAATAGTAAACAGATCCAATAATCCATGCCTCTACATCATTTTCCACACAACGCTCATACAATTGCACATAAAAAACATAATCAAACGCTTTTCATCCCACAGCCTAAAAAATTACCAAAAGTAAAACGTGATACTAATGACATTTAATAGCAAAAAAAAGTTATGGCCAAGAAATTAACTTACGAGCTAGTTCGAAGACTGTACAAAGGCTCAGATGCAAACAAGCTAGTTACACACCAGACAACTATCATGAACAACAACGGCGACAGTTGCCTCAGTGATGCATAAGGTGAGCTCTGCGATAACAGAAAACAAAGCAATACAAAACCATCAGCAACATTTAACATGCAGTACATTGAGCTGAAAATCAGACAAATGTAAAGCAACGCCTCACAACATTCAACACTCACGTCAAGAGTAGAGATGCAAAAGGCCACAACAACTACAGCAAGGTCAGACAACTCTGATATGACTAAACTGAATAACACCAAAGCCAAACATGTTGTACAAAAAAACATGAGGGGAAAAACAAAACCGAAAATCAGAACGTAAGTTTCAAAAAATTAAAATTTATGCGACAGAAAATGAACAGGAGTTAATAATACTGCCATGGAAATACAGCAACAAAGAACAAGTGATGCACGGAACTGAAACAGACAGATGACTACATCGCGTGCTCGGTGCGGTGTGCACTGTGGTAGTGCCCATCCATTCACTTACTGTGTCATTCGTAAACTGTACGTCGGCTCGCTGGCCAAGAATGCAGTGATGAGAGATATCAGTAAGAGGAATATTATCGGGGCCAACTGGACCATTACTGCGTAATGTGACTGCAGTGCAATGTATTTCACAGCAATAAACATAGTTTCAACAAAGGCAGACTTAAAAGCCAAAGAGTTACAGCATTCTAGCAAATGACTACTTAGTCCACTCCACCTTCTCTAGACAAATACACCAAGTGCTGGCATTGTGCAGAGCCTATATAAAATCTTTTACATGCCTTATCCTTTTAATACACCCATACAAATTAGTGCACTCAGATGAAAAACCATTGGTTGTAGTACATGACAAATGTTAAAATTCTAACAAAATTATGTCACATCCAAACAAGCAAATCAACTAAAACAATTTCATTAACACAATCGTAACTTGGCCTGAAAACAATCCAGTCAAACATTTCCTGATGATATGACATGACCAAGAATATGTTTTATCTTTGTACAGTTGATAGCAATATTCCAACTTGTTTTTGAAAATAAAATTCAAAGACTTATTCAGGACTTTTAATGACCAAACATCCAGATTTCAAAGACTATTTGTCAACATCGATAAAAAATAGTAAAAGTTATTATTTCTGGTTCCAAAGTGGCTTATTTGAGGTGAAAATTTACTGGTTATTTATGAATTGGTACAAAAGTGACCAAACCACACTATTAATTCTTCTGAAGAAAATTCCAGGACCTTCAAAAACTAAATCACTGAAATCCAAGACTTTCAAAAACCAATACCGTATTTAAGCACACTGTCATAGCCTTTTTGCAAAAAAAAAAACAACTCAAATACGTTCAATGAAAAGTGGAAAACCTGAGAATATTGATAGTTTTTATTTCAAGCAATGCAGTACCTACAATTTACAAACTTTAATAAATCAACGCACTAAGATTTCCACATGTGAACACCAGGCCAGTGACTTACTTCAGTGTCTGAAGCGGCAGCACGGTGATGCCGAGGGTGATGATAATGATGAAACCTCGGACCGGCAGCTGCACGGTGCCGAAAGATGTGCGCATTTGTATGCACTTCAACATCAGCATCATAGAACGGTTTAGCGTGGACCAAACAATGAGCACTATTTCTAAGACCATGTCAGTCAGTCAGTGAGTGAGTGTGTAGGATTCAACATCCCGCTCGACACAGTATAGGTCATTTTGGGAAGGCAATGCACGTACACATCATAATGGAAAAGTAAGTTTAACCTTTACAATAATAGAACAGAGTGTTTAACCTTTACAGAAAAACCCAATATAAAACAAAAAACACAGAAATGAACTGAACCTAAAATTGTTAGAACTTGCCATTATAATTGTGCATACATAGAGTACTGGCAGTTCTAATAATCTTCCCTGTTATCCTCCAGATAGTCATTAATCTCAAAATGCTGTCTATTAAAGGACGGGGTGGGGACAAACACCAGTAGTGTCAAACTGTCGGGTGAGTATGTCCAGCTACGAACTACGGAACAAAAAAGTCATCAATCATCGTGTATTGTGCAGCCTTCCTACCAGGCAACATTTTGTTGCTTGTGCCCGAAATGCAAACGTAGTTACTTGCTTATTTATGTAACTTTCAATATAATGTGAGCTTCTGTTACCTCCCCAAAATACATGCATTGGTTACTACTAACTGGTTATGGAAACGTACTAAGGGCCGGTTTCTGGATCTTTTAGTTAACTGATCAGTTAGTAAACTGTCTGTTAATTGTAGCTTGCTAGTTAAGTTTGTGCACGTTTCTGAACAAAACCTTGACTGGCTGTCAGCTGAGCGGTGAACTATAGTTGCTTAGCAATGATGCACACGACACTTATCACTTCCGCCTAGTGCAGGCGGGCGTCATAAATATTAATGAGCGCAAGCGCACGTCAGCCAGCCCACGAGCCAGCCAAGCAATTGCAGACAGCCATTTTGTCCATTTATGAATGGATTTTGTAGTAAAATTTGTAGCAGCAAACGTCTCCTCGAGCGTTTTGAAGACTTTGCTATATGGTAAAATCATTGTATAGTATCACATTCGTCAATAAACTGCTTGCAAAATGGTACAAAAGTTGCGTTAAATATGATAACTACAATCGTTAACTGGCCGATTTCAACCGGTTAAATTTCTGGCCATTTTGACCGTTGGTTAGTGCAACAGCAAATGCAAGTTATGCAAATCTGTCAGTTAACACTAATTTGACCGGCCAGATAAGATCCAGAAACCGACCCTAAGTCCTATCCAACAGCACCACTGGAGACCCCATATGACGCACCATTTAGCCATAGTGCACATGTTGCAGACAGACGACAAATGACAGAGACAATGGAGCACAGCGATAGCCTAACCGTACTAAAAAAGTAATCATTACAAATATGCATAAAAATAGTTACAGCAGTATCATTTCTAGGTCAATTGTCAAAATCACATGGGTAAACCCTTGCATAGAATAATAACAATACAAATTTAAGAAAACATGATAATAAAAGAAAAGGCAGCAATTACCTGTCTGGAAACCAGAACCAAAAAACATGTTGAATAACTCTTCAGCTGAAATGTCTCCTGAAATCATTGCCAAATCATTCAATATTGTGCATGTAAATAGGCAAAAAGAAATAATGACAAACTTAAATCTCACTGTGGTATGACATGAACTGCAACCAAGCCAGTAAACATAACAAGAATTATACAAAACAGAAATGACAATTTTAACTTGGCTATTTTGTATGTTTTATGCTTACACTTAACCAAAAATTTGGACACTAATGAAACTGTATTTTATAAGCTTGACACCACTTCCATCATTCAGCATACGGTGTGGGAGTACTGACGACAAAATTACAATATGAAATGCTTCAGTCTACAACTCACTGCATGAGGCTAACAGAATTCATGGCAATAATGGCTATCAGTCTGCACAGTTTTAAATGACCAACATCAATACTCGCAAAAATTTATACTAGTGCCTTTACCTAGAAATTATGCTTTGAGACCGAAAGCATGACAGGCAGTGCTATGACTGCATGCACAATCTTATTGGTTGAAATTTTGACAGATGTATGTCATTTCACAATAGCTAATGACTGTTTTGTTGTTACTGGTACTATTGACACGGCACTCTTTCAAAATATTTTTTACATTGTACAGCTGCGACCCATCAATTGTTTGTAACTATTTGATCTGATTTCAGCTGCAATAACCAACTGAATGCTGAGCTTACCCTCAAAGCCACGTGTGAAGTCGTACTCATAGTTGCCATTGTGATAAAAGTGTCTGCGGGACATTACAGGCACTTGCTCTTCCTCTGTGCCATAGCGGTCATACCGCTGTCGTTTCTCTGGGTTACTCAGCACGGCAAATGCATTACCAATGGCTACAAACAGCAACGAGGGAAATAGTCCATCATTCTACTAGTAAATACAATATTTAACACATCCACAGCAGAGCGCTGATAAGGATATACAAACTAGCTGACAGAACTTGCAAAAGTAAAAGACAAATAATTCCACATGCAGTGCCCACAACGCAATGCACAACTCATCAGAAATCTACATTCAGACCGAGTTTCAGCAGCCCACTAATTCTAAAGTTATTCTGGGTCAGACACGCTACAAAAAAAAACTTTTTATGGACTGTTGCAACACCATTTACAGTCCGGATGCTCTTTCTGTTGAGCAACAAGACTGTCAAAAACATTAATATATCATTAAAAACATTCATCAAAAACAGACAAAATTAGTAATTATTTTACTAGATAAACATATAACGACACAAATGGGAGAAACATTCAAGCATAAAAAATTTGATAAAAATTATTTTCAATTTACCCTTAAAAGCTTCTGTAGCACCAGGTGCGTGGTTCTTGTCAGGGTGAAACTTCAGAGCTAGCTTCTTGTATGCCCTCTTAAGATCATCATCAGTGCAGTCATTGGAGACACCAAGGATCTCATAATAGTCTTTGGATCTGCGTATACTTTACATGACATGCCAGTAAACAATCACTACTGCTCTGCAGTTTACACTATAATCACTGTAAATAACAGCCAAGACAAAAATGGCCTGCCTGTCAATGGATTACAAGTTACGCAACAAAATCTTGCATTTATATCAGAGAGATTTCCCAATGACAGCTACCAATGCCCAAAAAACAGAAATAAAACATAAATGCAAATCATGTCAAAATGAAACAAACTTACACTGGTCAAAAGAGCTCTTTATACCATTGGCAATTTGGCATTTGGCCTATCCTTTTAGAAACTCAATGGGATAAGAATCATCAGTTATGTGGCTAAAAAATGGTGCACAAAGAAGTGATACCAGACTGAAATCGGCAATCTCTGGTTGGTTGAAGACTTACAAGGGTGTCACACAATGCAGTGTCATCTCACCAATCCTGTTTAACATCTAGCTAAAAAATGTTAACAATGAGACAGACCTTGGCTGTAGAACTGGTGGAAGAAAGCTGAATAGCTGTCAACATAAAAATTACTCAACAGTAAACAAACACAAACTACACATACTGACAGACATTATACATTATGCAACAGGCATACTTACAAAAATGTTTATACCTTTTAACCGCTTCACACTGTTCCTCTGTGTAAGCTGCTGTACCAGTATGCTCAGTGCTTGTTGACTGTTTTTGTGAGTTCCGTCGATGTCTAGCTGCATCGTCTGTCCCATGACCATCAGCCCCCAACCCATCCACATTCTCAGATGGCATCACTGATGACCACAAGTCTACTAATCAATCAAAATCCATGTTTCACCATTTTCTCCTCAATTATGAAAAAAATAAACAGACACTAAATACAGCAGAAAACAAAGTAGCTAAAGCATTGTGACAACAACATATCAACACACATGGTCGTTAGTGTGCAAGACATAATAACATGTAGTTTCATTTCACAGAGTTTTCCACTTCCAATTCCTTTGACCTAAAGCTCCCATGCACTGTACAATTCGGCAGTGCTCGTCACATCACAGTACAGAAATCCATGCACTTACTAAGTAAATAAGCAAGTACTGGTAAGTAAGTAAACAAGCAAGTATGGTTATATCCGAAGCAACAAGAGTAACTACCAGTAAGCAGACACTGTACAATCACAAAAAAGTAGAGTATAAAATGTCAAACAAACAAGTTTTGAGACAGGATCAGAAGACAGCAATGAAACGAGCAAGATCAGGCAGACTGTTCCAGACAAGAGCACCATCAACCGGAAAAGCTCAGTCACCAACAGCAGGCAGTCGAGTGTGGCTGACGATCAGTGACAAAGACAAGCTGGAATAAAGTTGCTGACAAACCTCAACATCTGATTTCTGACAAAAACTCATCAATAAGGTATGGTAAGAAGTCTTCATCATGTTGCAGTTTGACCATACACCAAAGAAGAGGTGGACAGTTAGAAGCAGTTGCACATTAGGTACCAGTATTTGAATATTCAATCAATGTACGTAAACAAAGCATAAAGCATAAAGCCAGTGGGCAATGGGAAATATTGCAGATCGTTGACCAACGGCGCCAAGATCAAGGCTGACCTGGCTGAGGCTACGGGTGAAAAGCAGATTGCAGATGTGCGGATGCTGCAACAGCTAACGCTGTAATTAAGCTGCAATTTATTCATTTAAACATCTCCTAACCCTAATCCTAACCTTAATCTTAACCCTATCCCTAACCATAGCCTAAACTCTGTTGCGACATCCGCAAATCCGCTGATCCACTTTTTACCATCGTCCCATGGTTGAAGCTCAGCGCTGGCAGACAACCACACCGGCTGCCCGTTTACTTATCAATAATTCTAGCAGTAGATCGGCGATCTTGCTGTTAGCACTGGAAAATTGCTAGAGCTAGATCGGGTAGGCACATTATTAGGTACATGGTAGAACTTATGTTCCTGGCAGTCATAGGACCATGCCACGACACTGTCATGTATTTAAATCAGGCTTATTCAGTATTATATCAGAGTCCATCTCAAGCCATATCTGTTTCTTTGTAACACAGACTTAAAAATATATTGTTTTTGAATAAATTTGGTAATTGATAAC
>Ga0056128_1010068_pt1 | contig 11796 bp, 9 predicted proteins | sample WorMetLIZISLAND2_FD_71113 | JGI IMG/M metagenome (GOLD analysis project Ga0056128, IMG submission 71113) | Marine gutless worms symbiont microbial communities from Max Planck institute for Marine Microbiology, Germany - Olavius geniculatus... ... | reverse complement strand
CAGTATATAGGTAGAAAATGTTATTTTATAATGCTTATGTTTCTATGCATATTTTACGTTAGGACGTGTTCAACCGCTGACGTCATCAGTCTGTCAACATGGCGGTTCGTTTTCTACGGTGTTTTCCTAGGTCGTCGATTTCAAATGTAAGTTTCTCCATATTGACAAAATTGATAAAATATATACGTTAATTTTGGTGTCCATGGACCTTTAAATGCTTACCATACAAATAAAAGCTGTTAACAATTAATTCATTGCAGACCCATGCAGTTTCAATTGTATACTAAAGCTAAGATCAAATCTTCAGTGTTTTGATACTGTAGCTTTAGTGTTGCAAAGACATTTTGGCAAGTAAACCACCCTCTAATTCTCAAATTTAGTGACCCAGCCTAACCTGAAATAATGATGGGAAACTGGCCAATAAAAACAAAGATCAAAGGTAGTAGTTCTTTCATAAAACCAGTGGACCTTCAGACTCGAGGATAGCAGCACGTTTCTTGCGCTCGGCTTCGACCTGCATCTGCATTGCCTCCTGCACTCGTGTCGGCAACGTCATGTCCCCTGCGCAGCAACAACGCTTCTAAGTCTCACGCAGCACAGCTTCAGTAAACACCTACAAGTGATCGATGATCTCAAAACCCGGCGGAGAATAGGTCTGCAGTACGAGAAGCAAAAAAGCTGCTCCATAATATGATCCAGGTGATTCGGAACTAAAATTCACCAAAAACTTGACAGGCTGTGCCGATGTTCAACCCTCCAGAAATATTTATCAAAATAACAAATTTTTGAGCTATCTTGGACACAAATAGACAGATCCCACAACGGAGATTCTTCAGTGGAGATAATAAAAAAACGTCAGTACACTGATGCTGTATTTGCAGTAATTTTTTTAGTAACTGTATTGAATTTGTACAATGATAAACGTCAGCAAAGCAACTTTCCTCAGCCTCATCTGGTTTTGTTATGAGATGGTTATGGGAGTGTTTTTCTTATTACCGCTAGCCACTAGTGGTGGCCCTAGCCACCAGTGGTAGATAAAAAATGTGTAATATTTGTGTACATGATGTATACCCGGTGTTTCATAAAAAAATTCCCTTTTTCTTTCTTTCATAATTTACTCAAATGGTGACCAATTTTCATGAAATTTTTACCAGTTGTCGCTGAACAAATACTAATTCAAAATATTTTAACAAAATATGGCAGTTGATTAAATATTCTTTGCTAGTCGTGACGTAATGCTGACATGTGTCACGAGTACAAGCTTGCAAATCTCAACTGGTGCTGTCAGCTGCTACCCTGCTCCGATGGTGAAAAACCTGGTTCATTGATGACAAATGCTTGAAGTTTTACAGTTGAAGCCACAAAAAATGCGCAAAGTAATCGCACTTACGCGTCTGTGGGGATAGTTGAAATTTCACATGTTCAAGCAAGTCAGTGCACTAGCACACCGAGTTTGCAAAATGTTTGCATTTTTGGATCGCGAGACGCCTGATTTCATGTCCCCATGTTGCTTAGTACTGACACGATAAACATTTTCCATTAGCAAACCAAATTAAGTTCACCATCGAAGCAGAGTAGCAACTGACAGCACCAGTTGGGACTAGCAAGCTTGTACCTGTGACATACTATGATGTCAACGTTACGTCAGGACTAGCAAAGAATATTTAATCAACTGCCATATTTTGTTAAAATATTGTTAATTGGTATTTCTTAAGCTACAACCAGGTGAAAATTCCATGTAAATTGATCATCATTTGAGTGAATTATAAAAAAAATGATTGTTTAATGAAACACCACCTACAATATATCAGCTAAATCCAAGCAACAAACCTGAACAAAAGCCACCATTCTTTCCACCACAATCGCCCATAACTGTTGCATTGCTAACTTCACAAACGTACAATATTTTCACTGATAAATGCTTGTTTCAAAAAAGTTCAACAAAGTATGTTTCACTTACTGATCTCATATCGTTTGCAGTCAACACCCCATGCCTCTGCTGCTTTATTGATGGCATCTAACAAAGTGAACAAATTACATGCAAAATTATAACAAATGACATCTTCTGGTAAAAACATAAAATATCAAAACAAAGTATGACAAAAAAGATTGTTTTTCTCTACACTACACTGAAACGTCTATTCCTCTTTTAAGCAGTAGTAGCTTAAGCCAACAATCTCCTTGGGCACTGTAAAAAAAGTTCAGAGAAACAAATATAAAATTTCCACTTTAACTAATCACAACATTCCATTAATGGATGGGGGGGGTAAGGAAAGCTGTAGATTTAGCATCTAGCCATCTGCTGTTATATTGGTACATATACTCTTTCAACAATTGATGTCTTACCGACAATGGCAATGTTGAGAAGCTCGCGTTCACGGAACACTGTGTCCAGTGTAATTTTACCGATCTCCGACCGCATCGTAGTCTGCGCCAGTTGTGTTATGGCATATTCCGCATCCTCCACGCCATAGCTAGCCTGACTCACACATTGCCACCCAATGAAACTAAATGCATAAAATACAATCAAAAGTACACTGTGGTAATAAGTGCAGTCTCGGAAATTGGTTGCACTCTACACCATGTTTCAAAAAAACAGTCAAAATTGTTTTTGTCATAACTATGGACAAATTTTACCGATTTTGGTAATTTTTGGCACGAAGATGGCCAAGACGATGAAATTATGTAAGATGCACTCATTTTCCATTTCACCTAATTTATGTCAGCACACTACCATGTGAAACACAGATGCTCCAATTTTGCATAATGCTGAGCTTTTGCCTCCATTAAACGTTGTAACGACTTAATTAAGCACACAATAAGTGAAATGTACATCATTTGGCAGAACTGCAAGTTTGTATAAAAACTTGCTTGCAAATTATCAGAGTTTATGCCCAAAGTGTGCCCAGCATACATGGACACAATGGCTTAGATGCAACGCCACTGGCTGATAACGGAATCAAATGTTGACTGATCAAACTGTATTCACTCATTGATTAGTCATGTTTTAAGCTCATCAGTCAGCTATTTTTCATCTGCTATTTTTACCTTAAAATATTCAATACCATAAAATTAATAAGTCACGTGGCACCCTCTGTCAAACTGATGATGCAAAGGTGAGCAATCGAACACAAATAATCACCGCAAAATGCAACAATTTGTCACATCTGTGTTTCATAGAGTAGTGCATTGACATAAGTTAGGTGAGGTGGAAAATAAGTCTATCTTATTTAATTCTATCATCTTGGCCATCTTTGTGCCAAAAATTATCAAAGTTGGTGAAAATTTAACAAAGTTATGAGAAAAACAATTTTGACTGTTTTTTTAAAACATGGTGTATATGAGCATTAATAAGATGAGATTGCAACGATGACAGGCAAAGCACAAAAGTAAAAATAATTACTACATTAAACCTGCATCATGTATACATGACCTAACTCAATTGGCATCATCGTATTCAATGTGTTCAAGTCACTGACTGTTCTTAAACATTAACTCCAGTTCTAATAATTCTATTGCTGACATTTCTCATTTTATTCTCGTCTAATGGCTTCAGATACAGACCCACTTATTAATCTGATAATGCTCATAACAACCATATGATATTAGTTTACTTCATGTACCACTTTCATTGAACAAGTTGGCTTAATTCTAGCTTTAGCTTTACTGAACTACCCAAGTCCACAAAACTGAACCATGTCCTACTGATATGCAAAGGACACGAAGAACAACTCTTTAACTGATGTGTGCATCATATACGCTCGGTGCATTGTGGCTAACAGTTAAATTGCACTTTCTAAGTCATCGTAGTTACTTACATACTTACTTCACCTTTCAAGTACAAGAAACAATAAAATGACACGGTTCGTATAATACCTTGTATGGCTCCACAACTCGCAAGTATAGCACACCATCTATCTGTATGTTCACGTTATCTAAAAGTAATATGCACAACAATCATCATTCAGTAGCCTTGCTCAGATCACATCAATAAAAGGTTGTTTAAAATGCGGCAATGCACAATTTCACACATCGCAATGTCATAGTCCATAAATATAGCACATTCATTTCATGCACCTGAGCTTAAATGTGTAATAATTATAAACTGAGTGTTGACAGACTTGTAACTTCGTGAAAATGAGTTACAAAATACAGCATTACCGGCTGTGATGGCACTCTGTTGGGGAATATCAATGGCAATCTCTTTCAAACTCTGAACGTATTTTATCGAGTCAGCAACTGGAATAAGGAGATTCAGCCCCTAAAACAAAAACAATTCATAGCTGGACTGTGAATGAAGTTTTGGCATACACAATGCAGGATCACATACAACAGTATATAAATACAGCTAAAAATTTATGTGACAAACAGCCATTATTTCACTTAGGGACAACAGCACAGCCAAACAAGTACCAAGCAACCAATTGTAAATCACAGAAGTTATAAGCATGGCATGTTAAGGTGCTGCAAAGAAGACTGGAATTCTATCTGGAACTCTAAATTCTAAACAATGGTAATTACAAAATCCAGATGGTATAGTTAGTAAAATGAATTAAGCGAAAAAAGCAATGTGCTGTCTCACGCAAAATAACTATGGCTTGTTTGCTATAGCGAAAATTAAGTACCTTCTAGCATTTCTTGCATTTAAACGACTTCATTTTATTACAGTAGTTAAAGTTAGAGGTCAGGATTTGAATGAGTATTGGGGATGGCTGTTAAAGTAACAGGTCACAAGCTTGAACTTTCTCGTTTTAGCTAAAATAAGTCTTAGCCACATCATAGCAGGTACATGAGTTGTACTTGAAGGTTAGTTTTGAGTACATGTACTTGTCCTTGTACTGTAGAATTGTACAACTGTGCTGCCTTTAGTACTAGCAACATCACAGGACTGCTAGCATCATCAATGACGACAGCAGAATGAAATGATAAAAGCTGATTTTACTCACCGGTTCAAGAACTCGATGAAACTTGCCAAACCGCTCAACAACCCAGGCCTCTTGTTGAGGTACAAAGAGTATGACAGTGTTAAATGGCAAACTGGAGCGAAAACGCACTGAATTATGAGCAACTTTTATTACGTTCTGCAAACAAAACATTGGATCAGAGCAAAAAAAATTAAATTACATAATTGCCAGAACATCATTCAGCGCAGAATAATGTAATGCAAAAAGACGAAAAATGTGCATATTACTAAAATTATATGCACATTTTCCATCTTTCTACATTACATTAAGTTACACGTACATTGCATTATGTTACAACAATTTCTATCTTTACCATGCAACACCCAACAACCGTACAATAATTCTAAAAGTAACAACAACAAAAACACAAAATACTTCGTCTACTTTACGTAGATTTGAGAAAAAAAGTCGGTAATTCAGGCAATCTGTATTCTGTGATTTCGTACAAACACACATTATCGCTCACCGGCAGTATACAAAGCATGAAAATATACAACAAAACGTAATCGGTATCAACAATTAATACAAGAGTTACAATTACCTTGTATGTACGAGTATTTCGAGTTAATCGCAACATTCTTTCGGCTACAGATAGCAAAATTATTCTACTAAAATACTTTTGCAATGTTGACAACCGACACAAAATAATGGCATAGAATATTAATTTTTTAAATAATTATTTTATTGTCATTAGTTTCATTTTATACAAGCATTTCCGGTGTGTTGTGTTGTCATGTCAACGGTTTTTGCGTTACTTGTAATAATAATATTATTTTTGTCTTGCAAACTTCTTGTGTTAAGTTTTCAGAATGCCGATTGCAGTAAAAGATTTCGAATGGCAGCAATCTGAACAGATGCTTTATATCACTGTCCCGTTGAAGGGGGTTTCGAGGAATAAAGTGGACATTTTATCTACGGAAGTCTACATAAAAGTTAGTTGAAATTTGATTGAAAATTATAAGCGTTATCAGTCCGTCTACGCGTTCATACGCAAATGACGCGGTTAAAGGCGAGTAGATTTTGCTCAATATTACTGAGAACTGCGTCAGTGCTGTAATTTTATTAATTAAATTTATTCATTGATAACGCCAGATGGCAACACAATCGCACAATGCTAACATAAAACGTCAAAACAATTAAAAGCTAAAAAATGCGGCGCCGGTCTAAAGTAAGATTCCCTGATTTAAGCAATACGACATATCTCATTAGACTCATAATGAATCTTTACATTCAATTTTGATGTTTTAATGGTGAACATTGCAGTTATTTTAAAATTTATAGACTTCCTAAACCTTTAGTACTTTATTTTAAAATTGCAACACAACCCTAATATACACAGGGCAGCCATTTTTGGGTGTGGATAAAATGTGTCTGGTGCATCTACTGCATCTAGGTACGTCTCGTGCAGTTAAGGTTAGGATAAACGTTGAAGACAGGATCAAGGATAGGGATATGGTCAAGATCAGCGTCAGGGCTAAGGTTTTCGTTAGTGAGGGTTAGGGTTAGTAGCGCTATCAAGTGTAAAAACAACAGACACACCGGAGCCATGTCTGTTATGTATAAGGCAGGTATTGTGTGCTATTTTGGGTAAGGGAATGATAATATGAATAGAGTTAGGGGTAGGGATAGAGTTTGGACTGACCTTAATCGTTTGATTTGGTCAGAGTTACATACGCACTGGATGCACCAGATGCATTTTACCCACACCCGCCATTTTCTGTTTACATTTTTGATAACAGTTGTGCAAATAAACAAGATCGACCTAACCCTAACCTCACAACTGACTCTAACTCTATCCCCTAATGCTAACTCTATCCCTAACCCCAAGCCTGACCCTAATTAGTTCCTGAAACCGTTAAGCTAAGGCCTTAACCCCTGGTCTGAAGCCTTAGCAGCTGGCTTAGTGGTTTAAACTGCTAAGCTGTTAGGCTAGCGGCAGTCCGGACCGCTTAGACGTCTGTCACTGGCAGGCCCGATGAAAGAGGGGAGGGATTGGGGGTAAGTTATCCCAGCTCCACAACGTTTGGGTCTCTCGCTGTCGCTCAGAAATATAAAGTACACCAGAATGTGCCATTTTAAAAAGCAAAAGATTCTAAAATTTTCTACTCAAATGGGCCCCGCGAGAATGTTTTCTTCCCCACCCCCAGCTGTGGCTCTCAACGCCCCGGGTCACTGGTAGTATTTTTTGAAACCCAAAAGCAACAGCCTTCACATGATTCGTAACGACATACAATAAACTACTGTTTTTTCATGGAGTCACATTAGTAACTCGTATATTACACTGCAGAAATGAGTGCAGTATGCCTACAATCGTGTCATTATGTCATTATGTAAAAGAAGTTTAGCAAATGGCCAAAAATGTGTAACCACGAAATACCGTGCAAAGTACGGACACTGACTCCAACCAATGATTGTCAATCTAATGCTTATTAGTCATGCTCATTAATATTCATTCACTGATTGTCAGTCACCATCGGCAGTTGGCACTACTGTGACGACTATAGATGACGACTGACGGGAGATGCGCACTCACGCTGGTGTTCTGCTTGCAGCAGTGTCAGCACAACACATTGTCATTTATTCAAATAAATGCCTTCAAATGTTCTAACTAACTAGCTAACTAACTAAGATCTATTCCTTGCCTGGTACACGCTTGATGTATAAATGTTGGACATTACTGTGGTGTAGCAGATGTGTGCCGTATTTCAAAAGATGGTGTTAAGGATGCTGTTTGGTGTACATTTTGTTTGTTGGTTTTGTAATGTTTTTAGCATTTTTCGTGCTAGTCTAAAGTAAGATACCCTGATTTAAGCAATATGACGTACCTCAGCAGACTCACAATGATGTTTCTTAGTTGTTTTTCACATTTTTTGCTTTTTGTTATTGCAGTGTTTTAACATGTATGACATGGTTTCTAGGTTATAGTTTATAGTATTTTATTTACCGATATTTTACTTATTACATTTTTGCTTGGTTTTGTGTGATAAATATTTTTTTTATTATATTATGTTTATGTGCATGGTAATGTCAATTTTTTGTTTCAGGTACATTATCCACCTTACTTGTTTGAGTGTTTTCTGTTCGGTCCTGTTCATGACATGGAGAGTGCTGCAGAAATTGGGGATGGAGCTGTTGTTTTTAAACTGAGGAAAGTCGATGCTGTCTTGTGGCCATCTCTGCAGTCTGCTGGCATAGGCAAGTTGTTTTTTTACTTATTTATAAATGCTTTTCGTTGCTGTTTAGCAATTACTTGTTTTATTGGTAATTTAAATCATCTGCAGAATTGTAGGATTCAGAAACTTATACAATGTGAGGAAAAATTGTGTATGTGTTTTTTGTAATCATGACATTTTGATCTTACATTGCATTATGTATTACCACTATGTCTACAAAGGGCCTTTGCAGATAGGCATGGTCATCCAATAATGCATTAGCTGTCCTATGTTAAGCCTGCACTTAGCTTGATTTAATTTCAGAATTCCTTGCTCTGAGGGTTGGCTGCACTAAGACTGTCTTTCTCCATTCATTTCTGTTGGCAGTTTTTTATAATACATTTTTAAGACCAGTCTATGTGGTGATGGTGTCAATCAATTTATGACATTTTTTGTCTTCCTCTTTTCCTTCCTTTGACAAGGTACCTTAGTTCATGTTTTTTTCAAAGATATTTTCCACATATTATTACCAAAGGATCTATATGTCTGTTTTGCACTTTTAAGAAAGCCCTTATCTATTCCAGTATGTTCTCAAAGGCGCTATAGGGGCATTGTGCTGTTTAAATATTTTTGGGGGGTGGGGGTCGGGAAAAAAGTCAGATAGGGGATGATAGAGGGACTGAAGGTTCTAAGTGAGGTGTGGAGGCATGAAGCGCCAAAGCGCTGAGAGGGCTGGGTTTCAGGAGGGGCCCCATAGCTCCTTCCCAGTATATGGATGTGGGGGCTATGCCCTCAGAAAATGTTTTTTAAATCAATGCTGAAATTGCATATTTTCATGCATTTTTGCACACTGGCGGCACCAGTGCATTAAACGAGTCGGGTCATTTTGAGATCAGAAAATACTTAAGTCACGTCAGGTCACCAGGAGTCCCGAACACCGGGAAGGGCTCAGTGATCTGACTGACTTTCGTTGCACCTTGTGAGGGGATGGTTTCTCCTTTTTCCCTCTTCTTTTTTTCTTCTTTTCCTGTCTCTCCTTCCTCTTTCCTCCACCTTCCCTCCATCTTTTTTTGCAGTTTCCTTCCTATCTCTTTTTCTTTTTTCTCGCCCCTTTGAATCCAGTTAGGGGACCTGAGGGAGCGCTGTAAGCTCCCCTAGTAGGATCTGGGGTGATGCTTCAGCCACCAGCGATTTTTGGACATTTTGAGTGTAAAAACACGTTTTAAAGCCAGCTACAGCTATTACCGAAGCAAAGCAATAGACAGGGCAGAGCCAGGGCAGTGGACTACCCGGTTCATGCGCTTTACTCCAAAACGTGTTTGAAATGTTTTTTATAAAAAAAATCTATTTGTCTTTGAACATATTTGGGGGTGGGCCCCATGGTCATGACGCCACTGAAGCTCTATGCAGCGATTTTTGAACTTTTCAAACCCTGGATATTTTCAAATGCTATATGTCAAAAAGTACCTAATTATATTGTTCAAATGATTTTTGAAGTTCAGAAAGTGAAGATTTTTACATTCAAGCATTTCTAATCACAAACTGACATTTTGACATCTTCAGTGACGAACATTACATACATCATTGTCTTCCGATGCTGTAACCAATTGTTTAAATTGCACATTGCTAAGTAAAGTTTAAATTTAATTTTTAGAAGTTTAGAGGTCAAGTTATTGTGTCAAAATCGTATAAATCCTGACTGTTGTTTACATATATGGTACCCACAAACCAATGATGTCACTTGTACTAATTACTAGAAATAATTACTCCAAATCTTGGTTATTTTATTAAACTTATACAGATTTTTATGCAAGATCCATGACTTTGAATAGACTAATAGGTTAAAATGATAACTTAATAAGTTAGAAAATTTATCAAAAACAACCATTAATTGGCGACTTGTTGATGTTTCCGCAACTACTGCTGTCTTCTTTGAATGACTGTCTGTTAGGTGTTGTTGTGGTGGAAGGTGAGTAATCATAGGCATGTGGAACGTGATAGGACCCCCATCTTGGTTCGTCGATTTGTCTTGTTCTTTTCCGATGTATATCACTTCTTTTCCCTGATCCATCGGTTCATCTTATTACTTTCTTTGTCAAACAAGTCACCAATTAAGGGTTGTTTTATATGAATTTATGTAACTTATTAAAATTTCATGCATTCATATTTCAGTTATCACTCACATTCAACTACTACATTAAAATAGTGCAAGGAAAAAAATTATTGTGTACGGTTTTAAAACATATAACTTAATTTTTCTGCTGATGTTTATAATAATTTTTAAACTCTTCTTAGCAGCTTCATTTTAAAAGCAACTAGTCACTGTTCATTGGTTTTTTTAGAATCCAACTTTTACAATTTGCACTACTCCTCAATAAAAACAGGCAGCATCAGAGCAGTGAAGAAACAATGTCGTCTGCACATAAATGTGTAATAGTATATGTACAAAATAAAAATGTGTTCACACTACAGATGACCGAGCAGTGCAGAAGGCACTACGTGATGCAGCCGTAGCCAGATTTGCAGAAAGAGCCATGCAGCTGAAGGAACAGAAGGCACAAGTAAAGCATGAACAGGGAAGATTTGCTGTTCGTCAACAGATGAAGGTTCATGAGTTTTTACTGGCTGGCTTTGATATTATTGCCATTTTTTTTGTTTGCACAACTGACAAGTTTTTTTGTGTCGCAAAATAAGACCTTTAAATCTCTGGCATTTTTGTTATTGTGTGTTAATTTTTTTACAGTGCTATACCATGCAGTTCTGTCAGTCTATTTGTTTCTACATCGTGCTTGCATTTTCCGTCAAAAGGGGCATAATATTTCATCAGACTTTTTTTGTTTGGTAAATGACAACTTGTGCTACCAGCTACCAGCGGATTTGAAGGTAAATACTTGCAAGTATTTTCTGAGTAAGACAGATGCAGATATTCTTCAAACTTATGCAGAATATTGTTCTGTATATTCTGCATGTTAGCTGGAAGAGGAAGCTCGAAAACGAATTGAAAGTGTAAAGGAAATGGAGCGCAAAAAGGCCACAGAAGAGCTGGAACATTGGAAAGAACAGCAAAGACAAAAAGTAGAAGTCAGTTGTAGTAATAGTCATGAATTTTTTTTGGTCGTGATTTTTTTTCTCATTTTTTTTAGACATGGTGAGCCATTTGGCTTTAAAAGGTGAGCATTTAAAACTATGTCATGTGTCATAGTAATCTTTGTTGGTATTTTTCACAAACTGATGAAATTGTCAGTTAATAATTATGATCATAATAATAAATTATCATGTGATGATTGGTTTGGCTGAGGACCATTCTGTGTAGTGTGATGACTGTATAAATTATTTGAAGTTAGGGATGCTGGTTTATAGCGGAGAATTTTCTTAAAATATGCGGAACTTTTTGAGGCAAAATATGCAGGAAAATATGCGGAATTTGGCGAAATATGCGGCGCATATATGCGGGATACATGCTTCATATGCCGCATATATGCGGCATATTTTTCCGCATTTTTCTAGCATATGAAATATGCGGCATTGACGCGTGCAACGGTGCACTATATTTCGCCATAATCTTTTGCATACATTTTGTAGGCTTATAAAAACGGTTTTAAGGAGCTAGTGAAGCAACAGACGTCACTCGAAAACACATTTTATTAACCAAACTGGTCTGTAAAAGATTGGCTTAATTC
>Ga0056128_1010067_pt1 | contig 11797 bp, 7 predicted proteins | sample WorMetLIZISLAND2_FD_71113 | JGI IMG/M metagenome (GOLD analysis project Ga0056128, IMG submission 71113) | Marine gutless worms symbiont microbial communities from Max Planck institute for Marine Microbiology, Germany - Olavius geniculatus... ... | reverse complement strand
GATGACCAGTATAGGAAAACAGTATTTTAGTACCTTACCTTACCTTCGGGGTGGACAGGTTGCATTTGTCCAGCGCTGAAGCCGTATCAGCCCAGCTTAATGCGCAAAGTATTTTAGTCATAAAACAGCAAACAGTGATATTATTCAGCAGCACATTGACATACAGTCAGTGTGATGCGGACAATATCACCTTTTGTGATTTTTGCTGTTTTCGATGTGCGAGTTCTTCAATGTTGCCGTTAACAAGTGTACAAACTGATGTTTTGTACATTTATTGACGAGTATAGGCGTCCACGTTACGTCGTTAACATCCTCTGAAAAAAAACAAGCTTTAGGCCTAGCGGCTTTATCCATCTTCTAACGTTTCGGACAAGCGCCAAATAAAGTATGGGTGACGCCTAATCGGCCGAGTCTCAAAGTACAGCTGTAATTACACGTAGTCACTGCCATTGTTCTCTGGCTTTTCTGGCTGCGGTGTTGTTTATTTCTGTCTGTCTGTTTCTGTCATTTCTGGCGAATAAACGCGTTCAGGCGATCTCACAGAATGCTCTTTCCGGAACGTATTTCAAATGTATGGAAGAGTCAATCTGAAGCTAATTTCACTGCAATATCGATTCGTCGAGTTGTTATAAAAGGGTTTTCAGTCTCTTTACAAAAAACTCTGAAGTCTGACCTTTAGGAATGCCAAGTCTTTGTTGTTCCTTGTCGAAGCTTTTGAACGTGTCGAGTACGGCTTGAGACATCTTCTGACGCGTGCGCGGCGTCAGAGGTGGTATCTTCGCCTCCATGCTTACAGCTTCGCTCGGCCCTGCTTACAACATCATCACACGCTATCGAGACTGAAAATCTTTCTTCATCATCAACAGTGGTGCAGAGGTATTTTTTTGCTTGAAATAAGCCTCCCTTACCCAAACTACTATAACAAGAAGCCCAGCTATCGCTAGAAAAAGCCGACCTACGTCCGAAGCCCAGCCTCCGATTTCCAGTCACAGAGACAAAGCGATTTGTTAGAGATGAGACAGTTACATGCACGCTAGATGTTAACGAAACGCTGTCTCGAAAGCCATAATGAACGCTAGTATAACAGACATCGCACGTAGTTATTTCGCCAAGAGATATAAATAGGCCTAGCTACTGTTCCATGCACGCGGTCATCTTGCCAGGTGATACAAACATCTACAGAGTAAATGAACAAGGAAAATACCGGACGCAGGTTTTGCAAATATTTCTCGTCAAATTTGGGTACCCTTTTAAAACGCATTACTATTTTATTGCACGTTGAACGCTGATTTCCCAGGTGGCAGCACCGATGCTGTCGCGCGTCACGTGAGCTTTTCTCAGATTACTTGTAGGCCTATTTAAACTAGTGTGACCAGTCGAAAGTCGGACGCCGCACACAGGCAAAGTGCTGATGTCGATCATCTATTGAGCGTCGGTGTTCTGTTGACCTGTAAACAAGTCGCCAGGTACAAAGCAATCGTTCGACCGCGTCGGAGCGCATCAACCAAGTCTAATTCCGACGTCGAGTCGCCTTAATCTCGTCTTTCCGCCACGCAATCTATCTCTGAGACACTCGCTGTAAAAAACCGGCATGATAAAAAATAAACTAGGAAAATGCGTCGGCCCAGTGCCGACATGATAATGCGGCCGTCCGCGTACTGCAGCTGTGCGACCCGAATCCTGACCTCCGACCTTTTGAACGGCCGCGTGGGCTTGGTCAAAAATACAAAACAAAAAGCCCAACTGTCGCTAAGAAAAGCCGAACATCCGAAGCCCAGCGTCCGAGTGCCCATCACGGAGAAAAGCGATTTCTCAGAGCTGACACGGTTCCATGCACGCTATGTTAACGGAAAGCTGCTGTTAAAAGTGACACGCGGTCGTCTCGCCAGGAGATATAAACAGCTAGATACGGCCACTTATAGCTTAAAAGCATCTATTGAAAATTGCCGTCAAACCGCTGCAGATGGAAACATGGTTACTATTGGCAGCCTATAAAAAGTCGTCAGCGCCCTATCCAATGGTACGATCGCAGACCCCTTACGACTTACCGTTTAGCCACAATACCACACGACTGGCATACCATAGTGCATTATGACCCTTGAAGGTCATCCACGGTCAATGATTTTCATGTAATCTGAAAGAGCGTATGCGAATGCCACTTCGTATTAGTGATTAATAGCAATCTTAGCCATATCTCTCACCGTTTCCGAGATATGACCGGTTTTCCATTGAATTTCCTATACACCCGACCATTCAAACCCCAATTTAAGACTGTTCCCCTTGCACTGCATCGCAAAAATTTGGCACGCTCAAGTTTCACAGACATGGTTAATTAGTCGTGCAAAAATTTTCCCTACGACCTAAAGCTTAGCTGCAATACATCCGTTACAGATAGACTGGCAGACGGACAAACGGACAGACGACAACTCGTACCAATAGCTCGACCTTTACTTACGTGCGATCGGCTAAAAACTAACTTTTAGACTATGTGAATGTTCTATGTGAACAACTGAACATTCTTAGTCTCAGGGCAGAGTATATACCCGGTGTGCCAATAAAGTAACAAGAAATCTAAGTTAATGCTCATGAGACGCGCGAGAGCCTATTGCAGTTCCTGTTCGCGGGTAATTATTGGTCTATCTCCATCTATTTCGTCACAATTCACTCTTCTTCGGCCAAAAATTGCAAAAAATAACTAAAAACTCTATTTTGTGTTCAAGGTCATTCAAGGTTATCGATGTTAATTCCACTAAGAAGATGGTCGCCAGTGCTTGTTATAATAAGCAGCATATATGTGCCTATCTGTAACCGTTTTTACCCCAGAGAAGTCAATAGCGAAAAAATAACCACTTTCTAGATGGATACCCCTCTTTGACACCCGCGTGTGCAAGCCTCCTTGAACGTAGGGGTCAGGACTTGGACTGCTAAAATCATCGCGTATTAGCTACGGTAATTCTGTCTGTTCTGTCCTAGCTATCGCGCGCAAAAACCCGTGCCGTGCAGATAGATCTAGTATGTATGAAACCTCGACCAAGCCAGCGAGTGCAAGGCTTTAAAGGCGTTCTATCACGATTTGAAGTAAACATCAGAACGATCGTAGAAATATAATTTATGCAACATGCGAGTCTCTTTGCCGAATGCGTGCGTGGTTGTAACTTGCAATGCCAGTCATAGCCTAGGCCTTGTAAAAACTCTTTTGACATTTTCGCAATGACGTTACACCAAGCTTATACGGTGATTTTTTCCTGTCGATATCAGCCGCCCGAAAAGCACGTTCTTCGTCCGTATACATTTTACGTTAATCAGAATGCACCACATAGCCATAGTGTCGGGTGAGTTCACAAGTGCGCTATGCATGCGTGACTGTACTAGAACATCGTGACAACATGATTTAGTGTTGCCGTCAACTTAAGCCGAGAAACTGTATAAGCTTAGGCGCACTATTTGCAAGCTCGCATAAACGCTATTATACTTTATATCGTGCATTTGTCAGTATCTTTGGTTGCAATTGCAAACTAGAAAGCAGTCATAGCCCGCAGGTACCTCCGCCAAGGCAATGTTATTCGCCAGGTGGCGTCACCATATTCACTTTGCCAGCGGTTCCCTTATGCCCCCCTTAACGCAATGGTAACGAAAATTTCAAAGTAATCCAGAATCCAGGATTCCTGCCGGATCACCCCCAAAATTGAATCACTGGTAGTTTGTGTCATGCCCGACATAACCTCAAAATTTCAGAAAGATCCGTCCATAACTTTTTGAATTATCTTGCTAACAGACAAACAAACAAACAAACAAAAACCGTCAAAAACATTACCTACTTGGCGGACGTAATAAACGATCCATGTTTTAGCTATAGGCCTAGTATATAGTAATGGCCGGTAGTAGTGGCTCTCGACGCATAGCACAAAGTTGAAAATGCTCATTTAAAAACTGGGGCTAGGGCGCATGATAGACAGAATTATCGGTGACGACGCGGTGCCAGACGGGACATGCGACTGGCAGTCCCTTTGAGATGATCTGGGCTGTCCAGACCGTAAAAGATACGAAGAAGAACGGTTACTTGGTTCCCTATTGGTGGTCAACGATGACCACGCGTCTATACGAGATACGAGGCCTCAATGATATTCGGGTCATGACCTTAACCTTTTTCGGGATCACGTGACGTCATGGGTGGATCCACCCATATGCGAATGCCCTACCCTGGAACCATACCGGAAGTGGATCTAATGCTCGGTTGATGAAATAGCCTATCCGTTTGAAGATGCCTAGATGTGGACGCCGTACGAACGTACGTGGACGCCGTCACGCCGAGCAATAATAAGGATGCGTCGCTAGTCAACAGCCATACAACTAACTCATTATCATTACTAATTAGATTTTTGCGCATTTTGTTTTTTTACCTAAATCCGTGATGTGCTCTATTTTTCACCCTACATGCACGTTTTTTTCAGTCCTGATTTTCAACTATGCTAATTTTGCTTCTTACATTTCAATCGATCCAACATCCAACACATCGGTGAGGGGTAGGACAGAACTAACAGACGTGCCAATTGCCGATAAAATTTTCAGTGAACGGCCTACAGCCGTGCTGTACGACAGATTGAAATTGAAGTTTATCATTGAACCCAAAAGGTCAGGCACACCATACAATACACTGTCGCAGAAAAGGATGCTAAGAGGACAATAATGCATGTCCGTTAATCACCGACAAGTGCCCGAGATCACTTAGCCTACTTAAGCCTATAATCCGTGCTTATGCCTATTGCCTACATGCCGGCGCTTTTCGACACACTTGCACTTGCTTTAATTTAATTTTTATATGCTGCAGGACGCGAGCGAACTTTTACTCATTCATTTGCCGCGCCATTCACAGCGTTTCCGCTCAGCACGACGTAGCTACATTTGTATTCGCATTGCAAATGTTCTCCCGCAGTCTCACGTAAAATAGCCCACATAAACATAAACAAGTCGTGGAACTTAACAACCAGCCATTATTCTAACTTAAAACAATGTCCAGTTCATTTCCTAGAATTTTTAACACTGCATGCGTGCTTGTGCCTTGGAAAATGTCAAATGGCCACACTTCGGCAAAGGGTAATCAAATCTACTTCTGGTTTCAGTCTAGAGTTTAAAGGTTGGGTTTTTGGGTCGACAAATCAAATAACTCGGGTTGGGGTAGGGCCTGTTCTGTAAGCAGTATCGGTTATGCATTTGAATAGACTCATATAGGTTGAAACGGTAACTTAATAAGTTATACAAATTCATGGAGATACAACCTTTATTTTGACAAAGGGCTTAGATTGTTGACGTTTCAGCAACCGCTGCTACCTTTCTTGAAACGACTGTCCGCTATGTGTTGCTGCGGTGGACAGTAAGTAACTATAGACGTTGTATCTCCATGAATTTGTATATTTTTTGGGCTACAGAAATGTTTCATCAACATTTTTGTTACTGTGTCATTTTTCTGCTTGTTTTGTCTGTCCGTAATGTCAGATGTCTTTACTTTGGCTTATGCTTATCACACGTCACATATGGCAGTTTGTTCGGATAAAGCTTAGCACATGCCTATTTAACCATTCCTGTCGTTTTCATGGGAAAAGTCACCTCCCTGCCATGCACGTCCGCAGTCACCAATGACAGCATACGTGGCATCAGTTTTTATTAATATTCACCGCGTCTGTAACTTTTTCGCCGCTAATTTACTTCTGCCCGTTAGACGTCAACAACGAGACAAAAAAAGCTTAAAAACGAAGAAAAAAACACCAGGCTCATTTGGCAGGCGACGACGTGGCGATATATCCCCGCGTTTTGCATGTACCTGCATTTTTTTCATTCGTTTCGTTCCTTTTGCAACAAAGTATTGAAGAGCGCGACGGGAGGTCGGTGCATAACAGTTAAAGCGTGCATGGTGGCCCTGTTGATGTCCCGTATTACACTTCGAGTTGTTTGTTCAATTAACGAATTAACGAATCACGGGTCTACACAATGAGCGCGTTAGCTTACGGTTGATTTCGGTGCGCATTTCGATAGGAAATACGATAACGTCAACTGTAAAATCAGTATCAATTCGGGTAAAGTTCCGCAAGTGCCCTTCACTGAAGTTGAGCGAACAACCAACGTTCACCATGGAGTCTCCGTGGTATCAAAAGTGTTTCTGTCAGAAAATTATATTTTTCTCGAACAATTTTCTTCCAGAATACAAAATAGGAGGGCAGGGGGGAGTAAAATTTGCAGCTATCTGTCGGAAAATTGCAACTTCCTGCCTCCTACACTGCAAAAATAAGGGTACCTAGGTTCTTAACCCACGACGCCGCTGCAGGGTATCAAATTGGGCTAACTGTGCGATGTGGGTGCATGGCTGACTCGACAAACGGTTGATTATTGGTACATTGTGTAGGAGCCCGTACCAGACGAACAGACGAACGAACAGATATAAACGGACGGACAAGACTCGTAATACGGCCTAATAGGACGGTCTCATGCTAAATTATATTCATCAGCATAAATTACCAGATTGCATAAGAACGTTTTTTTTCAAATAATTATCACGGCAAGACGAGGGCGGGGCTTACCGCAGAGAGACGTAAATTCGCGCGGCAGCGCTGATAATTTTTTCACTGATGCTTTGCGTCGCTCCGCGTCGCTGCTGCAGCTGTCGTTAAGCCGGTTGCTAGGCTGCAGCGCGTTGTCATAGCAACTGAAGACGAGTCCTTGGCAACCGAACTCGCTCACCTGCATCATCAGCAGCATCATAATCATAGATGTTAAGAACATTTTTTTATGTTTCTAATAAAAGTTTAGAAAACACGTTTTTTATGTTTTTAAAAATTATTTTTTAAATGTTTTTATGCTTTTTGTTCTATTTTTGATGACATGTTTTTGTTCTTATTAAAAATAAACGTACAAAATTACAAATATGATGCATTTTTCATGGGCAAATTGCGTTTAGTTCTGTTTTCAATCTGTACCATAATCACCGTTACATAGTAACATTCAGTACATTCTGGTCTTCAGTCTTCAGAAATGGTAGATTTTTGTTTTTAACATGTTATTGTGTTAAATGTAGTTTAATGTTTTTCTGTACGTTTTACATGTTTTTATAAAAGTGAAAAAACATATTTTTATGTTTTTTTTTATTTGCAAACTAATGTTTTTAACATCTATGATTATAATAAATATGTACAGCATCAGAAGTGATGCAACCGTTTGTACAGTACATTTACTGGTGACGTTCACAAGTGTCTTTAAAAGTGTCTTGTCTCAAGATAGTCTTAGAACAATTCTAAGACAATTTTTGGTGTGTTTGTCTTGGTCCACAATAGATTGGATATGTTGCAATGCACATCTATCCACCTGTGTTCCTACATTTCATTTGCTTTGTGAATTGAGGTGTTTTGGCTGTTTTGTTTCACTCTCTCAGCGGTGAATAAGAGATGACAGGCGAAACTTAGACTATAAACCTTACGTCCTAATCTGTCCCCTCTCCCGCCAAGTCTACTATGGCATCCTCGATGAATTCAAACACTGCAGTTAGTCAAGTGCGACGCCGATGGGTAACACGGGACGGGCTGATATAACGGTAGCTAATTATCACAAATACAGCACACCGCGGCGACGGCGAGCAGCAATCAGACTAATATATAGCAGCTGCTGCTGTCGCAAATCGCAATTAAGCGGAATTAACGTGACAGCTATTCACGCCAACACGCAACCGTTGGTTGGTTCCACAACGGTCGAAATCAACTGCGATCGAGCGAGCGGTGAAATTAACGCGGGAATTAGACGGAGCGGTGACTGACGGCCGGCTGAGGCATTGTGTACGTACGGAGGCCGATATATCACGAACAGCAGTGCGACGCCGCCAGCAGATCGAACACGCTTCAGCTCACCAGGTAATGACTACAAACGATCACCTGGCGCTTGCTGATGCGCCCGCGCAGTCTCGGCGCCAGCTTAATAGCACAACGCGGTACGAAGGGTTGTCAGATTGGGTGAAAAAAAAGCGCCAATCAGGCTACATTTGGCAGCCGTTGGTGCCCTAAAATTTGGCTTTGGTGCTTTCAGTTCTTTGCTACTTTTTGGGCTACTTTTTGGATCACTGCCTTTCACTGGGATACATATAGCTTTGTGGGACATAACTTCCAAACAAATAATTTGAGCAAAGCGCGTAAGACGCGCGACAGCCTTAACAGTTCCTGTTCGCAGGTTGTCCAAGTCTATTTTCCAGCCATGTCGGCACAATTCACCCTTGAAATGTGCGCCAAAGTCGAAAATTGCAAAAAAAACACACAAACTTCCTACTTGGGAGTTCAAGGTCATTCGAGATCATCGATGTTGACGCCATTAAAAAGCTCGTCACTAGTGCTTGTTTTGATAAGCCGTATGTCTGTGTCTATCTGCAACTGTTTTCACGCTAACGGGCCAATAGCGGTAAAATAGCCATTTTAGGGAGAGCCGTCTTTGACTCCCGCTTGCGCACTATGCTCAGGCCTCCTTGAACATAGGGGGTCGCGACTTTGACTGCTAAAATATGCGTTTGAAGCTGAAAATTTCATAAACAGATTATCTTGGTCTATCTCCAGCCATTTCGATGCAATGCACTTTTAAAATGTGCGTCGCAGGCCGAAATCGCAAAAAAATCACCAAAACCTCCTCTTTTTAGGGTTCAAGGTCAGGCAAGGTCATCGACGTTGATGACGTTGATGACGGGCTAAAAAGCCCGTCACGAGTGCTTGTTATGATATGCAGCATGTCTGTACCTATCTGCAACCGTATTCACACAGATGAGCCAATAGCGGCAAAATAACGTCTTTTTCGGCGGTACCCCTCTTTGACGCCCTCGTCCAAGGGGAACCGCCTCACCCAGGAACACACAATTTTGTCACAAAAAAACTAGAGTCCTTAGTGCATCCCACAGTAAGTATTTCGTGATCCTAGCTTGCACCGTTGTGATACAGATAAAGAGTGTGACGGACGGACGGACAGACACCTCGACGATGGCTAAGACGCGCGAAGCATTACATGCTGTCGCGCGTAAAAATACGGCAACCCTGGTGGTACCGTAATAGCATTTCATAAAAATTACATTATTCTTTTTAGCAGCTGAGACAGAAAATTCTTACCACGGTTTCACAGACACGAGTTGTCATAAGTTTTCATAATTTCTTTGAAAAAAGAACTGTACTCACATGGTGGTAGCCTAGGTAAACCAAAGTTAACTTGTAACAAGAAACATTTTAAATTGTGACCAATCTAATGTACTCCTCGCGCGCATTATTTTCTTTTGCATTCTTTTAACTGCTTTTTAGTTCCTTTCTTTTCACACCGCAAATAGCGGTGCCGACAGCATCACCTCGCCGACAGCATCAAACGTGCAACTGACATTATCACGTCACGTGACCCCAAAAGGTCAAACTTGTGACCAAATTATCTTTGAAGCGCCATACCTCCATATGGCGCCTCAAAGATAATGGGGTCACGAGTTTGACCTTTTGGGGTCACGTGACGTCATCGGTCACGTGACCATTCGACTCCCGAAGGTCGACTTCCTATCGGTGGTTCATAGTGACCATGCGTCTGTAGCACCGTTATGGAGATATGGCCGTTTGAAGTTCTCCCTGGAAGGCTCTTCCAGGAACAGAGGTCGGTCTTCGGTTGGTCGTCGGTCGGTCGGTCGGTCCTCAATATTACACTGATCTTATATACTCCTCTTCGCTACGTTAGGAACGTAGCGCGCGAGGAGTAAAAAAATCAGGTGGCGACTTCGTAACCACTTCACTGTAGATCTAGTGGTATAGCCTAGTAAAAAGAATACAAGGTAGAAGTATTTTAATGGCCAGCAAGTTTCTTCCGCGCCAGGAAAAGACAGATTCGAAAGCAGCGGAAACATCAGGCGATAAATGCAGGGTGTCGAATGGGGCAGTCCTGCAGCCTCCATCGACTATACTGGATACTGCAGGGCAGTCATGCGAAAAATAGAATATCATGCAGGGAGGAAGGGCGTAACAAAATTTCGACACAAGTGGACTGGACTCGCCTACTGCCGGGCCATTGACTGCGTGACACAGAGCCGCACATCCGAGCCGTACATGCGGGCCGCACGCCCGGATTTGGCGACACACGAACCGCTTTGAGCGGGCTCGCACGTCCGGCCCGCACATGCGGCTCGCGTTTCGTTGGCTTTACCGTCATGTCTACATCTCACTCGTTAAACACCAATATGTCATAATTAGTAGATCAAAGAGAAACACCAAAGTGCCGGAAGACTTTCGGCGCCGACGTGACTTCATCTACATCAGCAGCCCTTGCCTTCGACCGAAGCCGAGGAAAAGTTTTACCGAAACATCGCTGGGAAAGGTGGAAGTAATCGACGAAGTAAATTACTTTCAAGCGAGTTGAAAAAAAAACACGAACCGCTGCAACAGTAAAAAGGAACATTACGAACGATGGTCGTTTCTGGCCGGATGGCGGCGCCACAAGCGCTGCATAATATTGATAACTTGTAACACCGGCTTGAATGCACGGCAGCGCGGCAACTTAATGACGCACAGCCTCGATGACGTCCGATGTCTGCTACATACGATCAATGACTCAGGTTTTAATCTTAAGCTTTGTCCATATAGGGACGGATCCGATTCAAGTCACGTGAGTTTGGACTGCTCAGGACTCAGAAAATTGAAAACAAACTAAGTTTTCTAGTCGGCAGAGTATTCATAGCGAGTCGGTCGCTGTGAAGTGTGAACGCTTTGCGGATCTGATCCGTGCTATACTCAACTGGCCAGCTGAGTCGAATCGGTCGTTATGAACAGGTCTTGATTTTTCTATAATAAACGCTTTCAGTTTCAGTTGTTTGAAATGTGGGATAATAACCCAACACAAGTTTGTGTCGCCAGTACTGTTTATCAACGATGACAGATGATTTTGTATATACTCAGCGACCAAAGTATAACATCGAATTTTACATAATATCATTTTATTTTGACCAAGATGCTGCACCTTCAAGTATAAGTAGATTTTTGGAACGGGGGATGCAGGAAACACCGAGGACGTCTACGGCAATGGGGGAGTCTGGAGACGGGGTGTCCCCCTTTCCAGTGGGAGTGGGATCTGAGGACAGCCCCCGCAAGAACTTTTTGAACAGTTTTTTGACGGAAATAATGCGTTTTTGTGCGAAATTTTTACTTAGTTATAAAAATGCATCCAGTCAATAAATGAGGGCTGCCCCCTGAATCCACCACCGATTACAAGCGCAACTACCACCATGTGAACCGGGGGAGAGTGTCATCCGACTTTCGGGACGCTCTTCAACTTTTAGAAATCACTCCTGCAAAAACCGTGTAGCCAATTAAAATGCTTAATTTACTTTACAAAACAATTCATAAATATCGCTGCTAAAGAAAACGTTCTTTTGAACTCTGATTCGTTCACAGCACCTGGCGCTAAATGTGTTTTGATTGACTGAAGCTAATGCGTTAAAAAATTTTTTAGCCGCGCACCAGCACTCCCAGCACAAGTGAGCAACGAGCTGATACACCTAAAGGTGCGTTCTCATCACTGCGCGCGTTAACGCGCGTGACGCGCGTTAATGAGCGTGGGCCATTTCAATTAACTGTTCAACTACACTGTGTCTCAAAAAAACCGGACCCCTGCTACCTTTTGCAATAACTCTAACAGTCACGGTTTAATAGCAATAGATTTTGACAAAAATAATCGTTAGAGAATCAGCACTTAATAGCATGTGTTACTTTGCGAGAAATTTTAAGAACAGAGTACCAGCTGAGGTTTTCCTGTGGCACCA
>Ga0056128_1010066_pt1 | contig 11797 bp, 8 predicted proteins | sample WorMetLIZISLAND2_FD_71113 | JGI IMG/M metagenome (GOLD analysis project Ga0056128, IMG submission 71113) | Marine gutless worms symbiont microbial communities from Max Planck institute for Marine Microbiology, Germany - Olavius geniculatus... ... | reverse complement strand
GTCTTGAGTCTTGACTTAGTGTAGTAAATATTCGTTGTTCTGAAATTTCTTCGTTTGCATTAGCACAGCACCTCGAAATAACGTCTGTGGGGCCCGTGAATTTCCAAAACTCTTTCCGTGAATTTTCCGTGAAATTTGACACATTTAAAAAATTCTGCCGTGAAATCATGCATTTTTTCCCGTGAATTTGGTTGGTCCCTAGTCACGCACAACGAAAATGGGGATGTGATTCATCGCATCTCATGAATATTCATTAGCTGCATGGATAATGAGCCGCGCTGCAGAACTTTGCATCGAGAGAATAATGTTTACACAGAGAAAGTGTTGTTAATTGATTTATTACTAATTAACAAGAAACCCGACAAAATTACTGACCATACCCCAATGTTGCAGAAAGAGTTCGTGTTTAATTGATCAAGAAAGAATTAGGCAGTTTGACGAATTAAAAGAGAAATTAATAAGACATGTGACTGCATTACTATGCACGTATCGTCAACTGAGCAGACCTACTGTATAATAACTTGCAAACGCTGTATAGAAGTGCGCAGTGTCGACTTAAAATGGGTAAACATTAACCAACTAACCGTCGTTAGTGGACCAAAGTTCGCTGATTTTTTTTGTTCAACGCAGAAGAGGTAGTTGTTAATGCCGTTTACCGCTTGTCGATATCTTCAGTCGTTCTGGAGATATTTGTGCTCAAAGTCCACGCACGCACGAATGGACGAACGCACGGACGGACATACGTACGAATGCACGAACACTACGAAAACATAATGCCTCTGGTGGCACTATGTTGGCGGAGGCACAACAAAAAACTTAAGCAGTAAAACACACACACACAGTCTGATGCAGGGAAAACAAGAAATTACTGACAACCTACCAGAAAAAGTTGCTGACTTTATTCTTCTTCTTATAGACCACAATACCAGTCGGAGAAATGCCGAGAAAATACTCTTCTCCATTTTCGCCCTGAAATTTAATTAACAATTAAATTACGAATAAAAATTAGCTGCAACTAATGGCTGCTGATAAAAAATCCCGACTTTTTTTACTGACACTAAACATCAGCAGTACAGAAATAACTGGATGTGGTAAATAAGACACAGAGAAGTACAGGAAACTATCTAAGCAATGAGAGCATTCTTTGCATTGCATATGTCAAAATAATGCATCTGTTTGTTATTTCACATGGACTTATGGTAATCAAGTTATGACACTATAATAAACCTGAAACTTGTAGATCAGTGCTGTCCAACCTTTTTGACACTGCGGACCACTTAGTCAATTTTCCACCAGCTGGCGGGCCACAATCAAGGGGGGGCCATGGCGAGCATGTGGAGCGCGAGCCTATAAGGGGGGTCTGGCGGAGCCTCCAGCGGGGTCCAGGGGCAGAGCCCCTGGTCGGCGGGTCAGGGGGGCGAAGCCCCCTGAAGCTGAAACATTTTTTGCTTCCAAATGTTCAATGGAAACCGCAAATTCGCCCATTTTTCTTAAATTTGGAAATGCAAAAGACCATCAAACATTGTTGAATTTTGCAAGTTGATTTCATCTGACTAATCACCAGATCAAAACTACAATTTATGCGGGACGATGGCGGGCCACATGGAATCCCCTCACGCGCCGCATGCGGCGCGCGGGCCGCGGGTTGGACAGCACTGTTGTAGATAGTGGACTAGTTATCAATGCTAAATCCTATGTGTATTCTTTTGTTGTGCTTTGACCTGCATGCTAAAACTAAATGTTTGTGTTCACCATACAGTGCTGTCTTACAGAGATGACTGTTCGGTTCCAGTTGTCCTTAGTAAAATTATCCTGTGATGTTAACAAGGACTTTAGGGCCAAAGACCAGGACCAGGACTAGGACTTTGTTGCAAGGACAAGGACAAGTACAAGGACTTCAATTTGGTCCTTAAGAGTCCTTAAGGACAAGGACCAGGACAAGGACCAACATCACTAGAATTATCTCCATCATTTTAACAAAGCATAATTATTACCACTGCTCTTGTCAATAAATGGTAATTACAAAACACAGTATGGGGTCGGTGGTCCATACACACACACAATGCCAATGCATCAAGCAGATTAAAGACCTGTATATGATGAAGCTCAACACCGTACATGTCAAGCCACTTCACACGATCAAGAAACTGATATTCAGCTCGCGATGGAACTTGTCCTCTGAGTAACAACCACAAACATCACAGCGACATTTCGGACGGAACTTGTTCAATGTTTAAATGTCAAAACTTATATCACAAGACACTGCACTGAGACTGAGAAAAGTTAAACTGTGCTGCTCATTTGAGCCTATTCACACCACCTCAGCAACTCGGGAGCTTTTTGGCCATGATGCAGAATGTAAATCAATCCTTTACTTACTTAATGGCCTGTTTTTTGTTCAAATCAACACATCATGCAACAGAATGGAGATGAGTCCGTCTGACAGTCAGTCAACTGAATAGCTATTTAGAGGCAAACCAACTAAGAGGATGCTCACAAACTACATGTCACAAATACATACACAGAGATACATGCTTCATAGATAAAAATGATAACAAGTTTAAGAACAAGATGAAAATGGCTAATACAATACAATACAATATATGATCAATTCAATAGTGCAGAGATAAAAAAAAGTTTCTAATGTGATGTAGTGTCAAGATTAGTAAAGAGCAAAAATTAAGTGCTCACACAGCATATTTAGCTCTGGAGTAATAAACCAGAGGTCCGATTCATAAAACATCATTCCTAAAACAATCTTAAGACAATTTTGCACTTACGATCATCTTAAGACAATGATCTAATTCACAGGACATTTGCAGCATATCTCAAGACAAAATCTTGCATTTTTGTGACAGATCTTGTGATCATCTAAGACATATCCTGTGAATTTATTAAAGGCATGTCATAAGACGATGTTAGGAAATCTTAGCTTTTGCCTTACAATGGTCTTAAGGCATATCTTAAGATAAATCTTATGACAATGTCTGCAGGACATTACGATCGAATTAAATTTGCAGACCTTTCCTTCGACTAAACCGAGAAAAGCTCACCGAAGACGGCGATGCAATGCGGCAACGTTACGTTGAAACTCTTGAGTCTGATTCGGCAGCAGGCGCAACTCTGACACATAGTCAGGTGAATGCCGTCTCGGATCAAAGTCACCCAGTTCAGCTGTGACGCGACATAACTATATGGTTGACGGCTGTGGCTTAAATGATCAAATGTAGTAATATACCATACCATAAAAATAAAAGTATCACTCAAGCAGAACGCTAGTTTATGCATACTGAATCACGACTTAATGTGACTCAACTGAATAAATTCTAAACCTTATCACAGCATCACATGCATTCACACCTGCGATGCTGAACGTGTTTAGTTTCCAAATTTTTGACCAAAATCCGTCAGAACTTAGCAGTCGTCATCAATTCTGCTCACATCTACAACGCCTGCCAACGCGATTCAACTCGACGTTGTAGGTGTGAATTAAGCATTACACTTACAAATACTTCAAGCAACAATATTAGAAACGTCAGAACTCACACTGTACAGCATAAGCAGCAAGCTCGGCAGCCAGTTCAGCATTTACAGGCAAACGTCCCTGTAGGATATCATGCTTTACCTGCAGGAAAAACTGATATCTACAACAACACAATGTGCACAAAACCAAACAGCTAATTATTATTGAAGTGCTAAATGAAAATTAACAACCATACATTTAACATGTGCAACACAAACCAATGGCTAATTAAAATGGAGCACTACACATATAGAGATGCAGCCAAATAACAAGAAACCCAGCTATCGCTAGGAAAAGCTGACCATACCGCCTACGTCCGAAGCCCAGCGTCCGAATTCCAGTCACAGAGAGAAAGTGATTCGTCAAAGGTGAGACAGTTCCATGCACACTATCTTAACGAAACGCTGTCTCAAAAGCTACAACGTATGCTAATATAACAGACATTGCACGTGGTCATTTTGCCAGGCGATATAAATAGTTACAGAGTAAATAAACAAGGTAAATATCGGACACAAGGTTTGCAAATATTTCTGACAATAAAAATGCCTTGCTTGGAAGACAAAGCCTATACAATTCCTGTTGCAGTACTAATCTTCAAGGTCATTCAAGGTGAATGATTTTCATGTCAATTGAAAGCATATATGTGACTTCCTATTAGTGATTAATAGTAACCTAGGCCGTATCTCTCACCGTTTCCGAGATATAGCCAGTTTCCGTTAGAAAATGCACATTTTTCCTACCCCCCTTCATTCTACTCCCAATTTGAAAATGTTCTTCTTGGAGTAGATGGCCAAAATTTTGCTTGCCTGAGTTTAAGACTCATGGCTAATTATTCGTATAAAATTTTCCTATACGCCTTACCGGTTAGCCACAGTACATCCGTTACGGACAAACGGTCAGACAGACAACGCATGACAACTCATGCCAATAGCTCGACTTTTGCTAAAGTACGGTTGGCTAAAAACCAAATGACACTGACTAATGCATCAAAACAACAAATAGTACATAAAATGATACATAAGTAGTAAGTAAGTAAGTAAGTAAGTAGGTGCATATTTAAAATGCACAATATCAGCCAGTGGCCAAATCTGAGGCACTTGGCTGAACCGCTAGGGGGAGTAGTAGGCCTGCTGGAAGCAGTGAGTTTTAAGGAGACGACAAAAAGTGTCTGCAGAGGTAGAACTACGGATGCTAGAGGCTGGTGGCGTGGCGTAGTTGGTAACGTGTTTCGGTTGAAACGACATTACTCTACGCCAGGCCCAGTTAGTACTGCGATGGGTGACTGCCTGCGAAGCCTGCCAGCTAGTTCGACTCAGCCTTTTACCCTCCGTGGGACGGTAAAATGAATAGTAACTCATTTATATGGGTTACGGAAGGTGGAGACCTTGGTACAGCTGACTGGGATTGAATAGCCGGCCGCTGCGCCAGCCTGTGTCTGCAGGCTACACACGGTGACCGTGCGGCAGGCGGCTCTGGTTAGTGATGAAAGCGCATTAGAGGCATGTTTGCGATGATGCGCTATACAAATTGACGACCTTTACCTTTTTACCTTTTTAGTGAGTTCCAGACTGTGGCGGCTGCAATGCTAAAACCGCGGGAGGCAAAGGTTGTGCAGACACGTGGAACCGACAGAAAGTTGGTGTTGGCAGAACGCAGAGAACGTGTGAGAGTGTGATAATTGTGCAGAAAACGTAGATAAGCAGGCTGAGAGGAGTTGAGAATGTTGTACGTCAATGTGGCAAGTTTGAACTCAATACGTTGATCAATTGGAAGCCAATGTAGAACCTGGAATCAAATGAGTGAGTACCACAAGGGATAGCATGACTGGCAACGACTCTAACAGGTGTGTTCTGGACGTGCTGAAGACGATTGATATTTTTCTGAGTGGTGCCGAAAAAAGAATTAGCGAAGTCTAAGTGAGAGCACTTTGGTCAACTCAGAATCTAACCAATGTTTCTTAACTGACCAACAGTGCTACAGAAAATTAATGCCTTATCGTAAAAACAAGTCAAATGCACACTGCTGCTCAGCAGTAAATGCAAATACGTTACTCTACATGCAGCGTGAATGTCTCACTAGAATCTCTCACTGCAAAAAACATAAATGTTGTAATATAAAAAACCACCTGGTATCTATATCTTTAAAATAGGGATGTATCAGTTTGGACTGCGATTGGCTGTGACGTCATATAGACGTCGTCACCATGGTGACGCATCTTCAGCATCATTATAGACGCTGCAGCGTAGCGCAACGCTGTGCTACACAGCTGCAGCGCTGTGTATCGAGGCCACAGACCGAGTTGAGGCCGAAAAGGCCGAAAATGGAGGCCGCAGGTCGATACTATGGAAAAGATCAAGCGGACAAGAAGCATGTAGCGACTTGTCGGCTTGTTTAAAATTAAAACTGACATAAATAATGAAAACGCTAAATACCGTGTAATCTCTTCGAATAGTTTGCAGGGATCAGCAGCATAGAATTTTACACCAAAGTAGAATGTATACGGTACAGCACCTGCAAAAAGACATAAATAGAAGTAATGACAATTTAAGCCTCTGTATGTAAATTCTCATATCAGAATTGTTGTATAATAATACGTCAAAACATCAGGAATTCTTAACCATGACTGCAGTGTCCCTAGTGTACATGTCTCCTCAAAGCCTGCTGGGGTATCCTCTCCACCTCAGATGTCTGCATCTTGGCCACAAGCACTGGGAAAATGTGCTGCCGAAGGCGGATTCAGCAAGCGTTACAGAGTAGCGTACTTGCACCCAACAGCCAACGAAGGTAGGCCAAAAATGGCATCATTTTTAACATGCCATAACTTCGTCAGCTATTAACCGATTGTCACAATTCTTTCGCTGTCAAAATCAAGAAAAAAATTTGTAATAACACTATTGCCAAAGATCTCACCACACCTCAAATGTTACAAAATTACCTTATGAAATGTCAGTGTCTTAAAAGCAACAATTGAAAACAAGCTGCCTATTGCAACAACACATTATAAGAAAAATGACAACAGGAAACAACGTGTTTGTTGTCTCAATTATTGTCTAAAGTAACTGTCACATCCTGCAGTTTTAAATCAAATGTTCAGTGTGTCCGTACGGCTGCTGGACGACGCATTCAAGCGGGCGACGCCACTGACCAGTGGCGAGATCAACCAAATGCTGACATTTCACAAGGTAGTGTAGCGACACACTTGAGATGTGGCGGGATCTTCCGTGCTAGTGTTGTCAGTATCAATTTTCTCCTGATTCTGCATGACAGTGAAAGAATTTTGAAAATCCGTTACTATTTGATAAATTAAAGCGTATAAAAATGGTCCCAATTTTGGCCCACCCTGCAATGTAGAAAATAGCATACTAGAACGTAGGTCTCGCTGGGTGAGTACAAGAAAACCGGGATGCGCTTTATGGCAGATGGGGAGGTGATGAAACCGTTGCCCTGGCTGGTCCCAGTACTACATTGTGTAAGCACTGGCCTGGAGGGGACCTCATTCTATCCCACCCTTGGCAGTGATGACAGCCCCAGTATCCAGCTGGCGGTGGTCACAAAAGGTCGTTCGCCGGCAAGTCGCCTGTGCAGTATATGACCCAACACAGCGCGCACGCGCACGTGCTGTTCATTAGGTAACGACCGCCCGCCGTGACGTCACCAACAGTCACAAAACACGACAGACCAGCTAGCCAGGCCAGATGTTGTACATAGGCGCCCAGTCCAGTCCAGTTCACACGGAACGACCGTTACACACGTTCCAAGCAACGGTAATAAATCAAGCCACAATCTGTCCTCGATAACCTGACACAATGGGCTACCGAACTTCCGCAACTGACCCGGAAGCACCAAATAGTGGAGTCCGACGTCAACTGACCATGCGCTGATGCACCTGATTAGAGTTTAGCACCACTGAATGGTTTAACTACATGATTAAACTAGAAATATTAGAACAGCACACGCCTGTCTGCTTTATTCTCCTGCTGCCGTTGGAATCAAAAGCCGATAATGCTATTAACGCAAGAATATAGTTATCTCATTGAATTGCATTATGGCTGTAAAAATTTGAACAAAACAGGAGAAGGGATCATCAAACTTCTGTCTGACTGATGAAATACATTTTGAACGACACCAATCACCAACCGTCTTTTAATCAACGCCGGGCCCGCGGGCTCCACAAGCACTGGAAGCGCCGCCCAGGTCGCCCACGTCACACCTGGATCCGAACCACCTTCAGTCGCTCAACCATATGGCTTGAATAATTATTCAGCAGGGCGACTTGCAGAAGATTGAAAACGGTGGAGGCAGCTCATGGAGACGGCTTGCTACAGTCTGGGGGCATGCCCGTGACGATGACGATGATGCGCCAGGTTAGTATTTGGAACGGTGATCGTCGGCAGACGGGTAAACCATCTAGGCAGGCTATGTAACCAGCCACCCAGGTCAACTCAGCCTGGCCATCCCACCATAAGTAGGCGAAATCAGTACCAGCGAAAGCTGGAACGTAAACAGGCACACCACGCAATGCACTAGGTCTATGGTCTCGCAGCGGAAACTGATGTCTGGTAAGGACTAAGGAAACGGAAATCAGCAACGCCAAACTGGGAATCTTATGGCTCGTAAAAGACTTCTAAGTCCTTATAGTGGCGACTCCCAAGGTGCCGGTGAAGTTTGAAGAAAGTAAAATGGACTCACCGTGGACTTGAGATGCAATTGGCTTTCCTGTATCCAGCCACTGCTGTATAGAACAACAAACATAACACATTATTATTATATTGCTCCTGCTATAGTGCTACAGCAACCTATGCAATACATTTCCAGAATCACCAGTTCCGACTTCGTCAAGCTACAAGAGAGAACATTTGGCACTGCTGTAAGGTTTTGTGCCTTCAGGACGCCCCAGCGACATCAGCAAAGCAGTAAAGTCATCAATTTTACCAACCACCGCGTCTCTGGGTCTACCTCTCGCAGGTGGTCTAGCTGTAGGCCTGACTATGCAGCTATTTCAGTACAAAGCCAAAACGGATTTGCTATTAAATAACTAAAATGAGTTTACTGATACAGGCCTACTCTAGACTCCGATCAGTCTAAATTAGGCCAAGCAAATCTATCTGGATTAGCTTTGCGTTCACGTTCAACCATGCTGTTTGTTTCAGCACTGTTAGCGCTGCTGTTACGAGTGACGATAGACAGCAAGACTGCATTTGCACGGTGCTGGTAAAAAACCTGCTCCGGAAAATCAAAAAAACTGTTCCCGCCTAAACTGGATATGTTGCTGTTTTGTAGCCTATTGTTATTCCAGCACGCATTAGAGTCATACGTCACAGTCCCGATGACAACCTGCAGGGCGCTATCAAACCAGCCTCAAGAAGCAATATTAAAATCAGGACCGTGTCGGGCGTAATTATCCAAAGTGGTCATGCGACGCCACGCGCGAGCCTAGTCTGCTACATGGCCAGTAGTCATGAGTGTGTTTTGCGGCCACACACGATGGCAAACAGCCCACCCAGGAAGACGCAGACGGCAGACGAGGCTGCCCGCAGGCAGATGACGCGCACAGTTCACACACAGGCTACAAACTGACCACTGACAAAATACGTGGCCTAGCGTGGAGTGCCGTACAGTCATAAACTATACCAAACCACACCTCATGTCTAATAGCACCAATCTGACCACTAGTGGACTGTGGACCATGCGGACGCGCTAGCCGTAACTACAACGAATATGGGTAAGCTTATGGGTGGGCCCATATGCATTGTGGCTCCTAAAAGGCTAAAACTCACCATTAGATATGTTTTAGAGTGAAACCGTTGGACTGTGATCATATAAACCACCAAGACTGAAATAAACTCAGCCTTCCATCCCTCTGGAATAGGTAGATCGAGTACCGGCATGTCTGGCTGGGGTTACGGCGGGGCACGTCCACCTATGTTGGGTGACACTGTGCGATCCCATATAGCAGGTGACACTCCGCAGCTCTGAGATCGGTTTCCAACGAAGAGCTACGCCATTTAGCCATCAGTACTATAAGGTAACTGACCGGCTCCTGAGAGTGGTCATCGTCGTGGACAAAACGTAGTCCAAAGTACTGGCGATCAACCACGTTGAGGTGTTCCAAGACATGACGCAGTAGAACCGACGCTTTGCTGGTCAACTGCAACACCAGCCACGTCATTCATCAGCCAAGATTACACGCAGGCCTTACCCATAAACATCTACATAGCACTTACATGTATTTCATTACTAACTTAGTCCTTCTTAGTCCTCACTGTAGTGTCTGGACTCTGGAGTGCTATAAGTGCCCGCAATCTCACTGCACTCAAATGTGATGAGTGATGACTGACGACTGATAGCGTCTCCCGTTTGTATATCACACGTGCGCGTCCAAGCAGAACACGCCGTCGATCACGGCCATGAAATAAGTACGTTTCAACACGGTCTACAGTGTTTTATGCCTCGCTACACTTGCACAATGCACTGTAGAACGTATTGAAACATTACGTACATTACACAGATCTAGATGTCTATGCCTTACCTGCTGCTGCATCTGACAGCGTACACTACATGCCGTTATCAGAGCCCAGCATACTGTAATACATAGATGTAAAAACATTTTTTTTATTTTTTATAAAAGCTTAAAAACATGTTATTTGTGCTTTTTTTTTAATTTTTAAATGTTTTTTTTATTTTATTATGTTTTTTTATTTAAAAAATGTTTTTTGTGTTTTTAATGTCGTGTTTTTTGTTCTTGTTAAAACATAAACGTACAAAATTACAAATATGATTTATTTTTTATGGGCAAATTGCGTTCAGTTGTTTTTGTTCTATACATTCAGTACATTCCGGTTTTTAGTCTTTACAAATGGTAGGTTTTTGTTTTTACTTATCTGAGCTAAATATTCTTTGCGTGTATAGTGGCAAATAAGTAGCGACTGGAAACATCTGCAGTTTAATGTTTTATGCATGTTTTATAATGTTTTTTTTATAAAAGTGAAAAAAACACGTTTTTATGTTTTTTATTTGCAAATCGATGTTTTAGCATCTATGCCGTAATAGGCTTTGTACAGTGCATCAGTTAGCATTAATTGTCACTCACTCGCCCAACAGCAAGTCAAGAAACGGACCTAAGTCCGGTGTCACATTAAAACGTCTACTCCATGAAAAAGCCGCCCAGGGAGGGATAATCACGAATTTGATTAAAATATCACCAGCCCCATAAAAAGTTTCCCCATTATAAAATCGCCCCCCCCAGAAAAGTCTCCCTTCGGCCGACAATTTACCGGTAAAAATCCGTCCCGTTCGGGCGGCCGCCGGGCCTGGCGGATTTTTGCCGGTAAATTGTCGGCCGAGGGAGACTTTTCTGGGGGATCCTATAATGGGACACCGGCACTGAGGACATCACTCGTCTGCAGGGATTATGATTTCAGTGGCATCGTGCATGCCAGAGGACCCATATAGGGACTGCATGGAGCCCACCCTATTTTTCGCTGTCCGAAAGGACGCAAAATTGTCTGTAAACTTTCTTGTCAGAAAAGGTTCGTCAAAAATGCAGATTCTGGGGCTGAACGTCTCCTAATATTGGTCAACGACAGTGTATATTTGCTACCAATGAAAGGCAGAAAAAGCGAGTATTGTAGGCTGTAGCTGCCAAATGTCTAGACCGGGCCGGGCGCCGCCGACTTCCAAGCCAGGCCCAACATTAAGACAACTTTTCAGCAGGTCTGCACCCAATTACGTCTGACTTGACCAAAGGCGCAGTTTAGTAAACATGAGGAATGAATTTCACACTTCGGCGTTGTTGTATAGGCCTATGACAGGCTCTACTGGAAAGAATGGATTCAATAGTCCATCCAATAAAGCCATTAAAACATTATCAAATTCTGCTAGACTCTTGATAACTCTTTAGCTGGTATACCTGCGTAGCAGCAGATGTGCAGTATATAGTAGTCGTCAATCTTAAACGCATCGCTATGCAACTAGTCTAGATTAGCTGCTGAAACATTAACGTCAACTTTTTATATTCACATGCATGCGAGGTATACACTGTGTCCCAAAAAAAACATCCCCGACATTTTCGACTGTAACTTGAAAACCAATTATCAGATTTTAATAATTTTTGGTATAAATATTCCTGACACAACTTGCCATCAAATGACTGTTCAGTTTCCCACCTCACCCAACGTTTGTTTCTGCACTACCTGGGGAAAGCACAACCAGCGAAATATCACTTTTTTATCCAATGCGATATGATTGCTTAATTAACATAACGCATAAAAACAC
>Ga0056128_1010065_pt1 | contig 11798 bp, 2 predicted proteins | sample WorMetLIZISLAND2_FD_71113 | JGI IMG/M metagenome (GOLD analysis project Ga0056128, IMG submission 71113) | Marine gutless worms symbiont microbial communities from Max Planck institute for Marine Microbiology, Germany - Olavius geniculatus... ... | reverse complement strand
TTTGGGAGGGCAAAAAACGTCCAAAAATCGGTGCGATTCACGACAACTTTCGACTTTGAGCGCAAATGTCTCTGGAACGGATAAAGATAGCGACAAAATCTAAACGGCGTTGACGAGTACGATCATTTCGGCGTTGAACAAGAAAAATTGTGAAATTCCGTCCACTACAAACAAAGTTATAGACGTTCATGTTGACCTACCCTAAGTCGACAATGCGCGTTCGGCATATGGCAATGCATTTGAGTTCGGGCCACGTGACTTTGATGCCAGGGAAATTGTCCCCCCCTTTTTTTACCCCCTCCCTAATTTTCCCCAATCGGACTTCGGGCGCCGGGCGGACTCACGTTGGGTTTTGCCCCAAATTTCTAGGTTGTTTATGTTTTGCTACAAATTTTTCTCCACTCGCGAGATCTCCGAGATGCGTGGGCCGACCGGCTTGAAATTTTGCACGTTGGTCAGTATTAAACCGAGTTTTATAATGCCGGTCCAAAATTTTGGGGGGGGGGCACACCCCCAAAAAATTTCAGGGGCCAAAAACATGCGAAATTTAGCCCGATTTCAGACGAATTCGAAGTTCGGCGGCGAATATCTTCGAAACGGATGAAGATATTCAAAATCGGATTTTTATTCCGTCTACCGCGATTCCTCCTGCGTTAGGCGAAACAAGTCCGGTGAAGTTTGGTAAAGTGACCTTGGAGATCTCGATGTTGAATCGTACCCACCCAAAGCACACTTTTCGGAAGAACATATTTCGGTTCCTAGGGGGTGCTGCGCCCCGAAATTTTTACACGCGCTAGAGAATGACCAATTTTTAGTAGCGCACCCCCCACCGGGGACGGGGGCCCTTCTTACAACTTTTTTCAAAGGGGGGTCAAAAATTGGCTTAAAATGTAGCGTATTAGACGAAGTATTTTTGGAGCCAAAGGGAGTAGCTTCATGAGACTTTGCTACGTGACGTGCTGCTAGATGGGGGTGATAACGCGGGTACAACTTTTAGGGGGCACCGCCGCCCTTAAAATTTGGAAGTGCAAAAAACGCGCAAAATTTAGTACGTTTTACGACAACTTTCGACTTTGAGCGCAAATATCCCTGAACTGCGTAGGGATATCGACAAGCGGTAAACGGCGTTATCAAATACAGTTAATTCCGCGTTGAATAAAAATTGTGTGAACTTCAGTCTGTTTACCCACCAAAATCAAATTTTTCGTTCCAAAATCGGTCCGATTTACGACAACTTTCGAGTTTGAGCGCAAATATCTCTGGAATCGATAAAGACAACGACATAGTCTAAACGGCGTTGACGAGGGCGATTTTTTCGGCGTTGAACAAAAAAAAATTTTGTAAAATTCCGTCCACTAGGAACCAAGTTATAAGCGCTAATGTTGACCTACCTTAAGTCGACAAAGCGCGTTCGACGTATGCCAATGCATTTCAGTTCGGGCCACGTGACTTTGATGCCTGGGAAATTTAATTTTCCCCCAGTCGGAATTAGGGCGCCGGGCGTACTCACGTTGGGCTTTTCCCCAAATTTCTAGTGTCATTCTGTCATTCTGTCCGTCCGTCTGTAAACACTCCTACGGCAGCAATTTTGATTTGATTTTGATGAAATTTTGCACAGTGATTCGGGGCCCGAAAAGTAAGATCGAGTTTGTTTGGGATAGAAATCTGATATTTGCTCCCCTATTTTACCCCAATTTAAAAAAAATGCCTTACGGTTTATGGGGACTTTAAAGCGGTATAACTCGGTCCCCGTAAAAGATAATTGCGCGCTGTGTTTACCTACCCCCTATTTTCGGGGTCGGGCAATCTAAAGGTATCATTTAAATTTACCCCCTAACGATCCCTGTTGCCATAGCAATTATTCAAAAGTTGCAAAATTTTGGATTACAGCCAATGGAGATTTCAAAGCGGTATAACTCAGTCCCCGTAAAAGATAATTGCGCGCTGTTTGCAACTACCCCTTATTTTCGGGTCCGGGCTATCTGACGATGTCATTAAAATTTTTCCCCTTCTGACCCATGTTGTCATGGCAACGAATTTTGGGACAAAAATAGACTATAATTCGCCCCCGTGAAAGATAATTGCGCCCTGTTTGCACCTACCCCCCTTATACGCAGCTGCTAGGTATTATAGAGTGGCAATGGGACAGATACCTCGTTCCACAGAACGTATTTCTAGTTAAAATATGAAACGATAACACAAAAACAATTTTAACAAACTTCATCTCAACGTTTCGCATAACGTTTGATTTTTTATTTCATCAACAACCTGCGGCTTGAGAAATTTCCTAGAATCACTGGCTTTGTTTGAATTTGCGGCTCCCACGATACAACTGCTCAAAAAGTTGTTATCATTTCTTTATAAATTTTAGGACTTTCGCCTCGTTTATTGCGACTGGTCGGTATGCTGTTTTAAAGTCAAGACGTGTCACGAGTGGCTGCGACAACCAGAAGGACACTCGAACAGCGCAAACCCCGCCAACGCTATGTCATTCTTCCCGTTGTGATCGCCAGGTTGCAGCACTGTATTCGACAAAGGCAATAGTAAAGAATCATTCAACCCTATCCTGCATCCAAATGCTGATTTGGATCACCACTAAAATTTAATCACTTAAGATGGGCAAACTCTGACCTTCACCGAACAATTCAGCCAAATCAGTGTTTTCACTTGTAACTTTTTGCGTAATCTTGCTCCCAAACAAACAAACTAACAAAACCAACAGACAAAAACGCCGGGTAGCACATAACTTTTAAGACGGAAGTATTAGCCTATATGCTCTGGCGTAGCTATAAAGCAGGGGGCACTAGAAACAACCAGCCCCACTAGGAGCCTACTCAGTTACTCAAAATACTGCCAAAATGCACCAAAACACTTCATTTTAGCACAAAAATGAAAACTTTTCTGTTAAAAGAGAACAGACCCATCCCCAGACCCTTTCCCTGGTAGAAAGAGGGATCCTTACTCCTTAATTGCTCTCCCCCTTACATCCAGATCCTAGCTACACCACTGCCTACATGCGCAGTTAACTTAACAGTGTAATAGCGACCTGTACCAGTCGAGTCCTCGATGGTAGTATCGGTCGAAGAAGTGGACCTCGTGGCCCGCAGCTTGTACGTCAGGGTGAAGCTTGAGGTATTCGAGCAGAGCGCGAGTTCCTCCCTTCTTCACGCCGACGATGAGAGCCCGAGGCAGTCGTTTGGAGGCAAGGGCGCCCAGACGGTCCCGTGCATAGCTGGTGGACTCCAGCTTGGCCGTGGACGGACGCCGTATAGAGACGTTTCGACGAATAGATGCGTCAACAGCAAGCAGAGATCGCAAGTTCGCGATCTGATCTGAAGTTGACGACGACGACGATGACGACTGCAAAATCATCAATTGTTTAATTGGTTTATTAATTAATTAATCAATCAATTAATAAACCAATCACTGAACCACATGATAGGCATGTAATAGGCCATATGAATAAGAACGTCGCGGAAAAATTAATTTTACGATCACAAAATTAAACAAAATGTTACTGCAAAATGATGAAGAAACATATGCCTATGCAAGGTAGAACTTCATAGAAATTGACTTGCCGGGTTTTTTGAAGATGCCTACAAAAGCACTGCATGCATGTGGCAGTCCGTTTTTGACGTGCGACGGTGGCTTGGCTGCTTCGTCACCGTGCAAGAGTGCGACGGACAGACGGACGGACGGACGTAGGTACGGACAAAACTTACGCATAACCCGCTTTCGAGCGTTGTCGCCGCAGACACGAGCAAGCGAAGTCTGTAAACTACGAAAATTAAAAGACATAATAAGCATAATTATTTTTTGCAGCATTAACTTTCTCCAGCCTAAAGCAGACGACAGATGTTAACGAGCCCACGTCGATCAACAAACCTCTTCAACACTAGCTGCAGTTGCAGTACGAAAAGCGACAATCATTTTTTATAAAATAGGCCTATTACTGTCTCAGCGAGCATTTTTAGACTATTAATTAGGTCTAGTTATGTTATTATCTCCAATCTTCGGAACCGCTGGTCGGCGGTCACTTCGCGCAAGTGGTTGTTTCTGATTGAATAACTGACTGTTTCATAGATTGAAAAGAATAGCTTATGCAGTCGCACTTACCGACGAAGCGAGTGGAAAAGACAGGAGCCGGCGTACAGAGTCGAAGACGGAGTGACGAGAACGGGACCCTTCTTTGACAAGTCCCCAGAACGAACGCCTTGACGCGGCACTTTGAACGGCGGTCGCAAATATCAACAGAAACAGTAACATTGTCGTCATATTAGACATGTCATAACCGCTGCATGACTTCTTGACTAGGAACGTACGCGTTATCTCAAGATCATCTTAATGATGCATCACTTATGCTCCGTGTCTTGGAGATAGAAATGAACATCGAGATCGCTGCGGATTCAAACTGGAGTTGTGGAGAGTGTCGATCGTCTGGTATTTCCAGGTGTGGTGTACGGTATTCGAGCTAAGATAACTCGTAATTCTTCTAAATATGCTTGTGGCCTACGCTTTATTACAGGCTACTGAGACGAAAAGTTGTCTTCTGCCACACTCGTTCAGCGTCACTGCCTCACGCGCGCTTTGTATGACTGGTTTATTAATTAACGTTTTATATAGATCTTATATTCTTTTACTCAGTGATATACAAACAGTCTTACACGGACGTCTTACATACTAATCGTTGCACGAAAATGATTGAAGCTCTCGTCTTGTAGCATACTGGGATCGAAGACCAAGCTCCAACTTTGTTCTAACTCGCCGGTTGTAATTTGTAAACTCCGCTCCCAAAATCGACGACTTTATGATTCTTTTACGCAGTGAATTAAACCATGTCGTTCTATGATTACGACTCTACATGACGTCAGAAGTACATTCAGTAACTGAGTATTGTGCCTGCAGGCCTCAATCTGTAGTTTGCTCAATCTGTAATGCTGTTTGTGGCGAGTCATTCATGCGCGTCAACGGCGGTCTGTGATTGGTCGACCGTCGCAAACTGACTGAATGCTGTCTGTCTCCGTCGCAATGAAACAAGCTCCTCGAGGCGAGTACAAAACGACAGAATAAACTGAATTGCACTGACATTATAGCAGTTCAGTTCAGTTCCGTCGTCGTGTAGGCTACCATGGCAGTCTCCTTGTACAGCTAGACTCAACTGAACTGAACTGAATTGAAATTCCTGTTCACTTCATCCCGTTCGCTCTGTCCGTGCCTTTAGGTAGCGCCTCAAATGTGCGATATAACTAAAACAAAAAAACCCAGCTGTCGTTAGGATAGCCGACCGTACTGGTTGTCAGTGACCTTTCAGATCATCCAAGATCAATGTTTTTTTCTTATGTCATTTCATGATTTGAAAGCCACTTCCTATTAGTGATTACCGTTGGCGAGATATGACCTGTTTTCCGTTGAAAAGCGCTCACTTTTCCTACCCCTTCCATTCAACCCCGAATTTGAAAATGTTCGGGCATACCCTTGCACTAGATTGCGGAAATTTTGCATGTCTTGATTTAAGACACAAGGCTAATTATTCGTGTCAAAAGTATTCCCCTACGACCTAACGCTTACTCACAATATATTCGTTACTGACCACGACAGACAGACAGACGACAACTCGTCCCATAAGCTCGACCGTTACGTACGTACGGTCGGGTAACAAAAAACGTACGGTCGGGTAACAAAACTATAGGGTAACACGATAGGTCGTGAACGATTTTAAATGGCAAATTAACTATGTTAAAAGTAACAAATAATTATTTGGCTGCTATTAGCGTTTAGAAAAATTTCATACAATATTGTGTGCAAAATATCACAACCGTCAGTCAGGCTACTTGCTTGATTTATACCAGTCAACACAATGACGTCACCCAAAAAGCAGTGACGTCACGCAGACAAGCACTGACTTATAGGGTGTATACATGATCCAGCAAACGTCCAGCTCCATGATAACATATGGCAGCAAACGTCCAGCATTGCACGTGTATTTTGAATACATTTGCTAGAAGTTTGCTGGACGTTTGCTGGATCGTGTAAACACCCCATTACCGGTAACTCGTAAAGAAATGTTTCAGGAGGATGGCGCTCATGCGCATACGTCAAAACCTGCAACCACTTTGCTGCATAGATGTAAAAAACGTTCCAGGAAAAATGAAAAAAAAAACGTTAAAAAATGTGGCAAGAATAAAAAAAACGTTTAAAAACGTTGAATAAAAAACGTTGGCCATAATGTGTTCAACTTCTTGCCCAATGCCTAATGCTGTAAGTGCAGTATACCTGGAATTATAGTTTAAATAGAAAAAAACATTTAATTTCAATTTAGCTGTGAGGTCATAAGACCATGACATTAAACTAACTAAATATACTAGTTAAAGCATTTTATTTAGCATATTTAGACTAACTAATTAAACTACATCGCTATGACTTATTAATTCGTTTCTGTAGTCCCAAAAGTGCTTCACAAAGCTTTTGATGGGATTTTCAATGCACGTTTTTTTAAATAAAAAACGTTGAGCAAAATAAAAAAAACGTTGAAAAACGTAAAAACGTGGCAAGAATTAAAAAAAACGTAAAAACGTTTTTTTAACATCTATGCCTTGCTAGAAGCAAATATTAAACACTACATTCCGCTGAAAGACTGGCCGCCTAATTCACCGGATTTATCTCTTGATTGAAAACGTTTAGAGCATTACGGCCGGTTCACAGGGCACCCGTGAACACGGGCCGAGTTGAGAAAAAGCATTGTCGTGCAATGCTTTTTCTCAACACGGCCCGTGAACACGAGTAGTGTGAACAGCGCACCCATGCTCACGGCCCGTGTAGGCGATATATCAACCAATCAGAAAATACCTTTTATATTTGTCAGCATTGCGAATAACGTAAACACGACGTCATTGTCGTTGACATTATTAAATTATCTTCTTTTTGTGAATTTCGTATTACTGTAAGTAGGCTATATTGTAGAAAGTCTACTAACATGTCTGTCTATATGAAAGACTCAGCTGTTTCAGACGTCTTTAACAGACAATCTTTGCACTGGTGTAATGCTAGTCTCAATAGCCAATGCCATTGTTTTCTTTAGTTTTATGTATAACGCAATGAATAAAAACGTAACGAAAAACAATATTTTTATATTAAATTTGTGTACTTTGTTGGCAAAATTGCGCTGCAATGACACGGCTCAATCGATGTACGTTCTCTAAACGTCCGCCAATAACGTTCCCTGAACGTTGTGCACGTTCTCCGAACGTTATTGGCGTACGTTTAGTTCACACTGCCTGGAGGAAGGCCAAGGATTGGGACATCTGGCGAAAAGTCATCGGTACGGCAACGCTCTGACACGAGTTCGCCAAGAAGAAGAAGAACTACGCTTCTACTAATTTACAATGTCAGTCGATCTAAGTGTCCTGAATCCATTAGTTTGTCATTTTTCCTCAGGCATTTTGCTAACAATCAGAGTTCTAGGTCGCACACTATTGCGTGGATTCATGTATTAGCACACACGTCCAAAGATTACAACTCAAACGCCATCAGAGCACAATGTATAGAATTTCGATCTGCGCATTGACAAAATTCTGATTGATGAACTGCTGCAAATAGGTGAATATAATGCAATTTAACCATAATAACGCAATCACTAGATGGAGATGAGTCAGACCATTTGTTACAAATGTTTCTTTTTAGAACTAGTTTGCAGCACATTAATTTACCCACATTCATGCGTATAATGTAAATTGATCAAAAACAATCTTTAATTAGAAACTTGTTGAGTGCTGATGTTTCGGCAAACACTGCTGCCTTCTTCAGAACAACTGTTCTCTAGTTGTCGCTGCGGTGGACAGTAAGTAATCATATACATGTGGAAGTTGATAGGACCCCTCGTCTCGGTTCATCGACTTTTGTTCTTTTCTGATTTGACGAATCTACGTAACTTATCAAGTTAACGTTTCAACCTTTGAGTCCTAGGTAAATTACTGCATCAGCCATCCATGGCATTGACTAATGCTAAGCTGTGCCTGGCCTTGTTAACACCACTGCAAGTGCATCGTATTGCTGCTTTTACTATAATTGAGACAATATTAACATAATGCAATTTTGGGATGGGTACTACTGGTCCCTGAAATAAAAAAATTCACAACATCTTCGTCAATAAAAACTCTGCAACTTGTCTTCAAAGTACTTCAATTCACACAAACCCCTCATTGAAACACATTCGTTGGAAGTCGTTATCATTCACCACAAAATACAGCTGGAGAACAGGTCAGCATTTTATTCAATGCATAAACGTTTGAAAGAACAACATATTCAGTCACAGCTGCCTAGACTACAAAAAATTCCTGTTAAAATCGTTCCCAAACATTTCTAAGACTAGCTGAACTGGGAGTTACCCCGACACAGGTCAACTGAAAAAAAATATAAAAGTTGAAGTAGTACCGTTTGCCATTACCATCCAATATATCCTAGAATAGAGTAATACACTCACAATGTTACCGAAATCCTTTGAAACAAAAAGAGTAAAGAATGAGTTAATAATACACACAAACAATAGCTGGTGTCTGAAGCAGCTTCATACTAAGTTATGTCATCTAATTAGCATTCTGATTTAGTAAAATAACATAACTTAAACAAGAAATATTTTAAACTGTAACCAATCTAATGTACTCCTCGCACGCATTTTTTCTCCTGTATTCTTTAAGCTGCCTTTTAGTTCCTCTCTTTTCACACCGCAAATAGTGGCGCCGACAGCATCATCTATGCAACTGACGTCATCATGAGGCGAAAAGAGAACTATTCTACACTGTGTGTGACATAGTCGCTGAGTTATGACACGATGAAAGATCTTTAAGTAAGTGCATATTTAAAGTGCACAATGTCAGCCAGTGGCCGAATCTGAATCTATGGTTACCTTTCAATATGGTTATGATTATGAAAAAAGACTGCTACCGCTATGAGTTTTATTACCTTTTACCTCTTATAGGCTAGCCTAAACCAATACACTAATTCTGTATTGCTGGTTAACCAAGTTTAAGATTACAATGAATATCTGGGGCCTGTTCATACGTTAGTTATGGAGATATGGCGCCTCAAAAATAATGGGGTCACAAGGTTGACCTTTTGAGGTCATGTGACGTCATCGGTCACGTGACCATTCGACTCCCGGGGGTCGACTTCCATAGTGACCATGCGTCTATTTAGCACTGTTATGGAGATATGGCCGTTTGAAGTTCTTCCTGGAAGGCTCTTAAAGGAACAGAGGTCGACTGTTGGTCGGTCCTCAATAATACACTGATTTTATATACTCCTCTTCGCTACGTTAGGAACGTAGCGCGCGAGGAGTAAAAAAGTGTGTTTTCTGTGCTACAGCAGCATCATTAATTTCACACCAAAAATATGCCACTTTCAAAATGGCTCTTGTAATCAAAAGCCCAATAAGAAAACATTTCACTGTTTATGGAAATACTACACCCACAATTTGAAGTATTCAAGTTCTACATTTTCATTACGATTATATGCACGTAGAATGAATCGAAATCATCAATGGTACCATTGTCTCTTTAAAACATCATGCACAACATCTTTTATACAACATGGGAAAATGACAAAACAAAAGTATGAAAATGTGTATAATAGCATCTTTCCTAAGATGAAAAATGAATGTTTCAAAGATACAGAATTATAAATTACCGAAAAAAATTGAATGAAGGAATAATGCTTTCACAGAACTGAAGCAGTACAGAGTATACACACAATACATGTCAACACAAAAGATATGTCTTACAACAAATAATAAAACTTACAGCATGACGAAACACTGAAAGTACTTTATACGTATGTATATATAAATAATAGACACATGCCTGAAGAATTATGGCAACGGTCGATTAACAACGCATGCATCTGTTTAAAGTGACTGACAATAGATATCTACGTGTTTTATACACACATTTATTATATACACCATGTCCTAAAATTAGTGGCCGCCTTGCTTCAAACACACCTAATTTAGTTTGCGGTTCATAGATTTTAATGAAATGTCATACACTGCACTATCTTCACATTACTTACAATCACACTCCATTATCAGTGTTGGATAGTAAAGAAGTAGTTCTACTTCTTTACTCTACTTAAGCAGAAGGTTTTACTTTCTACTTTTACTTAAGTAGATTTCTGAGCTATTTTCTACTTTTCGTTACAAAAAGTACATTTTTCACAATGTAGTTGTCTGGTCAACTACTGCAATGCAATTTAAATCACGTTGAAGTATTTTACAAAATATTGTATCTTAGTAACCAAGCTGCTTAAGATGTTGCATCACATCGTCTTGCGCCTTTGTTGTATCTAGACATTCAAGACTATTGACTATAACACTCATTCTGACTGGCTAAGCCACAAACATCACCGTATAAATTTTGCACAAAAGTACTAAAACCATCGACTAAAGTTTGATCTCATTTTCCTACTGAGGACAAGTGAAGGTAAAATGACAGGTGCCAGTATCAGTATGACTCTGGGCGTAGTGACGTACCGTAAGCTAACCATAACCCTGACCACAGCCACAAAATTCACTCAAGCCTTTTGACACATCAGCCGGTGAGAACTGCCTTGTCCATGTACACAGTGGCTGCATAAATTCTGTAGAGCAAAGTTTAAGTCTTTAAATTGAAAATTCGTAGTTACTTCATTTCTTAATTTGAGTCTTTTCCATCTTTTTAAATTCAAAAAGTGTAACTGTGTCACTCAAACTGCAAAATTGTGTTTTAGGTGACACATGAACAACATAAACTTGGCACACGTGAAAAAGTTCCAAAAAATTTAAAAAGATTTTATTATGTTGAATAAAAAATGTTTGCCCCAATTTATCCAATCTTTTACCTAATGCTTAATGTTGTAAGTGCAAAATGGCTGAAACAAAATGCAAATGGAGAACTTATTTAATTTTAATTCAATCGTGTGGTCATAAGACCACCAGACTAACTAAATAAACTACCATTAATATGATTTATTAGTTTATTCCTGAGGACAGACCGTCAAAGCAGCAGATCAGTTTCTACATCTTGGCAGTGCTATTAATTCCGATGGTCGATCAACGCATGGAATACATCGTCGAATTGGTATGACCTCTGGCGTCACGGGCAGATGGTCCAATGTGTGGCAGCAATCCAGACTCAGCCTGGCAACCAAGTTGAGAGTTTACAACTCACTTGTCCTGTCTGTTCTCCTGAACGGATGTGAAGTGAGAACCATATACTGAAATCTAACAAACGGAAACTGGAAGCATTTCACACGTCCGTCGACTACCTGAGGAGGCGCCAGGTCGGATGGCTAGATGCGACTGGCAGTCGACACGTGAGATGGAGGCCGTCCCGACAACAACCCACATTGGAAGCGATGACCAGGACGACCGAGACACAACTGGGTCCGACAAGTGGAGTTCGACACTGGTACCTCCGCTGATGTTGAATGAGACATTGCCATCGACCGCTGCAGTTGGAGGGCGTACGACCCCAGCTGGTCAAGTGTGACTGATGATGATGATGTTTTAAAATTGCCTTTCAAATTTCTTGGTAAATTTTTCAATAAACGTTTAAAAACGCTGAAAAATATTAAAATAACGTAACGTTCCAAGAAAATAAATGTAAAACGTTTATTACAGCGGGTGGCCAAAAGTGTGTCATAACGCAATGACGATGCCAGAAAGTCGTGAAGCGCACCGCAAGTAAAATAAGTAAAATGTTAAACTTGAGCGCATCTCTAGCTGATTTATATCTATGGTCATGTAGTTTTATCTATGTAAAATGCGT
>Ga0056128_1010064_pt1 | contig 11798 bp, 5 predicted proteins | sample WorMetLIZISLAND2_FD_71113 | JGI IMG/M metagenome (GOLD analysis project Ga0056128, IMG submission 71113) | Marine gutless worms symbiont microbial communities from Max Planck institute for Marine Microbiology, Germany - Olavius geniculatus... ... | reverse complement strand
CTTGGGAACTTTTAGAAGAAATAGTTCTTTACGAAGAATCTAAAAATACGGTTTTATTGGCATAACTATGGTTTTAAAGTTATTAATTAGACTTTGATGAAGTTATAGCGAAGCGTGGGTAAAGATTTTAACGTTATTTCCTACAGATGGATTTCTTACGGGCGGGGCCTACCTTTCGTGCTCGAGAGAGCTGGGCGGCTGGCAGTGATCCAAGTACGTGCAGCAGCTCCAGGCTCACGCCTCGGTCATTGATAAACAATGTATTTATACGCGAGTTATAGCGAAAATGTAAACATTTTGTAGATTTTTGATATTAAAAGTTTAATTTCTTAAAATATAGATATTGTAAAAATATGCGGATACCCGCAAACTGTTTATCGGAAGACAAGGTTTCTATCGATACGTAACATTGTACACCGCAACGCATTTGAGGTAAGTTTTTGTGATATTTGTGCGTTAAAGGGGATTTTTACGGCCAACTTTTTCGGACGTTCTAAAATGCTTGCTAGACGAAATTAGGTTCTAGCTAGAAGGACGCAAATAATGGCATCTTATTGCTATATGTCCGTACTAGCTATAATATTAATGGTTTTTATGTGGACAGAGTTTTTACGGTGATTTTTAAAGGTTTTTATTTGGCAAGTTTTTGACTAGGCGGAAGCTGACAGAAAACGCGACTATGGTATGAAATAATAATAATAATAAGACGCAGGCTTTATAGCTAGAGACTATAAAATGATTTTAATGTGTCACCAGAAATGTGTTACATACTGACGAAATGTTGACTGTAGAGGGGATAGCAGATAGATTAAAACGCAATTTAACACGTCATACTAACTGTACAAACAAAATAATATTAAGCAACGCAAGAACTCGTACAACGGTAGAGTAACGGCTACGTCAGACAAGATCGTATTTTTGTACTTGAAAGTTGAAGAACTTTCGTTTTTTTTGTACGAGTCTATTTGTAATTAGAATCAACGACCAGCTTCACTTTGCCTGTTTCACAACAGACTGAATATCAGCGACCGACCTCGAGTTTATCAGTTCAATGTATCATGTAATGATCAAGCTTTTTTTCTAAAAAAATCAGCGACATATTTTTATGCTAAATCTGACAGAAGTTTCTTCAAAACTGAAATGATGTTAAGGTTATGTTGAAATTTTATATGTCGAGATGCACATAAATTTCAGTAAAATTCAGCACGGATTTTATACTTCTTATACATAAGATGTATACCGCAACACCAGCCCCACTTGCTCACAAAAAAATTCTGGTAGAGACAAAAAATACTTTGCATTGAATAAAGATCGTTATAATGTATATACACATTTTTGGCTTTCAAATTTTTTTGGGCGGGGGATGAGCCCCAAATTGTAAAACGTAGATTATCAGATTACACCAATTTCCTATTATGTGGCAGTTTTATGGGAATCGGTCAAGGAAAATCCGAGATCTACTTCTTCTGATTTGGCGTGGACGTGAATTACCGGGTGAATTTATCTCGCATTGAAAAAAAACATCGGGCGTAAAATACCGGGTGGCGCAAAAAAACGTCCCGAGCATACGTTATTCAGCCGAGTGGTCAAAATGAATTAGCACAAAAGCATTTATGTAATGACCAAACATCAACGAATATGTGTAGGAATTTTTGTTTAAAACGCTTCTGTATTAGCCGTGATACACACAAAATAGTGTCACATGCCATAAAGCAATTTTTGCAAGTGGTTCGTCATTTACGTTGCCGCTCGTACGCAAGCTAGACCAAAACGTCACAGTAGGCCGAATCATCAGTAACTGATAAGCAGAAAAGTTGCTGAATAGTTCTTCCATTCTTTTTTGCCACTGCTGCTAGACGCTTTTTCCACGACTATACGGCTTTTCCGATTCTGGCTCTCTGATGGCGACATCATGCCATTTGTCTGAGATAACATTCTGAAAATCTTTGAGTTCGCAAATGGTTCACGCCTTCCATCACAGAAAAGTTATTGCAATTATCTCAAACTGTGTTATGTACTGAATTCAAATCTGTTGAATGCGTTGTTCATTACTGTGAGCTGACGAAATCGGGCGTGTTGGGACGAAGAAAATTGAGTTGCTTTGATGCGGTGTGATGGAACGCTGTCTTTACATAATTGGATTTAAAACTCGCTTTACGTCACTAAGCGGCATTCAGTGATGTCATAAGCGAGGTCACTGAAATTTATAAACAAGTAAGAATACATATTGCTCTACAAATGTGCAAAAGAAAATGTATCTCCATAAAGTATACGCGTTGTTATAGGTACGCAAAGTTCGGGACGTTTTTTTTGCGCCACCCAGTATAAAGGCCTTACCAGCAGAGTTGACGCTCTCGCCAGGCGGTTTTATACCCCGTTCACACGATGTAGCAAACATGAAGCAAACGTAGGGCCTATTCAATATAGGCCTACACGTGCACGACGTGTGCTCCAAGTTTGCTTCATCGTGTAAACGGGGTTAATACCCCGTTTAAGCATGACATTTAGCTCAAGCTTAAGCGTCAGCCTTAATGCAGTTAACAACTTATTAGCGAACTTGGCCGGGGCTCACACTTGAGCCGATGACGCTTGACATTTTGGGCTTTTGAAGCAATTTGACAGCAAGCAATTTTCAGTATACAGGAAGGCTCTTAGGCTGGTGATAATACTCTCAAAGCGATTCTTATTTGAGAGAAAGTTTTTTTGTAAATATTATTTTCCAATTTAGCATTCTTTTGAAGACCGAAAGAGCGTCAGCCGCGCGGAGTCTCGCGGCGGTTAGGTGCCGGTGTCTTGCTGCGTCGAATCGTCCTCACCGATAGCCAACGCCGTCGCCTCTGACACTGCTGCTGCTGCTGATGATGATGATGATGGTGGTGGTGGTGGTCTGTCTTCACTACCTGCTGGTTCACTGTCTGCGTGTGATGCGGTCGTCGTCGCGCCTTGCAATGACGAACTTGTCTCTAACCTGCAGCGCAAATAATAGCCTAGATCCTGGCTGGCGTCGACGGCTTGAATCGTTTACGACTTAGGCCTACGCCACAAAATTGTTCCGCTGACTCGTCGACACGTCGAATTTTTTTCCGACGGCCGCGGCGCGGCAGTTTTTCGACGGCGATTGCGTCGTGGGTGATTTTATATCCATAATTTCTCGGCGGTGATACCTCCTGACCTCTCACCTTGTGGGCTTCTTGGAAAAGAGAGAGACAAAATCAGCCACTGACTGTATCTTTGCTGTGTTTGAAATACTTCGACATGACATCAGCCAGTCGACTTGTAGCTTATGCCTTCGTTATTTTCATCCCTCGTCAAGAGACCAATTTCGGGTTGACTCTAGACCTGGGACTTCTTTAAAATATTATAAATAAACATTAACAGTTCAGTGATTGCCTCGAAAATTGTACACTAAATACGGGAAAAAAGTCGACGGTGGCGCGACTGGTCAGTCGACGTCATGAAAATTTGACCCAGAAAGTCGACGAAATTCGACGGCGCTAGAGTTCACGCAGTAGCAAGGTCGCTTAGCGCAGAGCAAGCTCCATCTCACAATAATATGAACCCTGATAATAATTGCTCACTGAAAAATTTCGACGTACGTAACGCGCATGAACTCGTATAAGCGTCGATCTAACTGCATTGCATATCCTGTACTGGACCTATGTTAAACTATTAATAAGCAAAATAAGTACTATTAAATTTCACGCAAAGTTACTGGCTACTTAAAGTCCAGTTATTAATTAACTATAATTATCGAGACTGTGACAACGATTCATCAGGAGCCGCCTACCAGTCCGGATAGCAGTCAGCTAGATCATCAGTGTCTACCTTCGATAACAGATGCTTGGAGCAGCCCGGTTCTGAACACATTCGTAAAAACATACATCACGTATAATAGTAATGTATACTTGTCGATTTTTGCCTGTACTCCTAATAATTTGATATGTTTCATATGGCAATAAATGAAAGGTAATATGTTTTTGTTTCTGCTTCATAAACTAATCAATCCATGTTTTTTGAATAAACTTACAGGTTAAAGCAATAGGCTAGTAATAAAACTGTAAGTCTGTAATAACAAACTGTACTCCTAATAATTTATCAAACCACCACAACAAATCTTTCCGAGGAAGGCGGAGGTTGCCAAAATGGCAGCAAATTAATAAACAAAAATTGTGGTAATTACATTATAGCTTATAAGTTAGTAGCAATTATAAGTTAATTAGCGGGTTAATTACCTGCGGGCAGGTAAACCATCTCGGTATGTAACCAGTCGCCTAGGTCAACTCAGCCTTCCATCCCTCCGGGGTAGGTAATCGAGTACCGGCCTGTATGGCTGGGGTAAAGGCGGGGCGCGTTCACCTGTGTCGGGTAGCAGGTAACACTGTGCGATCCCACACGGCAGGTGACACTCCGTAGCTTTGAGATGGGCTTCCCATTAAGAGCTATATCACCACCTCTAACCTTTAACCGTTAATTGTCATGAAAAAGCAACCTCCAGCAGCTGCTGAAGCGAACAAATCTGACGCTGAGTCGCCATCGTCGTCTATCTCTCGCGGACTCACATAACGCGGACCTCTCTTCTGTGCTAAAACCATCGGCGCACATTACGTATGCTAATTCGTGTCATTTATTTATTTATTATTACGCTAAAACAGCTAACTGCAAACTAAACAGTGAACGCATATAGAACTACATATAGGCTAAGCGATAATTTACTAAGCTTTAGTCTATGGCTCAATCGCGAGTTGTTGAAGATACCGATACAGATAAATAATGAAGCAAAAGCCTTTAACTGTGCGCGTCTAATAAAGTAGACCTATGAGTGTACGAATGCTGGTAAAAATGAAAAGTGAATTCTTTACGCGGAGCATGTACTGTATAAAACAAAGATTTCATACTGCTTCGTGTAGAGCCCATTGTTCGTTTTCATTTAAAAAAACTACATATACAGACAGCTTCAGCAAATTTTAATCAGTTTTCCGTGCACAAGGAATTCGTTCTAAGAGGATGTACACTTACCATTAAAATCTTGACACCCCCTAACGAATAAGTGGCCACGGAGTATTGTGGTTAAAACCAAATATATATGGTAAAACCTATCTTATTTTTGCATCATTTTTATTACTTTTCATTAAATCACAGAAAACTGTGATGTAATGTGGCCTATTAAACTTTTTTTGCAAAAACAACAAAACGTATTTGATTTTTACTTGTCCACATTTAAAAATGGGTAAATTTGAGACATCCATTAAACGATCAAAAGCCAAAGTGTTTCAGCTTCAGGGGGCTTCGACCCATGACTTTCTAACCAAATACTCAGCCCCTGTACTCCGCAGGGGGCTCCATCCCAGACCCTCAGTACCGTGTCCCCGAAACCTGCACCTCCAAACTTGCATCTGAGGTCCCCACAGACGTCGTTGACTATGTGACTACGCTCACGGACGCGTTAACCAATGACCAATGGACGCGCTCTGCGCCCATTGGTCATTTCGTCAAAAACTAATATAAACTGTGTCAGTTCAGTTCAGTTACGTCACTCTTTACGCGCCTATAGTCATCGGCGACATCTTTTCAACATCATTAAGCCTACACTGTATGTAAAGATTAAGAGCAGCAGAGTCAACACGAACCACGATTGGTTTATTTTGTAGATTCATTTTGTTCGTATGAAGTACTTTCAGTCTGAGAACACGACCCAGTTTATTCGGAACAGTACGATCGTCGACAGCACGCAGCCAATGCTGTAGCATCACGGCAGTCGGAGAAAGACACGTACAAGATGATCATTACGACGGATTAAAGACAAAGCCGGGGGCGACGGAAGAATGGAAGTGCTTTCGAGCTGCCGATAAAATTCAACCAACTCATCTCACCTATATCCGTAGCGCACGTGACAGTGACTGCAGCTTTTGCGATAGGCCTACGCGTCTTATAGCTGACAGCTATAACACAGAGCTCTATACTCGTAGCTCCACATTAACGCACCACCTGCTCGCTAGATCGACTTGAAAGCAGGCAGGCGCAATCGTTGACGGCTGTGACAGCTTGATCGAGAAGCAACAAAAAAGAATCGCGCACAGCTGACTGACTGACAGCACCATCTGTAAATTACATCCGGTTTCATAAAGACTATGACTGTGCCTTTGATTTGCACTGTACGACCGACGGAGTGAAAGTTGGAGTGAAATGAGACAAGAAATATTTTTAGATTGTGACCAATCTAATGTATTCCTCGCGCGCATTATTTTCTTTTGTATTATTTTCACTGCTTTTTAGTTCCTTTCTTTTCACACGACAGCATCACCTCGCCGAGAGCATCAACCGTGCAACTGACGTCATCACGTCACGTGACCCCGAAAGGTCAAACTCGTGACCCCATTATCTTTGAGGCGCAATACCTCCATAACGGTGCTAGATAGACATGGCCTTGTCCATATTGACCATGCGTCATTCTAGTACCGTTATGGAGATATGGCCGTTTGAAGTTCTTCCAGGAAAGCATTTCCAGGAACAGAGGTCGGTCGTTGGTCGGTCGGTCTTCAATATTATACTGATCTTATATACTCCTCTTCGCTACGTTAGGAACGTAGCACGCGAGGAGTAAAAATATGAGCAGCAGCGACAGCAACGCTAACAAGGCTAAAGCTTTGTGTCCCAATTCCAATTTGCTGATTAGATCGACTCGAAATTTGCTTCTAAATGTAAACCATACAGCTATGTAAACAAAAGTAGTCTATTAGTAGTATTAGACATCGTCTAACTGAATTTGACTGCTAGCTATACGTGTTGAAATAAATTGGTTTATCGTCTTTTGCGGAAATTCCATAGACAGTCGTAGAACAAAGTTGCATATTTCATCACACAACAGGCTCATACGCATTAAGCTTATACTACGCTTCAACATGAAAGCCTTGGTCGCCATGACCAAGACCAAAGTCAACGCCTAGCAATATTGAACTGCATCACTGGGAAAGATTACCGCGCTCCCCTAAGCCATTAGCTTGATTCGGCGGAAAAGGGGCAAAGAAAAGATAGGGAAAAGGCATTAGAGACATCGCGAATGCACTACAAAAATTCATACTTGATTTGACTTGATTTGCAACAAAGAGAAGGTGCGATGCGACGTGGGGGAAAATTGTTAGCTGGCGCTGAGGGGATGATTGCCCCTGCATCGCGCTACCGATGAATAAATGTCAGAAAGTGGACAACGGTAAGACCTTTGGGGTCAACAAAGTCAGTGGTCAGACAAAAGGGCACGTTTCCGGTCATCGATACGAGCGAGCCTAGCTGGCACGAGATGATTGGCAATAGGGACCGTCAGATACGTTACGTCGAGCACCCAGAATCCCTTGTTTTTGGCAATGCACTGGCCATGTTACTACCATGTCATGTCCAGTTGGCAGCGTTGTGGTGATCAGCTGTTAATTCCGGCTTAGTTCAACAACCAGCGCTTGAAAGTTAGACAACTATTCAGTTTAACTTAGACACCGATGAACTCGGCCGTGTTTTAATCTGCTACTCTTTTACTAGCCTACTGTTCTAATCTGCGGCAGGTAAACTAATATAGTGGTAAATAGTAATACATGTAACAGTAGGCTTAGTCGTAGTAGTAGTAGTAATAGCCTACATTCTAGTAGTACATTTTAAAATATTCAAAAATAGACACGCTCGAAAAAACTATTGGTATTATATGATAAACTAAAATTTGTAAACAAAATGGATCATCTCAAAACTTTAATTGATTTGTGTCTATAGCACAACAGCATTTTTCTTGAAATGTTGAAATCGCCATTAAAATTTGTTCATAAATTTCTCTTCAAATAGGCATATTTTGCGCACACAAAAAAACACAAATCGCTGCGAAAACATAACATTTTAGGCGGAATTATGCAATAGGATTAAGAATAAAAATTTGCTGAGATACTGACCGAGATGTTGTGGTATGCCTGCTCCGAGCGCCTCGCGGTGTTCGTCAGGGTCAACTTCTCGCATCTCCTCGTCGTCCATTGACACGTGCACGTCGGCAGAATAGCGCAAACGATCCATCTGCGGATTAGAACCTGAACGCACATGACATCGTGTAATCTGCCCTTTAGCACCTGTAACACTCAACTCACTAAACGCTGGCTATGAAGGAAGAGTCTGAGCATTCAATTCTAAATCTATTCTGTTCTGAATCAAGTCGAATGAAATGCTGTAAACGGCCAAACTACCTACGACTTCTGAATTACACAAGTTAGTGTAGCAACAGTATTTAGGTAAGGTGGGTTAAACTACAGTCATTTACGTACGTCAAGTTCCTTTGTAATGTCGCATACCAAAAATTATTAAAATCGGCCAATGTTCCATGGAGTTATTCGTAAAAAAGTGGCCCAGTGTTTTGAGACACGGTGTAGACACAAGAGGACGACGCATGACGCAAGGACTGAATGGCCAACACGTGACCACTGGCTAGAACAATAAAACACAGCAAAAACAAATAAACAGTAAAAACAGCTAAAAAAAACAATGTAAAACCAACAACGTTGCTGCCTTTCCGATCACAAAAAAGCTAGCGGCACATAATGCACTGCATCAGCGACTATGTGTAGCATTTGCACATAAATCCAAGGCCCACATCTGCATCGCGGTCATCACGTCGTCGTACGACGCCGCCGAGTGTAGACGATCATTAATTGCACCGACGCGTAGCTTGCCATTTCCGTCAGTTGGTCGGCTGAAACTCACGTCCGACTTCGTGTACAGTGGCGTCGTAGGAGGGTGGGCTAAATTTTGGGCCGAGTGTAAAAATTAAAATATTGAACCCTCGTAATTTGCAGTGTCTATCGGAAAACTGCAAGTTGCAATTTGCAACTTCCTGCACCGCTTACTTTTCTTAAATCCACGACTCCGCTGTTCAAGTAAAACTTGAAGTCAGTTTATGCTTAAACTCCACTACATGCACTTCGATTTGTAGTAGATTGTTGAAAAACAAGTCGTACGACAAGTTGTATACAATATCTTGTCATGTCAAAGTGTAGTGGATTAACAAGTTTAGAAGATTCTGACATGAAACTTTGATTTTCAGTGGATTTGTACTGCAAATTGTTTACACAGACTGCAAATTCACAACACCTCGAATCAAGTGGAGTGTGGGCTTTACACGTCGTGAGTGGTCATCTTTCCTAACTGTCAGCACTGTGACAACACAGATATCGATCTCGCTATAGGCCTACGGGCCGGCCATCGCGATTCGCGATAATGGCGACTATTTTCCATCTTCCGGTAAAGTAACAGCTCCAGTTATTAGTGGTGCATGGCAGCAAATAGCAAAAAAACGCAATGATCAGACAATATTGGTTTCAACATGTTTTATAATCGACTGTGATATACACCTTGTCTCAAAAAATACGTGCCATTTTTATTTTTTGCATAACTCTGTGAAACATTTACCAATTTTCATAATTTTTGACACACGACATAAACAAAAAAACTTGACGTAAGTGACTATAGTTCAGCCCACCTCACCTAAATACTGTTACCACACTACCTTGTAAAATGCAAAGTCGTAGTTTGGCCGTTTACAACGGTAAATTCATACTCGGTAGCCCAGGTGTTGTCTCAGAAAATCATTAAAACCACAAAATAAATCTGTTACTTGTTTAACATTAATCGTATTCTTTTAAATATGCTACGTCAACGAACTGAAATAATGCATCAACAGCGAGTGAGCTGCTCTGAGTCATGCAGTTATTGAACGTGCAGTTAACAAGTGGCGTCAACGCTTACCGCTTGTGTTCGTGCTAAAGCCGGACATTTTAAGCACATACTGCATGTAGATCTGATACATATAATATGATGTGAACGTGTATAGCTTTTTGAGAGATAATGTATGTTACTCGAGTTTGTCGTTGTTTAGTTCAAATTAAAACTGTATGTAGATTTAGACTGAAACAATCATTAAACTTGGACTCCTTACTGTTCAATCCTAACTCAGCCGTAAGTATCTTGCATGGCGGTGAGTCCTAATATAAGCCGAATCCACATCTTGTCATGTCCTCTGTTACAGCACAGTACTAATGAGCCATGAATAGATGTTACGTGAAGCGGATTGCGGGTCTGGTATCAGTGTAGTGTAGCTTCATCATCATCATCATCATCCTCCTTACTGGCTCAGTCTAAATATCATATTGTCGAATGTGTCGTCATTATTAGGCCCTACCACCTACAATGCGTTGTCACCTGAGAATGTCAGTGTCTTCGAATTAGCTTGATACTGTTATTTTTCCAATAAAAAGTTTATAATGTTTATTCGCTAAACATAGGCTTAAAACACAAAAGTACATAATCAACTAACGTAAATGACGGACAGCAATAGCAGCGGACGGACAGTATGTAGAAAAAATACAGATAGACAAAATAGACTGTCTGTTTGTTTGTCAATTTGTCGCGCTGGATTATTCAAAAAAATTTAACGGATTTTGATGAAATTGTGTGTATCGGTAATTGTGTTTGTGCTTATATTTTCATGCATAAATACTTGGACTTAATAAATAACAAATGTCACACATCTTACGTAAAATTATATTCCAATTTGCTCAGAAAACGACGAAAATCTAAACGGGTTATTTTTCTGCATGTTGTACAATATTGTCCGATGAAAGCGGTCTTGGCAAACGGTCGTCGAGTCGAATAGTGTTAGTCTGTGGTCAGTAATCAGACGTGCAAAGGTTCCGTCTGCCAGAAGCCCAGTGGCCGATTTAGGCTTCTGCCATATTTAGACAGACTTTATACATACAATGCCGCCTTCTCCTCTTACCCGATTTAAGCGCTTCCACCTTTCTAGGTACATGGAGGTGAAATTTCTCGTAAAAATAGTTTTTTCTTCTTCTTCTCATATCTTTTTTTCCTTCGTGGTTTTTTGTCACATCAGTAGCTCGGTTGGACAAAATAGTGTAAATAATCAACAGCTGAGCAGCACGAATGTATGTTGTCGCAAACCCAGTGACCAACAGTTTGATGGAAAGTTGTTTAAAATAATAAGTGCACTTGGAAAAATTTGCTGTTTTCTCGTGAGTTTTGCGCTGGCTATCGTTTGCTTAGGTCCTTATATGCGTACATCGGCCACTGCACGGTGACGACGACCGACCAGTATGCTTGGAGTTGGCGAAGCAATGTGGTCGGACAGGCGCTCGAGCAAGACTAATTAGCAGCACGAACGTGTCTTTGCTAATCAGGTGGATTTGACAGCATCCGTGCATGCAGCAGCAGCAGCGCTAGTCTGCCTATAGTCGCTGACTAATCACTGCCAGTTGAAAATTCCATGCGTTGGATACACGATCGCCACATCGTAACTACCTGTAGTGTAGGACTGTCCTGTGGCATATCACTTGAAACAAGAAATTTGAGCTAATGCTCACGGGACGCGCGAAAGCCTATAGCAATTCCTGTTCGCAAACTGTCAGTCTATCTCGAGCCATTTTGTCGCGACTTTTACGGGGGTACCGCTCTTTGATGCTCTCGTGCGCAGGTTTCCTTGAACACAGAAAATCAAGACTTGAACCATCGAAATTTACGTTCAATGCTAAAAATTTTATACGCAGCTTGTCCATGTCTATTTCAATTGGTTTCGGCGCAGTTCGCTCTTGCAATGTGTCTCGCAGCCCGAAATCGCCAAAAAATCCATAAAACCCAATATTTTGGCGTTCAAGGTTATTCAAGGTCATTGAATTGGGCGCCAGCCGAGAGCCAGTGTACGACTTCCTATTGGTGATTAATAGTAACCTAGGCCCTATCTCGCACCGTTACTGAGATACAGCGAC
>Ga0056128_1010063_pt1 | contig 11798 bp, 6 predicted proteins | sample WorMetLIZISLAND2_FD_71113 | JGI IMG/M metagenome (GOLD analysis project Ga0056128, IMG submission 71113) | Marine gutless worms symbiont microbial communities from Max Planck institute for Marine Microbiology, Germany - Olavius geniculatus... ... | reverse complement strand
GGTTGAAGACACACATTTTCCGTCAGACATTTAACCTCAGCGACTAGTTCTGTCCGCCAGCGCCACTGAAGTCTTTTTTAGCACATACTGGCGCTTTACAAGTCAGATTATTATTATTATATAAAAAGTTATCTTCAGAAGCCAAGTGTGAACTCAAACGTTCCAGGCTAAACTTTGAGAAGAAGTTAGCAGCCAATATAAAGAATGATACAAAATCCTTTTATGCATATGTCAGGGAAAACAGTAAATCCACTGGGAAGGTGGGTCCAATAACCAACCCTGATGGACATGTTATAACTTCAGGTCATGAAGTGGCAGATAAGTTTAATAAGTACTTCACTGAAATGTTTACAACCGAGGATTTGACTTCAGTACCACAGATGCAGGACATGGACTGTGAGTGTGGATACTTGTCTGACATTGTTGTTGACGATGACATCATCTTGAAGAAACTAAACAAAACTCTAAACTAAACTCTTGCTGTCATATTCCGTCGGTCCTTGGATGAAGGTATTGTTCCTGATGATTGGCGTTTCGCTAATGTTAGTCCAATCTATAAGAAGGGAAGCAGAAGTCAAGTTTCTAACTACCGTCCTGCCAGTCTGACTAGCCAGGTATGCAAGGTGTTTGAAGCTATTGTACGTGATGATATCATGGAGCATCTTCTGATGAACAAGCTTGTACGAAGTTCCCACCACGGTTTCCTGTGGGGACGGTCTTGTCTCAGCAATTTGTTGACGTTTCTAGATAAAGTTACTGAACTGGTAGATCATGGGTATGCAGTTGATGCGATATATTTGGACTTCGCCAAAGCTTTTGACAAAGTGCCGTATGTTAGATTAATGCACAAGGTTCGTGCACATGGTATACGTGGTTTGGTTGGTAATTGGATTGAGAATTGGTTAAGTGGTAGGCAACAGAAGGTTTGTGTAGAATGTTTTGGGTCTCCATGGGCATACGTAACAAGTGGTGTCTCACATGGATCAGTCTTGGGACCCTGCAGAGCGTGCGTTTGAAGCCAGAGTCTTGCCGTGCTCGCGAAAGAACGGGACGACAAATCGACGAAAGAAACCGCTCAAAATACTTCCGAATCCATGTCCTCGCTGATATCGTCTACCCTGAAAACAGGCATCTCCCCGCCAACCTGACGAGAGTAGGCCTAGTAGTCTTCATACATGCGAGGACTGGTATCGCAGCAGTAAGATTTCCTCCACATGTCTCGATAATAAATGACGCAAAACAGTAACGAACACGATTTTTTATAACTCCAGGTACGAGTGCAGAACACTACGAAATTCCAGGACTACGAACGATTTTCCGAATCGGAAAAAACGGGCTATCCACCATTCGTCATGATGTTTATTTCTATGGTGTCAATGTTTTTGCAGCGGCACGCACAGTATCGGGTTAAACGTCTGATGCACGTTTCCTTCCTGTTTTCTAGGCTTGTCCACTACGTGCTCCAATATGTCGCAGTAGACGTACATGGAGTTTGTCACCTTTTAGATCAAATTTGTGATTCGTTTTGGATATATGCAGTTATAAGCCTACACTACGTCTGCATCAGCACCCAATAAGTCAGACCAACTCTCGCTAAATCGAACATACAAGGCACCTTCGTGAAGTTCCGAGTACGTCATCTCTATATAGCGGGACTTTTGCGTGAACGTAAGAAATCGCTCGACAAATCGGCGTCTTTCGACATCCGGGAGTGCATAGCTTGATGAGATCGGGCATTTGTTTGTAGTTGCCCTCGGGATCGAGGATAATGCACATTACCCAACGTAACCAAATTGTACCGGTTAACAATTAACTGTAATTATAGCGGGGCGCGTTCATTTGTGTCTGTTGCCCGGTAACAATGCGTGATCCCAAATGGCAAGTGACGCTCCCTAGATCTGGGATAGGTTTCTTGAAGAGTTATATCATTTAACCGATACCATGGCTGCAATTAGTCAACTGTGATCTAAGGCGAGTATATAAATATGAATATGAGTTAATTAGAATGTGAAGCCGCTTGACCCTGGTAGAGAGGAGTGAGAGGAAAGCGTCGGGGTCGGTGGGGTTGACGCGCATCGCTGCTTTGTTGACGGCCTGCAGTAAAGAGCGCACACTGCGAGCTTTCTCAACACTGCGCTGCGTCATCGACGACGACGACGACTTGATAACGCAAGTCTTGCTGCTGACGCTTGAATGATGACGTCGTGACGTCACTCGCACCTGTTTGTGACGTCCGGCTACGTCATCATCGTCAACGTCTTCATTCGCATCTTTGTCCAAACCCTCCTCCTTCTGCTCGTTCTCCTTGTACTGGCCACTGCGGCTGATATGCGCATAGAATGTATTAAACCAGTGTAATAAGGCATAGGCCCTAATAAACTCTAGACCATGATGAAACGTGTTTATTTCGTGACCGTGATCGACGGCGTGTTTGGCGTGAAACGTGCGTGTGATATGCAGACGCGAAATGCGTTTCAATCGTCAAGCTTGACTAAAGTAAGCTTACGATGCAAAGATTTTGTTGATAGCTCTTATGCGAACCAAGTTATGGCCAATTTCGTACTTGACTACAACAATTGGTTGCCATGGCAACAGGGGTTGTTGGGAGTAAATTTAGGTGACACCGTCAGATAGCCCGGCACTGAAAATAGGGGGCAAGTGAGAACAACGTGCAAGTATCTTTTACGGGAACCGAGTGATACCGCTTTGAAGTCTCCATAGGCCGTAATGCAAATTTGTAATAATTGTGGCGTAAAAGGGGTAAATTTTATAAATTTTAATCGAAAACAACGTCGGTCGGTCTAACTGGCTGACCTGTAGCAGTGCGCAAGAAAAACAGAAAAATAGACGCCTAACGGCGAATTTCACGCATGCGCAGTCACGCGCCCTTTGAACCGATTGTAATCACATTTTGCAAGTTGGTTCGGGTCGTCGACCTAATCACTGACACCAAGTTTTTTTTCAGAAATCGGTTAAGGGCTTTCGGAGTTACAGGACCCCCAAAACGCCATTTGCTATACTTAGGGCCTAACGCTCATCGCCCTTGCAACAGTGTCAGCACTACCGGGCTGCACTGCGATTAATGAACGTTTTATAGGTTTAAGGCTAAACAATTGATTGGAGTAGAATAACTGAGTGTTAGACAAATTTATATACTCCAGACACTGGTTTATCCAACACTTATTCTACGCTGGGTGATATTCGGTCGTGTGGCCTACACTGTCGAGCCTTACCTGTCATCTAGGATCACACACGTCTAGGATCACCTATCACGTGACACGGGTAAACGCTTCGCCTCAACCCAAGCCAAGCAGGCAGGCAGTCGATTTACCTACCCGGAAGGATGGAAGGCTGAGTGGCATACCGAGATGGTAATTAAGCAAGATGGACGATTTAGACCAACGCTTTATCGACTATTCTCTTATCAAGACATCTACCACCTTGACGATAGCATTAAGCTGACAGAGAAACAGGAATAATTCCGTTAAAAAGTCAGCAAGGGCGAAGAAGACGTCACTTAATGAAAATTCTAAATAACTGAAACGAAAATTCTAAATATCTAATCCATCTAACGAAAAAAACTCAATTGTGGAAACAAGCCCAGCCTGTAGAAGGTAAAAAACGCACCGGAAAAGGAGACGACGCGGAGGCGCGTTGTCAGGTTGATATGTGTGCAGCTGACGTCGTCGTTGATCGACGTGTTGTGACGTAAACCCATAGTTTGCCGGCGCTAGTGGCGCTGGCAGTGGTTGCGAGACATTCTCGTCCCAGCGTTCTGTGTCGTCTGCAGTACTGACTACGTTCTGACGTCGTCTCACGTCCGTTGCGTCTGCTGCGTTGGATGGCTGCTGCTGTGAATGAGCTGTGCTGTCAACACGTTCGTCGCTCCACGTTGAGCGCCGAGCGCGCCGCTGCAGGTCCGTTGTGTCTGACGTCACGTGACCGATGTCTTCCCCACCCCCGCCGTCTCTGTAATGCCGTCGCCGCGGCGAGACGTACCTGCCATAATAATAAACGTTGCATAATAAACGTTTATAATGGCGTTTATTCGCCAAGACTGGCAGTCAACACAAGTCAGAACAACAGACAAACGGAAAACAGAAGACAGACGTAACGTTAACTCAGCAGCAACAGGCTGGTTTGTAACGTTCCGTCGTGTTGTTGTTTCTCGTCGCATGCTCACATTGTGAACATAAAATGTTAAGAACGTTCTGTCGGGTCGAACTCATTGGACAAAGACTTAAATCCTCATAATTCGGACTCGGATTGAGTGGACTCGACTATGTACCTGCTCGCACAGCGGTGCGTGGATTGGGTGGCGGTAGCGGGTTCCGAGGCGGTGTCACGATCGTCATCTGCCGTACTGTCATAGCAACGTACACTCGAGCGTCGACGCTGCTGCTGCTGCTGCAAGCTGAGCGTTGAACGACCGTACCTCAGGATGCTTGGTCCTCCCACAGCGCGTGACGCTGGTGGGTGGTCTCCGGCGTGCGGTGCATGCTGGATGGTGGCCTCCAGCAGGTGGTTGTCGGGTGAAATGTGGTACTCGGGGCCGGGGGACAAGGTTGGATCGCGGTTGTCGCCGGCGCCGTCAGCTGCTTGCAACTGATCGTCGACATTGCTCGCAGTTGTCTGTCGATTTCTCGGCTTCTCCTGCAAGTAAGTCCAACGCGTGAAAAAGTTTAAGGGGTTGAAATTCCCCTCGTAGCAAAGTCATGTGGCCCGAACTCAGATACGTTAGCATACACAGAACGCACAGAACGCGCATTGTCGACTTAGGGTGGGTTTACTCAACATCCGCGAGCTAACCGTCGTTCTTAGTTGACCAGAATTAAACAATTTTTTTCTTGTTCCACGCAGGAAGGAGAAAGCTTGATAACGCCGTTTTCTGTTTGTCGACAGCTCTTTCCGTTCCAGAGATATTCGCGGCCAACATCAAAAGTTGTACTTGATCGCGGCGAATTTTGGACGCTTTTTGCCTTCCCAAATTTTAAGGGGCGGCGTCCCCCCCTCCAAAAGAGTTCTACTTGGGTTAACATCCCCATCTAGCAGCACATCACGTGGGAAAGTTTCGTAAAGCTGCTTCTCTTACCTCCAATGTTATAGGCGCGCATACGCTACATTTTAAACCAATTTTTGACCCCCTTTGTAAAAAATGTTGGGTTAACCCCCATCCCCGATGAGGTAGGCCTATGCACCAGCAAGCCTTAGTCATTCTGTAACGCGTGTAAAAATTTCAGGGCGTAGCACCCCTTAGGGGCCAAAACATGGTCTTTCGAAAATGTTAATTTGGTGGGTATAATTGCGCTTCTAAATTTAAGTGGTTACTGGACCAAAGTTCACCTAACTCTTTTCGCCCAACGCGGGAGGAAACGTCGTCGGTCACCCGTTGTTTTGATTTTAAACAACTTTGTCCGTTCCGGAAATATTCACGCTCAAAGTTGGAAGGGTCCGAAATCGGGCTAAATTTAGCATGTTTGGCTCCAAATTTTTTGGGGGGCAGGCCCCAAACTTTTGGACCGACGTTATAAAACTGATCATGCTTCCGACTATGTGGCAAAATTTCGTGGCGATCGGCCGATGGACTTCGGAGATCTCGCGTTGAAAAAAATAATAACTAAAAATATAGGGCAGAGCCCAACGTGAGGCCGCCCGGTGCCGTACGTCCGACGCGTGGAAAATTTTACGGGGTTTAAATTCTCTTCGTACTGCAAAAGTCACGTGCCCGAACTCAAATACGTTAGCATACACAGAACGCGCATTGTCGACTTAAGGCGGGTCAACATGCGCGCCTATAACTTTTTTTAGTGGACAAAAGTTTACCATTTTTATTCACCTCCCTTGTGATCCTGCTTGATAAAATCGTTTTTCGCTTGTCGATTGCTTCACCAATTCTAGAGATATTTGCGGTTAAAGTCGAAAGTTGTCGTAAATTGCGCCAAATTTTGGACGTCTTTGCCCTTCCAAATTTTAAAAGGGCGGTGCCTCCCAAAAGTTGTACACGTCGCATTATCACCCCACCTAGCGGTACATCCCGCAGTAAAGTGACTGCAGTGCCGTAGGCATTTTTCACTTTGAATTTTATTGTATTACTGTATAGGCCTATATAGAATTTGCAAGCTTACAAAGAATTATACACACGATGCATTCGCAAAATTGTTCTAATTATAGTAGTCCTACCTTGAACTGATCGAACTCGGCGTGGTGAGCGGTTTGGGCGCTGGTCCAGTGAAGTCGACGTGTTGATGGTTTATCAGAGGAAGTCGTCCATGATCGACTGATGGTCTTGTCCGACTGGGTCTCGTTTACTCGACTTCTCTTCACAGCATCTGCTGCTGCTGCTGCTCTCCCATAACTCCGCGCCGCCAGTGTTCTGCGGTCCAACAGCTCGCTGTAGGCTCTCCGACCCAGCTGCAGACAGCGTCATTGAATACAAGAAATATTTCACAACGTAGTGTAGCGACACAAGTTTGAGGTGTTGTGAGCGCATTAGAGATAATTGCTACGATAATGCGCTATACAAATGTACGTTTGACTCGACTTGACTTGGCTTGACTTGATATCGTTGCTGACAGCCAGCACTACGTACGCTACCCTAAAGTAGGTTAGTGTTACTGCGGTCTTCTAAGGGTCCATTCCGGATGGCTTAGCTTAAACGATTAACCGTTGAATCTCGTGAGTTACGAAGCGACATATGATGCTATATGATGAAATCACATACTGTTACTTGCCACTGGTACCGACACAGGTGAACGTGTTCTACCAGAGATAGCTTACGACAGGGCTGAAGAAAACCTAGATTTTCAAAGAAAATTTTTTCAGATTTTTCAGGTTTTTAGGTTTTAAAAAGTTTTTAATGGTTTTTTCGCGCGAAAGCAACTACTGCTTTCAGCGCGTCTTAGCCATCGCAATTCTGTCCGTCCGTCTGTCCGTCTGTCACACGGGTGGATCAGTCAAAAATGGTGCAAGCTAGGATCACCAAATCTTCACCTTCGGCTGCCTGGAAGACTCTAGTTTCAGGAACCGTAAAGCTTTTCCATAGATTCGAAGGAGTCACCCCAAAGAAAAGCGCTAAATAAGAGAGGGTAGGCAAAATTTGCGACTTTTGGCCAATAAGTCGCTGTATCTATGTAACGGCGATATAACGATAACGACATAACGATAACGATAAATAACGATAGATAGGGTCTAGGTTAGCCTACTATTACTATACTAATAGGAAGTCGTACACTGGCTCTTGATTGGCGCCGAATTCAATGACCTTAAATGACCTTGAACGCCAAAATAGGGGGTTTTATGGATTTTTTGGCGATTTCGGGCTGCGACACAAGTCTATATCATTCACAAAGTGGCGCCACGCTACTATCGTTTGTGATCCAGATAGAGAATTTGGTATTTTGATATTAACTTAGCTTGCACAGCCCAATTTTCAGCTAAAATACTGAACCAGAACTGCTGTAGGCTTTCTCCCGTCTCGTGAGCATTATCTCAAATTTCTTGTTTGGTTTAGTGTCCAAGTACACAAAATTACACAGAAGAAAAAAATATGATACGCACTCTCTTAAGTGAACGACACAATGACGCGATTGACGTCATAACTCAGAAATCACTATTAAAATATAAATTACAAGAAATTTGGGCTAATGCTCACGAGACGCGCGAAAGCCTATAGCAGTTCCGGTTCAGTATATTAGCTGAAAATTGGGGTGTTCACCCTAAGTTAATATAAAATACCAAATTCTCTATCTGGATCGCATAACGATAGTTCCGTGCACCCGACGGCGAAAATTTTGTAATCCGAGCTTGCACCGCTTTTGACTGATCCACCCGTGTGACGGACGGACGGACAGACAGACAGACGGACGGACGGACGGACGGACAGAATTGCGATGGCTAAGACGCGATGAAAGCAGTAGCTGCACAGCAATATTTTACAGCAAGGCTGGCGTATGGTAGTAGTGAAATAGATTGTAACTTACGCTTACGGTTTTCAGTACTGCCGCTACTGCTAGAGAGCAGAGATGTGCGGACTGCGTACGCGTCAGCCCGCAGACGCAGATCCGCAGGATTTTTTGCGAACCCGGACTGAGCGAATAAAAGTTAAAAACAGAAAAAGTGTTGTGTGTTGAAATGTGCGAGCACGGTAGCACTGGAACCGGTAAATTGTAATCAGCTATAGGCTTACGAGTGCGGCTTGGTAGTGTTACGGTAATGAGCAAGACTGGTGACCGAAAGGTCCCCGGATTCACTCGGGCCCGAACCACTGTCAGGTAACAACCTTGGGTAAGTTGTTCACACACACACACACACACACACACACGAGTGCCTCTGTCACCAAGCAGTATAATTTGGTACCGGTCAAAGGGCGGTGATGCCCCGAGGCTGGGACCGTAGGTCTGGCGTCGAACTAGTCATGCGTCACGGACTCAAGTGGTTTGTCCACCTATGGGTTCAACGGCCACAGAAAGGGAGATGAGCACCCTGCCTACGCCCCGAGATGCACGGCACGCTTTACCGCTTTAGACCTAGGCGTAGTGGCCTGCCTTCCGTACTAATGACTATAGAGGCCTAGGCCTATTCAGCGCGGACGCAGACTGACGCGGATCCTTGGGCAAAATCTGCGGAGTGACGCGGACTCAAAAATTTCAGGATCATTCAGGATCCGCACATCTCTGCTAGAGAGTTCCAGTCATAATTGGTAGTTTGACTCGTACCTTGAGTTTCTGCTGATCGACCGCGACAGTTTCGTACTGTTCAGATTCGGAATGATGATCGACGTAGCTAGCTGATGTCGGACGGCGATAGTTAGACTGATATCTGGGACTGCAGTCTCCTGCCGCGGCGGGTGCAGGGGCTGCCGTTCGGTGTCGAACCCTTGCTGCTGCTGCTGCTGCTGACGCTGCTGTTGTCTTGCTAGCAGTCATCGCGTCAACATCACTATATTTCTCGTAGTGCTGATGGTCGTAGTCATAGTCGTAGTCGTCGTCGTAGTACGGCAGTACTTCTCCGCGATTGTACGAGCACTGAGCCCCGCCACCTGTAATAACGCGCAACTCGCTGCTAGGCCTACCGTGACTCGTGACACAAGGCTAGCAACGTTGTGGAGGGACTCCTTTCGCTATGGGCCGCCATAGCGAAAGGCGCCGTCTCCTGCGGGACACGGCGGTAACCGCGACTGACGACCTCGGCCGTAGCTTCACGGATCGCCAGTCCACCAACTAGCTCCTCAGGTCTAAGTAGACCGTCACGGGTAGCCGTTGGCAATTTTTGTAAGCACATGCACCGCCGTCGAACTTATTACCTATATTGTCCAGACAATGGTGTGCATTATGGTTGGGCAGCATTTCTTCTTCTTCTTCTTCTTTTCCAATAATCCTCTTACGAGTAATGTCGTGCATGTCGTGCACAGACTTTATTCAGGAAAGGAGCCTGTTGGGACAAGTGAAATCACGCAAACTGAAATAGGCCTACTTCGGTCATACAACGAGACACAAGAGTTTAGAGAAAGACATCTGAGTATAAATTTTATTAGTTTTACTGCAGAAATGCACTGCATGTGCTAGGGAAAAAGGCGACTTTGGCATCTTGGGGGCATGGCCCCTTTGCCCCTCCCCTGAATTCGCCTATGATTTCAGTTCATTCAAATTTTTTTTGTTGAACGTTTTATTTTGGTTTAGTTCAGTTCTGTCGCTTCAAGCACACCTTTAAAAACGTTACATAAGCGCGCTACGAAATGAGTGAACGAGCGAATTAGCGCACTGACCTATTACTGGGTTGTTGCGTGGTGTTGTTCGCTGTAAGACGACAGCCGGCGGTTGTCCTCGCGCGGCTGATGACACTGCATGTGCTGGCAGTGCATGATTGTTGTTCGAGCGACTACTCGCCATCTCTGTCTTAAGACCACACCATGCACAGCATAGCCTAGGCTCTATATAACCACGTAGTATGTATGCTGTGACCACACTGACTCAGCTCGCAGTTCGCACCGTTTTCAGAACGACCTTCGGCTACAGTCGTGCGTCATGAAGCAAACGACGGTGCGATCTAAGCGTGGTTAATGTTGTATTTTGAGGCTATTATTGGGCAATTGTGACGATTGTGTTTCGACGTAGGGCGCCTTCAGACTTTTTGTTTACGTAGTTACGCGTTTGATTTGACGATGTACGTAACTGTCAGTGAAATGGAATTATATAGGCCCCCTACGGAACTTTCGTTCCTACAGACAATTTAACGTAACGTGCTTTCGCTCCCCAACACAAAGTATGATTGTTTAATTGATAAACTAATGGAAATTAAGACGTTATAGCCTATCTTGTTCGTATCTTTGTACAGCTTAATTGTAGTAAAAATGGCAGGATCTAGCAAATTATTTTATTAATTAACTTGTCTTAAATTTATTAAGTTTACCAAATTCTTCCTCAAATTATATTTGTTTATAAATTCTTTCTTAAAATATATTTTTTGTCAAGTTCTTGTAATCCACCTCGGCCTTCTCTTCCTGTAGTCGGTCGGAGTCGTTATCCAGATCTCTTTTCCATGGGTCGGCGTTTCCAAACGCGGCGGAAAACCTGTTACCCATGTAGAGTGGTGGGCCTGTAAAGGGTTCTTGAGAAATGCGTTCCGTAAAAAAAGGGAAACCTTAGATGACAGTCCCGGTAGGGGCGGAGAGAGACTAATGAACAACGAAAATAAACGACAGATATTCGCAGATATCCTACAACACAACGTACGTACTACTACCAGGTTTTTCCACACCTTACTTACTGTAGTGTTCCACGGCCGTCCGCGGCTCTGCGGTCCCACCTCCACCCTCTGTACCGCCTCTACTGCGTTGAGCAAGTGTCCAAAAGATTACTCGGCGGCTTGGGGGCATGCAGTGTTGATGACTGTTGAATGTTGAGAGGCGGCGTTAGATCATTTAGAAATATGACAATAGGCAAGACCGGTGTCGACGGCGAGCTGGCATTCACGATGTAAACGTTCAGTCAATCAGTGGTGTTACTATAGACGTCGTGTGGGCATGCAAAACGACAGAAATACTTTGTGCAGTCCGTGCAACTACTGAACTGAACTGAATGCGCAACTCTGCAGTTCGATTCACTTCAGTTAAGTGCTGTCGCTTAGCGCATGCAACTGTAATGAACCGGGATTACAATCCAGTTCCGTTCGGTTCATTTTTGTCGCTTTGTACACGCGTCATTATTGCAGCTGTCGTTTGTGTGTGCATGTTCATCAACTTCTTGCTGCAGCTGTCGCTCGTTGCTATGGCAACTGTTCGTGACATCACGTCATCATCATCATTCGCCAAAATACGTACAATATAGGCTCATACGTCGCAGTGATAAACAGTGATAACCAGGCGGGGACTGCTTTTACAGTTGCCCGAATAATAAGCAGATTTTGTCCCATTGCTGTAGTGAAAAATGGTGAATTCTAAAAGTTATCTTTTAACCGTCTATCAGGCCAATTTCACTTTTCTTGGTAAAAAAATAACGCTCATAATTAGTCCACCCGGAAACGACAGTCTGCGGAAGAACTTATGTTTTACCGCAAATGTTTTATTTTTTATTAGTCCACCCGCAAGCAATAGCTTTCGAAACGGGCTTACTGCAGATGTTTTAAAAATTTTGTCAACGCGAAATCCCCGAGATATGCGTCGGCCGATCGGCGTGAAATTCTGCACGGTGGTCAGTACTAGGCCGTTTTATAATGCCGGTCCAAAATTTCCGGGAGCAGACCCTTAAAAATGTTAGGGGCGAGAAACATGCAAAATTTGGCCCGATTTCGGGCGACTTCAA
>Ga0056128_1010058_pt1 | contig 11801 bp, 5 predicted proteins | sample WorMetLIZISLAND2_FD_71113 | JGI IMG/M metagenome (GOLD analysis project Ga0056128, IMG submission 71113) | Marine gutless worms symbiont microbial communities from Max Planck institute for Marine Microbiology, Germany - Olavius geniculatus... ... | reverse complement strand
TGGAAATTTATATTTTACAAGGTAGTGTAGTGACATAATAGGTGTGGTGTGCATGCCACTGAGTAGCAAATTTCTTCCAGAGTCTACTGGTGAAAAAATTGTGACAATTGTTCAATATTTAGCGAAGATATGAAAAGTGCAATAGCTTACTTTTTTGGCCCACCCTGTATATCTAAGCGTTTTAGTTGACAGCATAACGTTATTGTTTTCTTAGCCGAGAACACTGCAGGTTGAGATATTTCACTTTACCTACCGTGTAGGCCTACAGTGCACGGACGATCTCATCGCAGGGCAGCGAGCTTAATTAGTCATTAGTCGGAAGATCAGCGATTGCACGCGGCCAGTGGTCACTAGAGATGTCAGCTGACGTGCGCCCAGCTCTGAGATGTCATGCTCCTGCTGACAGATCGACAGCTGCCACTGATAAAACAGGTGCTCGTTCAAGACTCCGTGAAACTACGGGGGCAACAGTCGAGCCTGCCTATGTGACGCTGTTGGGACAAACTGCAGATGATTGGTTATAGCTTGAATGGTATAGCTCTTCATGGAAAACCCATCTTCGAACTACGGAGGGGGACACTATCAGATGGCATGAGTGACTCTGCGGACTGGTAAACCATCTCGGTGTAATATAGCCAACATCAAGGTGAACTCAGCCTTCCATTTCTCCATGGTAGATGTTAATCGACTATCGACCTGTCTGTTGGAGTTAAGGCGGGGCGCATTCACCTGTGATGGGTTGCTGATAATGTGATCCCATATGGCAAGATCAGCTCCGTAGCTTTGAGATGTGTTTCCCATGAAAAGCTATGCCCGTTTTAAAACAACTACAGTTGTCGTTGTAGCGTGACGTTCGACGTCACATCTAATCCCCGATACATCACATCAAGTAAGCCAACCGCAACCTGAGGGAGCAGCAGCGATGATATGAGTGATTTGTGATAAGGTTGGTCAGTGAGTGCGGCTACCTTGCGAATTATTACGACACGTACGGCAGCCGCCGCGGCTGTAAACAGTTAGCAACTCCACATGTCATTATGACATAGCGGCCTGTGAGACCAAGTGGAACCGACTGAACAATGATATCACTCGTTCGTTCGTTGGTCGTTTTGATAGCGACCGCTTGGCAGGCACACATCTCTCGTTCTTTCGTTCTCTCACGTCTCAAGAGGATTTGACTGACACGATACCACGGTAGCCACACTGCCACTTCGTCGACTGATAACGACCGTAGCAATCATACGTCGTCGCAACCACGAAAAATATAAAGCCTACTTCGCACTGCGAACTTTTCGACTATCGTAAAACGTATTAGCCGCATCCCGCATGTAAAAAAAATTCAGTGGAACAAAACTATTTTGTGTCCCTTTTTTCCAGTCTTGTCTGTTTGATTTCTGTTCTTTATTTGCATTATCGCACACACGTGAACTGCTTTAAGTCGTGCCGTCGTCGTTTTATTAAAACCAAAAAAAATCCTGCGTGCTGTTAACTTTTCACAGATTATTTTGAAATCAGAAAGCACATAAAGGCATAAAACTGCAGGTCTTGATAGTCTACGGTCAATCAACGGAACGGCGCAAGATTTAGTTATGACTCCGCGACGCATTCAGTTGGTGCGTCTAATCATGGACATGATTGTGTAGGCCTGTATACTAAGAGTCTATGGTCTAATCACCGGTTGTTCGTGTCCGCTGCATGCTATTATGGAGTAGTCCATGGCCAAGTGCTCCTAATTTCAGCCGCCTTATCTTGCAGCGCATCTTCGATCTGCACAGTAGGCTATGCATGAACCGTACGTAATGAAACGCGTGGCTAGCGGGGGTCCCAAGCTGTCCGGACATAACTCCCCCCCGGACGGAACCCCCTAAGACAGAACCTCCCCCCTCTTTATTTGATACGAAAGTAAATGTGTGTAAGCCCTACCAGTATAGTGCGTTATAAATTACTAAATGCACCGCGTCCAAGATAAAACTTTCACAGTTTCACAGCCTTAAGGCGTGCCGTGAATAGTAATGGACTCTGTCCTAGGACGAAGGGGGTTTATGTCCGAGGGGTTATGTTTTATCTTCGATCCGAGGCGGGATCCCGGGGAGTCTGTCTGCCTGCAGTCTACAGTCCCCACGGAGGGAGCCTCCCCCAGAGACAGCAGCGGCAGGCGGGTGATCATCTACTGACCACCGGTAGGCCTAGCCTGGTGTTGACACTAACGACCGATGAGCGATCTTGATCAGACTTACCACAAAGTAACGGGGAGGAACCAATCTATCACCACTGCGCGCCCGCTGGCATTCCATGACCTGGAAAGACTCATCGCTGATCGATTTCCTTGGCACCGAGTAATAAAGACTTTATTATTTGCAATTGTCAACTTTAAGACATCCGCCAAAAAAAGAGAAGGTTATGTTCTTGGCTTTGTCCGTTTGTATTCAAAATAACTCAAAAGTGGTTCCTTTGTGTTATTTCACCCGCACCCTAAATAATCGCCAGGTTAGCGTTAGCGTTAACGATAATAATTCGAGTGGCCTACGGCTGAATTAGCGGACAAGTACCCAAAAAGTCACGTATGAACGTATATACACGTGTCCCACAAAAAAACATCCCACTTTGTCATTGTCCATATCTTCATCAAATATTGATCGATTTTCACAATTTTTTTCATCAGCACATTCTGCGGACTATTGGCAATGAAGTAACTATTGAATAACCATCATTACACTTTAACTATAGCCTACTTTGGTTGACCTGATTCAAGTCGCCCAGTTTCCCGACCAAAACGTGTCGCCTTGCAAACTGCAGTTGGTTTGTTACGCACATGACCGTAGACCCCCTTCGAGCAATCGTTTTGAATCCCGATGAAGAAGTTTAGGCATACAGCGCTCTTTTAAACAGCCAAAGTTACGATAAAAAAACGGTAAAATAATTGTTTAGACCTGTATCGTATAGCATTTTATCTGCCTTTTTTACTTCTTTCATGCATTAGCGACGAATATCGTAAAAAAACATGCAGCAAAGAATAGAACGATGATTTAGATTCAGCTAGATGCGGAAAGCAGTGGCAGATCTAGGCTTCAGCCAAGGGAGGACGGAATTCCTCTCGCTCTTTCTCCCCTTTTTCATCCCTTTCCTTTTCCCCTTTTCTTTCCTTCCCTGCCCCTTTTTTCTTTTCTTTTCCCCTTCCCTTAGAAGTAGGGCCTCGTAAATCCAGCTAAAGGTTTGGGAAACGCTGTGAGCTCCAAGCGGGGTCTGGAGCGGAGTCCCAGCCGAAATCGAATTTAGTACATTTTAGCTTTATAATATAGCATCTGGTGGCAATAATTTTAATCATTTTCCTTATACGTGAACTTTTTAATTAGGGGTTCGGCAGAGCATATATAAAGTGTTTACTTATGCGTAAAAGCTCAAGGGGGCACGTCCGCTCCCCCCCCTTGGATCCGCCACTGGCGGAATTGATCGTCAAGACATTTCGTTTCGTTGTAGCATGACATCGTATCACATAATTGCTACGGCAGACATGACGTTATAATTATTTGCCTAAATGAGACGACATAATGGAGATGTCATAACGCGAAACGAAAATTTTCGTTTCGAGTTACATTCCTGGATTCCCCGGCGCGGTGAAGTATGTCGGCATTTCAAGGCGCGTTTGCACGGACCGTGTCGCTGCGTCAGGACTCGGAAGGAAACGTTCATTTCGCGGTTGCGGTCCCGCTGCGTCCCGGCATGCAGTGCGAGCAGGGTGGCAGACACTGCATGCAGCCCCCGGCGCCGCCAGCTACGGCTACGGGTCGTCACAGCGGGCTGCGAGCAACGCACAGGACATCGTGATGTACCGGTCGTGATGTGGCAGACTCACTGAGTTAATCGTCGCAGTCAGCTGGCGGGTGGTCTGAAACAGTTTCACGGTGGGCGGCGCAGACGGACAGACGGACGACAGGGGTCCAGAGCGGCACGCCCCGTGTGCTCGGTCGATGACTTCATGACGTACCGTTGCCTCAGCAAGGCGCCGACCATCAACCTGTCACGCCACCACTCACGGAGTGGGTCTCAACCTTTTCAATAACTGCAGTCCGGAAAGTCCAACTGTTTTATACATCTCTTTATTTCTCCCGGATGTAAGAGTGCTGAACAAGTAACACCGGAATAAAATGGACTGAAAATCAGCCAACACACAGAAAAAATACTTACCCCGTAATAAACACGTATATGCATGAAACCAATCATCGAGTGCCTGCAGCGTTAACAGACAACTGATCTACCATCAGATGATTTGAACAGTTTGTACCAGCATTGCCGTCACCAGACTTGTCGCGGTTCGCCTCTACATAGCGGGCGCTATGAACATGCTATATTCATACTCGACCGCCATGTGCATTAGAGGTTAATTCTTAACGACAATGCGCCATTGACATTACATTGCATTACAACAGCAGGCTATTTGAAAACGCAGAATAATGAAACGAACCTTCGTGCAACTTTTCAGTGCAATTTTAAATTTGGAGGCTGACTGACAAAATTCTCATGCTGTATCTCCACTGAAGTGTCTCCGAACGGTTTCACCAGAATCAACACAATGTTAATCGGCAGCAGCAACTTAATACTTGCGACACAATTTGCACAATACCTTTAAAAGTTAGACGATGATTATATAGAAAACAATTAAGAATACCAAAAACTCGATGTTGTATAGTCGTGTCGCATACCGAGTCTGACACTGAATCGTTTTTTTCGATTCTCTGCCGGAATATCGGCATAAATGATACAGCCTATGAGCAACGTTTTTCTGTCCGAATGTTTAACGCTCTGTACAGACTCTTAAGCCACACTCAGTTGCACTGCTACTTTTCTCTCAGTTTTATTAGCTGCAGTTATGCGTCATACAGCAAATGACGGTGTATAGTGTGGGCAATCTAAGCGTTCTTTGAGTACGATACCACACTGTCTGGAGTGGTGAAAGCTTGCACTGCCCACTCCAGCAGTGCGGTATCTACGAACCAATTATCGTCGGCAAATCGCGCAACTGCGACGGGTGCAAATTCGCCAGGCGTGCAGTAGAGCGGCACGGCTCAGCTCCGTAAATCAAGCAGGGTTTAATTGATTCTGGTCCGTCGTAGTGAGGGGCCGCCATAGCGAAAGTCCTATCATTAACCCTAACGCTAACCCTACACTAAAAGGTTAAATGTTGTGTATAGCTTTTTATGGGAACCCATCGCAGAGATACGGAGCGTCACCTGCCATATGGTATCACACAGTTTTACCTGCCATCCGACACAGGTGAACTCGCCCCGCGTTAACACCAGTCAGACTCGATTTACCTATTCCGGACGGATGAAGGGCTGAGTTGACCTTGGTGTTGGTTTTATACCGAGATGACTTATCTGTCCTCAGACAGTCACCCATCCATGTAGTAACCACTTGACCAGGACACGAACCCACAGCCTCTCGATCGTAATTTCGACTTTCTATACTGTTACGCCAGCAAGTCACATAGATTAATGAGACAGACATTTTCCCGGAAGCAGATTTTACGGCCCACGAAACACGCTCAGAGCTTTATCAGTTCGCTGTGGCGACCCCTCGCTATAGCGGGCCGTTACCGTGAAATTATCGCATTTAGCTCCATGCCTGCGTGGCAGGACAGCATGGGGTATACGTAGCCCCACGTCAAACTGAGCTGATCAGTCGGAGTAACGCGATGCCACTGACACAAGCGTCTCACGCCAACACCACGGGAAACTTATAGGCCTACCAACCAATAGGCTACCAGTAGGCTAATACCCAATAATTAGGCCTATACTATAGCTGTGATATATGGCGCAGGCTTAAATATTGCAATTGAAGCATGTTTGCCGAGAGCTCCTTGTAGCCTATTGGTAGCATGAGCATCTGCTGCGCGAAAGGTCTCGGGTTTAAATCCTGCTTTTTGCAACTTATTTCTCTTCGCTGTCGTAATTAATTTTTTCCGAGGTAATAAATGTCTGAAATGAGGTTAAATGTTGCAAAAAAGTAAAGTGAGTGTAGCGAACTTTACTTTTTTGACAACATTTAACCTCAAGTCAGATATTTATCACCTCGAAAAAATTTTCGCATTTTCTACATTTTAGGGTTAGGGTCAGTTACGGTTAGAGTTAGGGATAGGGTCAGTGGTTAGGGTTTGTGCCAGGGTTCGTTCATTTATGAGAAATTGTACGAAATTGTTCGGCACAGATTTCTCCGGGTGCTGGCGTGAAACGCTTGTCCTCTGACACACACAGTCACTCACTGTGTGGGATCACGTCATTGTATCTGTCAGTCGCTCGCTCGTGCCGTGTCCACACCAATTTGCATCGTTTAACCCTTTCGTCTCGGCCGTGAACAAACACACATGCTGTAATTAATGCACCACGCAGAGACGGGACTGGCAAGTAGAAATGTCACTGCGGGGATAGAAATTACCGCCTTCGGTTTCATACTATAATAATACGCCGAATATATAGGCTATCTCAGGCTCACAGCATGCGTCTGTGACTGTGACAGTGAAAATTCAAAATTGCAGACACATAAAGTGGTAGATGGCTATAAGTATATAGGCCTACCTATTTGATTTACAACAACAAAAGGCAAGTAGGCCTACGCAAATTCGCACATCGGCAACACGTAAATGGAAATCTGCAGGCATTGAATTTCTGCATTGCTCGCGGCTGTCAATGCAGCACTGGGTGGCCGAAACTGCTATAACGGGAAATATGCATCGTTTTAGCGAGATTTTTGACGTCCGACGGTCCGATGACCTTCAACTTTGATCTTTTGAACGGAATATTTGCATATCTGCAGTTTACTCCTTTCCAGGGAAACAATCACGCCAATTTCATTGTTACGCCCTTTTGTTTTAAAGTTAAGCCTATATATAATACGACCTCGTATAGGCATTATGGAATAGACAGACCGACGGACAGCCAAGACGCTTAATGCGGCCTATATTAGATGGTGCATAATAATCATATGGCGTATATTAGCCTAAATTGTATGCTTTATGTTTTAAACTTGGTCATTTTTATTGTATCTTATTGTGTTGTATGTTACTGTTGGACTATAATCAGCTCCGCTGTCGTACCTGCCTAGCGTTATAATTAGGCTTTTATATTATTAACGCAAATAGACACATTTTATTGCTACGGAATGTTTTATATATGAAGCGGGGCGTGAATAGTGCGGGATGATTAAAACGTGGCAACTTTCACCAAGTGGTTGGCTTTCACTGCTGCTCTCGGTTGTTCGCCCAGTAATATAATGGACAGCAAAGCACCATTGTCAACGACCACTCGCAGACCACACGCGTACACATTAATGCTCATGTATATAGCACGCTGAAATACCGCAGGCCGCCGGAGATATAGGCCTAAAAGTGCTGGAGTAGCTTAGCTCGGCGATGCACGTCGGCATTCAATAGCGCGAAAGTCTTTGCAATGACAACGATAATGCGAAATCATTCGGTGCCGTGTCTGAGACATCGCGCTTGTGTAAGCCTATTATTCGCTGCACATGTCGCAGATTTCGCCAACCAACACAGAATAGGTATCCCTCCCCCAATCACCAGGGTATATGCTAATGGACAGCGTCTCGAAATCTGGATTTCACACCTCTATGCAGGGAGTGTCACGGATGTGCGTTTTCGTAACGCTCGTGCCTGACGCTTGTTGAGTATTGGTGGTGCAACGCTCTCGGGTGTCGGACTTATGATCGCGAGGTCGTGGGTTCGACTCCCTGTTAGGTCGCTATCAAATAGTTACTACTATAGAATGAGTGACTGTCTGCGGACAGGTAAACCATCTTGGTATATAACCAACACCAAGGTTAACTCAGCCTTCCATCCCTCCGGGGTAGGTAAATCGAGTACCGGCCTGTTTCGCTATGGTTGAGGCGGGATGCATTCAGCTGTGTCGGGTGCAGGGTAGGTAGTACTGTGTGATGTCGTATGGCAGGTAACGCTCCGTAGCTCTGTGATGGGTTTGGTTTCCCACAACCGTTAACCTTTAGCCGTAAATAACCGGCATTTCGAGACACTGCAGGGATCAAAGTGAGCCCACATTACAGTGCAGAATCAATCATATTATATTGACTATAGCGTGATGCGGGGCGGGCGTGTTGATGACGCCAACTGACCTATAGATGCTGGCTTCAAAAAAGGCATGTGAACCTGTTTAATCCAACAGACGATTTAGTCGAGAGTGAAAAAAAAACAGCAGAAACGTAGGCCTAACAGAAACGATATTCCAGCACCAAATTCAAATTTCCACGTTTGACATAAGAAAAGAACACCTTCTCGAAGGCTACCCGGCTTTGACAACTGTTGCTGTGAACGTCGGTGCTGAATGAATGATAAACCGCAACAAAACAGCGGCACTGCGAGTGATCAGGTAAACTTTACACCAGGCTTGAACAGACACATAAAGCGCGTATGTAAATCTAGCGAAACGAATCAGCAAAGCAGTTGGAGCAAAAGACGAAACCCTACGTCAGTCAGTCTGTCAGCTATAGCGATTGGACGTCGTGCTGCGAAGACAGATTGACAAGACTCGGGTCACTGGGGCCACCAGCAACAGTCGCTAACCACCCTCACAGATTTGCAGCTCGGATGCGGCATGTATCAAAAAAGCGTCACTTAGTTTAACACGGTGAAACATTGTTGACCGATTTTAATATATTTCTGGCGTGCAACATCGTGAAGAAACTTGACGTAAACGATCGACTAGTTTTTCGCTATACAGTGTGAATTCGTTGTTGTAAAACTACAACTTCTGAATTTTACAAGGTAGTGTAGCAACCGCATTAACGTAACGTGGGCAAAAGTAGAGTCATTCACGTGAATTTTTTCTTGGTAGGCTGATCTTGGAAGTTAGACCGATAATTTATCATGCTGCAGTTTACAGTATTTGCAGCGTTTGATTGCAGTGTGGACCGACCATTACGAATGCGGGTGTCTGCATGACAGTGTATTTGGGGTGTTTACACGATCCAGCAAACGTCCAGCAAACTTCCAGCAAATGTATTCAAAATACACGTGCTAATGCTGGACATTTGCTGGATCGTGTAAACACCCTATTTAACGGGGGTCGATGTGTGACGATGAACAGTGACTGGTGGTAGAAAATGTGGCAACGACGACGTGTCACAGAAATATGATAACTGCAGCTTGCCTGCTGTCAGCAACCACTGACAGCAGGCAAGCTAGGTGCGCAGTGTTTAGATAACGTTCGCGATTATGTGACGGTAAGGTTACTCCGCGGGTCAGACGGAAGAAGAAAAATATCCAGCAACGCACGTGCAGTGAAGAAGTTTGTTTGACAGAATGCAGTCGGATATCTGGTTAGCGACGCGTTGCGTCAGTCCGCAGATGGACAGACAGACGTCCGTCCGTCAGTCATCGAAGAGCGTCTGCCACGTGTCTCGAGACTCGGTCCCTGGAGTACCCTGGATACTATACCGTGCCTGGGAGTGGCCGCAGTTTAGCGACCATGACGCATGGTGCGGGTTAATTGAGGGCGATAAATGCGGGCCGCGGTCTGGGCATTGTTTCGTGCTGTCGACCTGGCGACAAACGTTGTCAACGGCGGGCCTCTGCGGCACTTGACGTGTTTAATACGCTTCTGTCTATGGCTACGTCATCTGTATTCAGCATTGCCTTTGCCTTACCGTGCCTTCAGGCAATCTTGTCTGCCAGAATCACGCCAGCCTCAGAAGGGAATATATGCACAATACATGGGAATACATTGGGGGAAATGTGTGGCACAATGAAATGTGTGGAACGCGTATTCTAGCAGTTACTGTGACGATAACGAGCACACGTGTAGGGCCTATGACTTCTCCTAGACTCCAGTAGAACTTGAACTTGAACCCGAAAAAATGGAAGCAATTCTTTTTCCGATACTTCCTATGTCATGGACATGGTTTGGAATATGGTTAGAAATAGAGATGAATTGCATCTTCGGCTATATGGCTGACTCGAACCGTTACGACGTTGTTCCCGTCATTGCTGCAGGTGTACCGTAACGTAACGTTCGCACCCGTATTGACGAATCGACCCCCATCGACGGTCTCCAAAAAGTAACACTTTGCCAGACGATTTGCAACTATATATTACGTTTTCGGTTGCTTTTATTTTTTAAGTTGACCGCCGTAGTAACGGATGCGATTTAATGCGATACATGCAAATGAATCGAATGCACTGACAAAGTGCCGATATATGATATACATTGCACGGTGATAGATGATCTATATAGCCAAGAGGCAATAAAGAGCTCAGACTGTGGGCGGGCCGCTACATCAAAGTCACGAAGCCGATAAAGCACGTCAGCTTGCAAGAATTAGAAAATGATAAACCGCATAGTATAGTCCTATCCGTCGGACGCTTTGGATCAGGGACTCGTCTCGGATCAAGCATCAAAACTGTTCCTGCTCCAGGCATCTGTCTGGCTGACTGTGGTCCACGCACTGCACTATGCGGACAGATATGTCGAGAGCCCATTTATACCGAGATCACAGGGCTGCAAGTGTGTACGCCTACGCCACTGCAGATAAGATAATTTCTGCGCAATTTTTCGCGCCGTCAGCTTCGGACTGACTGCCGACAGACAATCCAGGAACTGTTATAGGGCGTTTCCACGATCCAGCAAACGTCCAGTATTAGCACGTGTATTTTGAATACATTTGCTGGAAGTTTGCTGGATCGTGTAAACACCCCATTAGCGAATGCGCAGGCACACGTGCGGAACGCGCGTTGTCGTGCAGTTGGACGCAGAAATTTCGTCACGCCTCGTGCATTTCATCATTATGCGTCACGATTTTCTCCAGGAAGCCCGAAGCGACGTCATTCGGCCGCAATGTGGACGGCTGCATGCTGTGTGGCTCATCACATCACGCGCAGGTTTTCTCGAGGCCTAATTATTACGAGTATCGCCTTCTTGTCTATGGCATCACTTCGGGCGGCCATGGAGTTGTCATCATTCAGTGCCTTCCTCTAAAAGAAGGGTTGGCGGCGCGTAGTATCCCTCTCCAGCAATCTTGATCTTCCGCTGCTGCAGACACTTCACAAATCTTCATCCCAGTCCATTCCGTGATGTCATCTGTCCAAAGCTGACGGCGTTGTCGACGTTTAATTAGCAACGTCTACAAGGTGCGGCAGAAAAAAGTGGACCCCTAAATTTTTTCGCCGTTTTCTTAGCAACTGTTTAGGATTTTAATATGAAATTTTATAACTTTATTTATTGAAACCTTCTACATCTAACTGCCAAGTAAAATGTGATTGTGTTGAAAAACGACGAAGTTATAGACTTTTTAACATGACCGCCTACCGATTTTTCGGCATTCAAAACTGTTCATGCTAAAAACGCTATATTTAATTTTCAAAAACTGGTTACACGTTACTGCCGATGACGTCACAGTGACATTTTGATAGACAGCAATTTATTAGTCCGCCCGAAAACGATAGTTTTCGGAAGGACTTCTGTTTTACGCATGATGTTTTTTTATTTTTTTTTCCTAGCATCAGATCTCCGAGATGCGTGGGCCGACCGGCGTGAAATTTTGCAATATGGTCAGTACTAGGCCGAATTTTATAATGCCGGTCCAAAATTTTGGAAGGCGCACCCCGAAAAAATTTCGGGGGCGAAAAACATGCAAAATTTGGCCCGATTTCGGACGACTTAGAAGTTCGGCGGCGAATATCTCCGAAATGGATGAAGATATTCAAAATCGGATTTTTATTCCGTCTACCGCGATTCCTCCTGCGTTAGGCGAAACAAGTCCGGTGAAGTTTGGTCCAGTGA
>Ga0056128_1010053_pt1 | contig 11804 bp, 10 predicted proteins | sample WorMetLIZISLAND2_FD_71113 | JGI IMG/M metagenome (GOLD analysis project Ga0056128, IMG submission 71113) | Marine gutless worms symbiont microbial communities from Max Planck institute for Marine Microbiology, Germany - Olavius geniculatus... ... | reverse complement strand
TTTCTTATTTTAGTTGTCTTTACTTCATTCATTTTTCGAATTTTTGTCAGTTTTACATTTAGGACTATTTCTATTCTCAGTATCTCTCATTTCATTTTTCTTTTAAACAATTCAGTTCGTTTTAGTTTATGTGCTAGATTAAACTGACAGTGTGTTTGTCAGTTTTTGAGTACAAATTTTTCATTGTATTGTATTGTATTGTATTGTAATACTAAAATTCTACATGATTTACCACTTGAGTACATAGGTAGCCCTAGTTTTTTTAGGTAGTGGGTAACTGGTGAACTAATGTAAGCATTGCATTAATAACAGAGTAAACTGTTTATTAATTTATTTCAGTTTAAAATGTTTGGACACTGGACCAGAGGTACAAGACTTCACCATTTGTGTCGTCATGGGAAGCTACAGCTGCACTGCTGTAACAGTTATGATAGTCCTGTCTGGCGTAGATAAAAGGCCTGTGTAAGACCCCAGCTTTGGCCTTGATCTGGAAGATTGTGCTTTGTTGTCGTTGTTGTTATTAATAATGTTTGCATTTTGATCAACTGTTACAGTTTCTATCCACATATTATGTGTTGTTGTATAATTGCAGAATCATAATGTCAAGTCTCAGTGAACGGCTTCAGAACAGCAATTATGCCAACTGGCTGCAAGTGACCTATGGACTGAGGTGTGTGAAAGATGGACTCCACACAATGACTGAAAGAGTAATGGCACAGTTCCTAGCAGAGATCAGAGAACAAAACCACATAGCCGAAGCATGTAACAATAAATCCTGCAACAGCAAGGCTGTAAAGATTCAAGGTGTTGACAAGTTTCAATGTCCAAATAACGTGTGTGACAGTTTCCTGAAGAAGATCCTTGCAGAGCACAGGAATGAAAAGCAGATAGCTTGGGAGAACTTTGAGATGCGGCAATGGGCAGAGAAGTGCTGGGAAATCGCCAAAGTGTACATGTCTCGTGGTCACACTGCTGCCGAAGCTGCCAGTACTGACTGCGCAGGACTGCTGCAGCTGATTAAGAACTGCAAACAGTTCCAGTCAAAGATGCAGCTTAACAGCAGCTCAGCTGATAAGGTGAAACTTTTATTTATCATTGTTAGATAAAGCCAATAGATCTGTCTGTGCCATGGGACTGTGTATAGAACAAAAGCTAGTATGAAAGTAAGACAAGTTTGCAGTTAGTGAATTGCAACAGACTGTGTACATGACAGGCGGTGGTTTGCCTCAGTTGCAAGCATCTTTGATTGCATCAATGAAGTTAATCAGTACCAGGCCCGGTTAGTACTTGGATGGTGACCATCTTGGTATGTAACCGGCCACCCAGGTCAACTCAGCCTGGCTATCCCTCCGTACCAGCAAAATCTGGAACGTAAACAGGCACATAGCGCAATGCACTGGCCCTGTATCTGTGGTCTCGCAGTGTAAAAACTGGTGTCTGTCTGAGGGCTAAGAAAAACAGATCAGCGCCTTAAGGCTTGGGAAGGACTTTATGTTTATGTGCGCATGACAGTGTGACACTGTCATAGAACGGTGAATAACTAGTCATGATGTACCCAGTAGCTGACATCGACTTCAGCTGTTTTTGGTATTGTCCTGCTTGCACTTGCTGTAGCACATATGAAATTGTGAATCAGGATTTTTGTCAGTCATTGAGCAAAAAATAGATGTACATTCTGTGCTTGGTCTTATTTTTAGATAATCACAATTCGTAACAATGCAATGCATTCTCCAGACTTATCAGTGGAAGATGATGATAAAAGAAAGTCACTTGATAAAATGATGGAATTTCTTTCCATCGTGCAGTGTTCAGTGAAAGAAACGTTTGATGATACCAGTGATTGTGAAAATGCTATTGCCAACATAAGGGAGGTAAGCTACAGTATTGCAGATTTCACCTATTATCTGTTGTTCTTCTGTTGACTGTAACTGGCTTTAGAATTAGTAATATAGTACTTAACAATGTAATAAAATCGTTACTAGAGTATCTGTGACATTGTGAAGGTCATTCAAGAGGGAGAGGGTGAAAGGTCCAAAAGTTACAAAGTGTATAAAGACTTTATGTCATAAACTGAAGATTGGTTAGGCATCTGGTGAAGCGAAAGTTATGCTTTTACACATTCAATCAAAAATGTGTGTGCCGGTGGTAGAATATGTCAAATCTCTCTGCATATGGCCAATTGTTTGTGAATGTTTTAGTTGTCTAACACAAGGTTGACAGTAGAAATGGAACAGAAGAGCCTTGTTGATGAGCTCACTGACATTCACGGGAGGTTATCTGATGAAGTCAGTGAATGTGAGGTAAGCTGCTTTGTTGATACAATGCTTTATATCACTGTTTCTGCATACACTCTCCCGCACTTGCTTACTTATTCTGTACAGCTGAATCTGAAAATGGGACAGAAAAGCTCTAAAAAACTATAAAATGCTTGTAGAGTAACGTCTAATGTGCATGTTTTGCAAATTGACAGCAGTTCAATATTGTACTTGCTGTTATACTTGTTGTAATTGTCACAGCATGTGACATTACGTTTCATACCAAATGATAGTTACTGAAGTTGGTGTGAAAGTTTCTTTGACTTTTGTCTACATAGAAGACATAATACTTGGGCGATGCCATACATATGTTTATGTGATGTTACTAGGTTGAAGTCGCTCGTGGCCAGGCAACATTTCTTTTCAGACTTGTGCAGCATGATTTGCGTCTGAGTCAGCTGGCAGTTCTTACTGAGCAGATGGATGATATTCGCAGTTGCATGCAAAACATGCAAGAGCGGAGTTTGCTTACAGAACAAAGAGTTGATGGCATAGAGACACAAGTGAAGGAACTTGAGCTAATGCCGCCATCACATAAGTCCAGTAATTGTTTGTGATACTTTGACACTTTACTTGACTCATAGTGATCATTTGCAATCAAGTAGTTATCGGCTACACTATCTGCCATCTATTGTTCATAGGAATAACGTGATTCAGCAGCCATTGAAACAGCACTACATACAGTGAAAATTTACTTTGAAGACCATAACATTGGTCTCGAAACCAAAATGCAGTCTTGGTTTGGACATTTGATTTTGTTTATGTGGGTCTAAAATAATTAGGCATCATTTAGCTGAAGCTGATTTTTTTGGTAGAGTTTCAAGGTCAACAGGATTTAGTTAACTATATCTAATATCCATCCAAACATATTTAGCTTATATTATGTGAAATGCTGAAATTGTAACAAAGATTTTCATCTGTTGCAGCTAAACTGAGTTACAAAAACTCATTACAGAATTATGTTCAAGAAAAAGGATGGAAATTACTGCCCGACTACAAGTCTCTGCCACAACTTGATGGTATTTTACGCTTATGGCTTTTTTTTAATTTTGAGTATTTTTTCACATGTGAAGTATTTTTAGTTTGCTTACTTACTTATATTGCAGCTGATGAAATAGTACCATGAGTACGATGATATGTATGTGAAGATCCTACTGCTATATCCAACATAAAGGAGGTGAACTATGGTATTACAAACATCAGACATGAAATAAAGCTTCAGAAGAGCTGTATTTAGACAATGCTTTTGTTCGTTTGTATGTACAGAACAGGGATTTTTGGCTACAGTGATTGTGTGTGGACAAGAGTTTACAAGTTCCCAAGTAAGAGCAAGGAAGGTCGAAGCACAGCAGGATGCCGCAAAGCTGGCTTTTGAGTATCTGCAACAGCAGGAGCAGCTGCAGAAAGATGATACTTCAACTGCAGGTAAAATTGTGATATCATGTTCTTGAGTAGCTTCAGCTGTGGTTTCCAAACCCGGGTTCCTTTTATAAACCCAGGTTTTTGGATTTGGGAAAGGTCAGACCCAGGTTTCGGGTTTGGGTTCAGGTCTGGAAGTCACGTATTTGCATTCACTGCAAATATGGTGAGAGGGGGGTAGAGTGGGCAGATCGGTAGCTGGGCATGCAAACTTTTACGGCAGTCTGTCTATCACAAGCCATTGCAAAATTGCAAACTTTGTAGGTCTGATACGTCAAGTGCCGGGAAATCTTAAGACTTTTGTGAAGTTGCTGTCCAGAATGTTGGATGCATTAAAATGGAGACAAGCCTAATGAATTCCTGAATTCTGACTAGGGGTGAGAGGAATGATTAATAACATAATCCAAACTTGCAAAGTCACTGCAGAAGAGTGACAGGCCTAGGCCAACTGCTGATTTTGATGCGTGACTGGTGAATATCAACTCGCTTGACATTTGTAGGTCTACTAAAGTCAAATATCACATAGACCCCTTACTGCACACAGCTATACTGTCTGTTGTGATAATACGAGCGCAGAAAAATAGTGCATCAGTAGGCCTTAGACTTGTCATTCAGTCGCAATTGCACTTTTGTGCATAACACGCCAATGGCGGAAAACACTGTTTCTGCGTCGACCGATGATGGTGGGACTGCAGCCTTGTTTCCTTTACGTTTTAACTCTAACATCGCCATTTTATTTCGGATGGTGACTGCCAATTTCTATTTCTCGACGTCTACTGAAGCGTCGGTAACCACTGCCTTGAAGAGCGATGCATCATTAACAGCAACTCAGCAAGTTCCATCCTCACGCTGCTTTACTTAAGAGTTATGTCTGACTGCTTCTTGCCCTCGGTCTCTGACGCGTTGTCGTCAGCAGTCATGGACGTGACTGAGACTCTGATTCTGAGTGAAGACTAGAGCGAGTGATGCTGCGGAACACAATTAAACGCCTAGTAGGCCAAAATAGGAGGAGAAGGATTTGTGCATCGCTATTCGTCAGTAACAAAAAAAACACGGAATCGTTTGATCGTGAAAATATTTCATGCGTGACTGTTATTTCATATTAGTACGGACGCTTAATTACACACTGTAAGTAGAAAATTTAAATCCGAAAACCCGGGTTTACGGACAGCCAAAACCCGGGTTTTCGGGTTTGAAAAACCCCCAGTTACCTGGGTTTTTGGGTTCGAGTAAACCCGGGTTGGAAACCCTAGCTTCAGCAGTGATGTAAGCAAGAGTTATTTCAAGTTTAAGACCAAGATTAAGATTGTTATTTATTTTAGAGACAAAGACAAGACCAAGACCGAGGCTTTCCTGTAGTGCGAAATAGTTTAACATATCAAGGTTAAACAGATTCCCCGTACAAGCATACTGTATAAGAAGGAAGCAAAGTCTAAGTTGTAAAGTGTGTATTGCACAAACGATCATGTTAATCAGTAGCATAGCATGGGACAGAGTAGGCCTATAAAATCACCTGAGCGTCCGTTTGTGTGTCTGTGCAATGTTTGAGCTGCCATAACTCTATAACGGTGCAAGATAGATGCATGGTCACAATGGACCACCTGTAAGAAATGGCCCACCGCAAATCGAATGGTCACGTGATCTCAAAAGACCGAAGGTCGTGATCCCGTCATATTTCCAAATCGGTGCAAGATAGATGCGTGGTCACAATGGGCTAGCTACAGGAAAACCTACATGGTGATTGGTGAGTCTAATGGTTACGTGAGTAATGACGTCACGTAAACCAAAAAGGTCGAAATCGTGATCCTGAAATGTTTGAGACTTTACATCTGTCTAACCGTGCAAGATAGGCACATGGTCGTAATTGACCACTAAAAGGAGACTGCATTTTGCATGTCCAATGTTCATATGGTAGTTACCGTCACATGATCCCACAAGCTCAAGGTCATAGTCCATAAATCTTTTGAGTATTTCTATCTTCATAGATCAAACGCACAAAACATATGTGTAGGCGAAGTTGTGTGATCCCAAAAAATCAAAGCCACAACCCGAATATCTTTAGTTTTCCACCTATTCACCATTTAGGAAACCGCTTTATTGCTAGCCTGATTGCCTTATGGTCGACGTATGTTAATTGTTTAGTTATAATAATAGCAAAAGATGACAATAATATTGGTGCTGTATAATTTGAAATTAAACTTGGTAATTTTTACCACTGGTCTACGCAGCTCACTGATTTTATTTACACAGACTTTACTGTAAGCTATCGAGTTGCATTGGACAGACTCCTTGTTTATTTGAATATTATCTTGTAATTAAAAATAATCAGACCGTGTGCACATTAGGCCAGTAAGTCTACACTCTGTGTGCTGCTAGTAATGTGTAGTGACAAAAAGAACAGTTTGATCATTTGTGTCCAACACTGACTCGGCTGATGCACTGAAATATATCAACAGCTATGCTATAATCAATACAAAGTCTTGATTTTAAGACTTTTTTCGTTAAGACCAAGGCTTTATTTTTTGTCCTCAAGGCACTTGGAGACCAAGCCCAAGAGTTTCAGTGCAGAATTAAGGCATATGTTTGCCAGTATATTGGTTGACGGTTTTCCAAAAAATATGGCAGACTAGTGCTTTTTTGATGTTTTTTTTTTTTGATAAAAACCGATTTTGAGACCATGAAGCTAGCAATACGTGTATTATTTTTGGTATTCTAAACTTTTTGCTGTATGCAAATTATGGCAGTGGATAGAGCCTTTCATGGTATTTTAAGTCGTATGAAATTTGCGACTGTTTAAAAGCTTTTTAATAGGTCATGAAACATGGTTGTGTTTATGACAATTGCTGCATAGCAGCATACATTTGTTGCTGTTGTAGGCATGGCTTGTAGTTCTAATTCTACTGATGGAGTTGCTGCAGCAGCAGAAGCAGCATCTGATATGCATCTGTCTACTTCAGCATCAGTATCCACACATTTTCCTGCAGCCAGTGCAGCTGCCAGTCAGAGTAGCGGAACTGTTGCTGGACACGGCACTGTTCAACATGCAGCTGCAAAATGTAAGCCAACTGATGTCATTATCAACAAAAGCAGATCATATGTGAGTGTTCTGAAGCAGTTGTGTGATGAGTTGGGCCTGAGTCAACCAACAGTTGAGGTGACAAAGAAGTTGGAAGCATGTGTTGCTACTGTGACAGTCAAATTCGGTTACTCCTCTTCACAGTCACATGCTAAGAAGGCAGATGCCCAGGAAGATGCTGCTCGTGTAGCTCTTGAAAGTCTTAAAGCAGGAGCTGACAAGAGTGCAAAGAATTGCAGGGCACAGCTTAATGAGTACTGTCAGCGTCAGCAACAATCCAAGCCAGACTATAAGCCAAGTGGTGACAGACCCTTTACCTACAGCGTTTTTGTGCCGATTGTCCATGAAAGTAGGGCTCTGCCAACGGAACACGATGCTGTTGACGACGCTGCACTTGGAATTCTCACTAAGCTGGGTAATGTCAGCCATGTTTTGCGCATGTTCGACAAGTTTGAGAACTTCTCCGTGTCTTGCACTGCAGATTCGGTGTTCACACTGAGAGCCACTTATCACTTTACGAGGACTGGCATGAGATTGGAGGGAAACAAGTCCAAGAAGACTGCTGAGAAGCTGGCTGCCAAACACGCATTATCACTTCTCTATCCGGACAAGGACAAGGATCCTCCACTTGACAAGTGCAAGAACATATTGCAAGAAATGAACCCTCAAACGTCGCCCCAGTACCTAACTGTGTGTGAAAATGATTTATATTACAGTGAAGTTATTGTCACATTCTTGGAGCAAATGACAGCTAGTGATGACTGTTCTACTCTGTCTGCTGTTAATAGTCTGGCTGAACGTGCTTGTAAAAGAACTGGCTTAATTTCATAAAATGCACAACTGTTCATTTGATTATTTCTTCACTGCAGTGTGTAACTGTACACCGTCCTTAATGCAGTCATCCCACTGTGACCCGTCCTAGAAATCCTATATTTTGACAGCTTACATTTTACGCAACACAAACATGAAATTCGATTTCACCAGATTTATTTGTGGGGCACCAAAATGCTCCAAAATACATTTTCAGCCAGGGATTTGCCCCACACCTCACTCGGGTAGCTCACACCACTCCCCCAGGCCTCAGAAAGGCAAGGAGGTTTGCCCAGACCTCATGACATTTGGGAGCCCTGCCATCGCTAGAAAAATAAAACAGTCTGTCCGTTCCATTAATCAACAAAAAATTGTTGTTGAGCTGTCGATGATACAGCTCTCTAAAATCGAGCAGAGCAAATCTTAGCAAAAGCATATGTCTCTCTGTCTGTCTGTTTGTCTGTGTGTCCGTCATCGGGACTGCAGTCAATGAAAGCTAATGCCCCCGGCCTTTATCGAGACCGCCCATCCCAACACCCCGTTCGCCGTGCTATGTGGATCCGCATTCTAAGCTATTAGCTTGTCAGATAAGGAAGCCATGCAGCTTGTCTGTTCATGATTCAGATACCAGGCATTGCACTGGTATACGGGCTGAATACTGAAACACGCATGTCTTATAAAAGGCTATATTTTCGTTTGATGTACTACAGGGTGGGCCAAAAAAACCGGACCTGTTTGAACGTTGATAACTTAGCGATGATTAGTGGGGACGTGTGATACGTCAAAAGTTTCAGAATGATGTAATAAATAAATGACAAATTTGCATATTGAAGCATTTAAATATTCTTTGCCTAATTTGCATAAATATTCGTTACCCCCAAAATTCTGCCAAATTTGACTGCAACACGTAAATTTAACATGGACATTTGAGCCTTTATAACTTGGCGATGTTTATTGATGGAGAGTAATATGCCAAAAGTTTTAAAATTGTGTACAAAAGAAGTGTACAACTTGCATGTTTCAGCATTTAAATATTCTTTGCCTCATTTACACAAATCTGTCCCACCCTTAAAATCATGCTAAATTGGCAGTAACGCATGAATTTAAGTTGATTTTCATTCAGCATACAGAAATATCAACAATCATTAACACATACGTTGAGCTTAGATAAAATTCGACATAGGCAGTTGTCCAGCGTTTGCATTCATAACCGTCATCAGTTTTTTAAGCAGCTGATAGATCGTTGGAGTCAATGCGTTCCAAGATCAGCTGAGCCCAGCATTCGATTAACACACGTTTTAGCTGGTCAGTTACTGAAATTTTGTAACCATGCTATCTGTTGCAATGCCCCCACACTGAATAATTCACAGAATCAAAATCTGAACTTTTTGGCAGTAAGTTTTTGAGTTCAATGAACTCAGGCACATGGGAGTGCAGGCAAATGCCTAATTTCAGGGAGTAATAAAGATTTAGGCAAATTACGCAAAGAATATTTAAATGATTTGCTATGTAAGTTCGGCCTTTTTTGTCTACAACATTCTAAAACTTTTGACATATTACACGCTTTTCTACGGGTAACCATCGCTGAGTTATCAACGCTCAAACAGGTCCGGTTTTTATGGCCCACCCTGTATATTTTTTGGCCTTTATCCTATAAAAATGTGCCAGTGGGATGACTGTGAATGCTGTAACTTTTGTTGTGATTGCCAGCTCTTATTAGACTTTACTGTACACTCACTGCACTGCAACTTAAGGTGTGTTCAAAGCTACAGAAGTGAAATGCACTGCAGCAGCTTTTATTTCAGTTTAGTTCATTTCTGCTGCTTTAAACACACCTTTAACTTCAGCATGGTAGTGATGTTCATACATATCTTTAACTAAGCGTATGTGAATTTATGCTGTCTTTTTTACATTTTATATTATTCTAATATCAAGCAGCAACTGCACTTTGAAGCTGTTGTTGTCAGTCCTAGAAGGGTGCCACAATTTCCAGTGTTAACGTTTAGAGAATTGCTTGACAGGACTTGTATTAACCGAGAAAATTAATCGAACACCAGAATAATTAGCAGTTAAGTGACATTAAGATCATACAGATAACTTGCTTTTTATATCAGTAGTATTTTAATTCACACAATCATGCATAAGATTTTTTCACTTTATGTTGTAAAATACGCTATAATTTATAGCATGTGCTTAATCAGTATTTATGACCAGTGGCGTTGACGTGGGGAGGAGGGCAACTGCCCCCACCCTGAATTTTGGGCTGTCGGAAAATCTTTCTTGTTAGAAAATATTCGTCCAAAACTGTAAAATTTGAAGCTGAAAAGTCCCTATTTTGGGGGAAATTTAGGTGTATAAGTGAAACTTTGAGCACCTATAATTTATTATTTCATAAATTCGCAGATGTTTGTCGGAATTCTGTCAGAAATTTTCAGCGTCCGTCGGAGCTTCATGCCCTGCCTATTTTTTTTAACCCACAATACTGTTGTTTACGATGTGCTTGCCACGTATGTACATCAAGTTTGTTTGACGAAATAAAATGCTGAATTATTTCCATGTATGCTATTTACTGCATCTAAATTTCGTTCACACTCTACAAATTGCACTGGTGGATCCAGGGGAGGAATAATCGGCCAAAAATTGAGGACAAAGGCTGACAGCATGGTGCAGTTTTTGGGGATGGGCCAGTGAGCCTCAGGGTGATCTCCGGACCCAGTTGCAAATGCATTTTTTGGCATGAAAAAGCCCCCAAAATGCATGTATCAGTTATAAATTATGCTAAGTTTTGCTGCAAAAAAAACTTTATCATCTGTTGCTCCTGTCGTACCCTGACTACATCACTGCTCTTAAAATGGGGCATTCACCATTCTGTGTACTGGATATTCAGCTTTACTAGTGATTTTCTGAAACAACATTCTGTAACCTTTTTTCCTTCACTTTTGCACATTTTCTCTCTACATAATTGCAAACAACTCAAAAGCATATGCAGTTAAAGAACTCAACAAGAAAGTATCATCGAAATGTTAAAACTTAAAACTCACTACTAATAAAAATTGTATATACTCTTTAGTCCGCCCGAAAACGATAGTTTTCAGAAGGACTTATGTTTTACGCATGATGTTTTTTTTCCGAGCATGAGATCTCCGAGATGCGTGGGCCGACCGGCTTGAAATTTTGCACGATGGTCAATACTAGGCCGAATTTTATAATGCCAGTCCAAAATTTTGGGGGGCGCACCCCAAAAAAATTTTAGGGGCCAAAAACATGCAAAATTTGGCCTGATTTCGGATGACTGCGAAGTTCGGCAGCGAATATCTCCAAAACGGATGAAGATATTCAAAATCGGATTTTTATTCCGTCTACTGCGATTCCTCCTGCGTTAGGCGAAGCAAGTCCGGTGAAGTTTGGTCCAGTGACCTTGGAGATCTCGATGTTGAATCATACCCACCCAAAGTGCATTTTTCGGAAGAACATATTTCGGCCCCTAAGGGGTGCTGCGCCTCCAAATTTTTACACGCGCTAGAGAATGACCAAGTCTTACTAGCGCACCCCCCAACGGGGACGGGGGCCCCCCTTACAACTTTTTTCAAAGGGGGGTCAAAAATTGGCTTAAAATGGAATAAATGAGCCACTATAACTTCAGAGTTAGGGGGTGTAGCGCGACGAAACTTTGGCACTCAACTTGCCTCTAGGTGGGGGTGTTAACGCAAGTACAAAATTTGGGGGCACCGCCCCCCTTAAAATTTGGGACGGCAAAAAACGTCCAAAATTAGTACGTTTTACGACAACTTTCGAGTTTGACTGCAAATATCTCTAAACTGGATAGAGATATCGACATAACCTAAACTGCGTTATCAAATACGGTTAATTCCGCGTTGAACAAAAAAAAATGTTGTGAAATTCCGTCCACTTCGAACAAAGTTATAGGCGCTAATGTTGACCTACCCTAAGTCGCATTTTTCGGAAAACCATATTTTGGCCCCTAGGAGGTGCTGCGCTCCCAAATTTTTACACGCACTAGAGAATCACCAAGTCTTACTAGCGCACCCCCCACAGAGGACGGCGGCCCCCCTTACAACTTTTTTTCAAAGGGGGTCAAAAATTGGCTTAAAATGTAATAAATTAGCGCTTATAACTTCGGAGTTAGGGGGTGTAGCCCGACGAAACTTTGGCACTTGACGTGT
>Ga0056128_1010052_pt1 | contig 11806 bp, 5 predicted proteins | sample WorMetLIZISLAND2_FD_71113 | JGI IMG/M metagenome (GOLD analysis project Ga0056128, IMG submission 71113) | Marine gutless worms symbiont microbial communities from Max Planck institute for Marine Microbiology, Germany - Olavius geniculatus... ... | reverse complement strand
TATATAATATATATATATATATATATATATATATATATATATATATATATAAGCGTTTACAAACATTTATTACAACACATATCTCTGAGATTTGTACTGCTGTACGTTTTATATGCAGTTACCTATTGAATGTATTGATTGCCAGTTGCATAATGTCAGCACTGCACAGACCTAGGATCACTGAAAAACATGGCTGGAGAAAAACCTAGGTTTTTGTATTTAAAAAATCGATCCGAGTTTTTAAAAGTTTTTCGGTGTTTTAGTTCATACTTTTTTTCTGAATTTTTGTTGTACAAACAAGACGGAACACAAATTTTAAAACTCAAAAGGAACACGTACGTAAGCTTATTCATACAAAATTTTTCCTGTCACATCGTTTTTGTCGAATATAACATGACGCCAAAAGTCAAAAATCACGATTAAAATAAAAAATAAAATTTGATCTGTAAGATAAATTGCACAACAAATTACAGAGCAAAAAAACTAAAATTTGAACTTCTCGAGTTTTCTTATTTAAAACAAAGCCTCTAAAGTTAGCAAAGATGAAAAATTGGTCCGAAAACAACTTGTAGTTCTTAAGAACTTCAAGTTTTTTACGAACCAATTTTCCATCTTTGCTGGAAGACTGACTCACTTTACTGCGACGTCGCGCTGTCACTGACTGACGACAGTTGACGACGACGTGTGGACCGGACGACATTTTGGCGGGAAGTTGTGACGCACCTGCATAGGCATAGGCCTGCCTAGAAATTGATGACGGCGTGCAGCGGGCAATGACATGGCACACGTGTCATTCACTCACGGCGACGCACCAGCAGCAGCAGCAGAGAGCAGACTGACAGCCGCCGTCGCCAACGAGCATTATATCATGCCAAATAAGTCAAATTTTGCATTTCCCAAGGCGTTTAACACTAGTGATTTTTTTCTTCGAAGTTTGGCACTTTTGGCATTATTACGCTATTTCATTCAAATGTTCGCTGAAATTTTACACTAAACAGATGGTTTTTTTTGTAACATTCAAGTTTTGCATTAATTCGGCTTTATGGCCTTTTTGTTAGTAGGTTATCTACACGAAGATGTTGAAGATAGCGTAATGGACGGCAAAAAGTTGGCTTTTTAGTCCATTCTGCAGTAAAATACGATGCGTTTCGCATTTTCAGCGAACAGTTGGCAGTGATGGTACCATCAGATAGAACGCTGGCGACTTCCTATAGGCTGTCAATATGATGTAGCGCGTCTTTCCCAGCGACAACTGGGCTTCTTGTTTTACTTCCGTCGCTCTGACCACACCTTCGATTAGGCGACGAAGGCAATCGTTCTATTGCCGGCGGTGGACGGTCAGCGGCGTGTTCGCGGAAAGACTGGCAGGCTGCAGGCCAGGCACGGGTCAGGCGAGCTAGTTACTGTAGCTGTTAGCTTGAGGACGAGCAAGTGACAGTGTGGATAGGTGCAGCAGCTGTGAGACGCCACACACCACGCCAGCGAGCAGCGTGTCACTGTCACTGTCCGCCACGCGGCGCTATTGACGCACGACCCGCCACATACGTAGCGGTGAGACAAATTGCGCTAAACGGTGAAATGCTCGCAGGGCAGCCACAGACGACGGACGGGCAGACAGTGCAACAAGGCACACTGCTGCCAGGAATGCCAACCGTAAGTGATGCAAACAAGACCTTTTGAGATCAGGACTTTTGTCAAATTTTTCCAAGACCATAACGAACACTTTTCATGCAGCAACAAATATTTTAACGTAAAATGTTATCACAACATATGTAAATTTGTTCATTATACCTAGGTACTAAATTTGTGTCAACAACGTTTAAGCAGCAGTTGGTAAGTAAATTAAAGTTTCGACAAGTATAAGGCCTATAGAGCTATTGGTGTCACTGTCAGTAGACCTAAATGTCAAGTAGCAGTTAGGCCCATGTCACTACATTTAGAACAAGAAGCCCAGCTATCGCTAGAATAGCCGACTGTACTGGTTGTCAGTGACCTTCAAGGTCAACCATGGCCGATTTTTCATTTAATCTGAAAAGGCGTATGCCAGTTCCTATTAGTGATTAATAGTAACCATAGCCCTATATCTGTCACGGTTTCCGAAATACGGCCACTTATAGCTTGAAACTTTTAATTAAAATTGCGGCCAAACCGCTGCAGATTGAGACATGGCTAGGCGTTACTATACAGTACGGGGAAAGGGGGAACATCCGAGTGTGGCAAAAAGCGGGAGGGGAAACGTCCGAGGAACATGTCCATGGGGAAACGTCTTGCATTCAGTATTACCTCCGGCAAGGAGGTAATGTTTTTGCCGGTTTTTGTTTGTTTGTCTGTGAGTCAGCAAGATAACTCGAAAAGTTATGGACGGATCTTTCTGAAATTTTGAGGGTATGTCGGGTATGGCATAAACTACAAGTGATTTAATTTTGGGCATGATCCGGCAGGAATCCTGGATTCTGGATCACTTTGAAATTTTCATTACCATCACAGGCTGAACGGTAGTTCAAGCCATGTGTTAACGGTGACTTCTCTTTCTTATGGGAAAGCCAAAAATTCGACCCCCCACAGAATCAAAACCCTTGATCTGATTGAGATAAAATTTGGCACGGTTGATTACGTCATGCAAAATTTCATGTAAATCTGCACAAGGGGGTTTCTCGGCAAGTAGGTGAAATATACGCAAAAATTTTTACAGCTATCCATATAGGCTACCTTTTTTGCTTCAACTCACCTACAGGTCAGACCCTTCGGCGGATTTTTGCGTGCGATGGCGTAAACGACGCGGTCTCGCACAAGGATGTGCCTTTTGGGAATTAAAAAATTTGAAATTAATATTTAACGTATTTATTCAAAAAAATTCCAAAAAATTACAATGGAGCCTATGGGAAAAATTAAACAATTCTTAAAACGGTCATAACTTTGGCTGTGTATAAGATAGAGTCGTAATTTTTGGTTTTAGGTATGGTTTTCGGAGATGGCGAATCTAGCGGTGTCATTTAATTTTACCCCCGGGTCGACCCTCCCTGGTTGTCATGGCAACGAAATTTGGGACAAAATGGGCTATAACTCGGCTTGCGTAGGAGATTTTTGCTAGATTTTTGCGCCTATAGAGGGTTTTCGGGGATGGGCCATCGAATGCTGCCAATTGCATTTTTCCCCGACCCACCCCCGTTGCCATGGCAACGAAATTTGGGACAAAATTGGCTATAACTCGGCTTGTGTAAGAGATATCTGCGAGATTTTTGCGCCTATAAAGGGGTTTTCGGGGATGGGCCATTGAATGCTGCCATTGCATTTTCCCCGACCGACTCCGGTTGCCATGGCAACGACATTTGGGACAAAATTGGCTATAACTCTCCTTGTGTAAGAGATATCTGCGAGATTTTTGCGTCTATAGTGGTGTTTTCAAGGATGGGCCATTGAATGCTGCAAATCGCATATTTTCCTCCGATCGATCCCCGTTGCCATGGCAACGAAATTTGGAACAAAATTAGCTATAACTCGGTCTGTGTAAGAGATATCTGCGAGATTTTTGCGTCTAGAGGGGGGTTTTAGGGATGGGCCAGCGAATGCTGCTGATCGAATTTTTCCCCGAATGACCCTCGTTGCAATGGAAACGAAATTTGAGACAAAATGGGCTATAACTCAACATTGTGATTATGTACGAGCTATCCCGGAGATAATGTACACTGTGTCTAAAAAAACATCTCCGACATTTTCGACAGTAACGTGAAAACCAATTATCAGATTTTGATAATTTTTGGCACAAATATTTCTGACACAACTTGTCATCGAACGACCACTTTCCCACCTCACCCAATGTATGCTTCTGCACTACCTAGGAAAAGCAGACCAAACGAAATATGTGGTGAAAAACAGAAAACCTGAAAAAAATATCCCCGACATTATTGATCGCAACTTGAATAAAGATTAGCAGATTTTAATAATATTTGGCAGAAATATTTTTGACACAACTGGCTATTTACCAAGTGTTTTAGTTTCTACGTCACCCAATGTCTGTTTTTGCACTACCTGGAGAAAGCAGACTAAGCATAATACATGTTAAAGTGAATGAAAAAAACGTCAATAATTTCTATCTATCTTAATCTGTGGGCCCCAACAGCAGGTCCATTACAAGGTTTGACTGTCATGCAGCAGTGTGTTTACCAGATAAAGTTTAGGAATGTTTGTGAAGTCAAAAAGCGACTGGTAGTGCCTGGATTAGTCTGGAGCAGAACATTATCGATACTGCTGTCAATAAATGTAGAAAACGTCTGCTTGCATGTGTTCACATAGTGGGCCAACGCTTCAAGCAATTTTACTGCAGGTAGTTGAAAAATGGACAACTGAATGAAATGTCAGCCACAGTGTCAGAAATGTGAACAAAATGTGTTTTTACGTGTTATGTTAATTAAGCAATCATATTGCATTGGATAAAAAAGTGATATTTTGCTGGTTGCGATTTCCCCAGGTAGTGCGCTAACAAACGTTGGGTGATGTGGGAAACTGAATGGTCATTTGATGGCAAGTTGTGTCAGGAATATTCGTGCCAAAAATTATCGAAATCTGATATTTTGTTTTCAAGTTACAGTCGAAAATATCGGGGATGTTTTTTTGGGACACAGTGTATAATGTATTATGCCAATCCAGCCACTGGCTGCCATACAGAATAAACCGTATTATTATCCGGGTTTTGAGGGTGGAGCAAATAAATAATTTTAGTAAGTCTACCGTGGTTGACTTTCGTTGCCTTCCAAAGTTTAGTTGAAGTTTGGTCTAAAGTGCAGACTTTAGCGTTCGGTATTTCCGTCGCTGTAGCATTTTTTGGCGGGGCGGAAATCCCGCAACTCCTGCAAATGGACAGCACTTTAGCGCGGCGGATTTTCCGCCACTGTAGCGTCGTGCATATAAATAGGCCTCAGTAACAACCAGTGGCGTATTTAGGATTTGGCAAAGGGGAGCCCCCCTGAAGCTGAAACGCTTTTTGCTTTTGAACGTTCAATGGAAGCCGCAAATTCGCCCATTTTTTCTGAAATTCGGAAACGCAGAAAATCGCAGCGTCATATCAGATGCAATCTCACATGGCAATTTCAATCGCATATTGTATCGGTATGAAAAAAAACCATCAAACATTGTTGAATTTTGCAATTCCTGCTGGAAAACGGGAAAAAACGCACCTTTTCATATAAAGTCGCCTTAAAAAATCTTCATGGTCGGGCCAAAGGGGGGCATCGCACCGTGGCCCTCCTAAATACGTCGCCGGTAACAAGTTAACAACACATGTCACACACGTCAAAAACCGCAGTCGGTTCGCAGTACGGTGGTAGATCCGCAGTGAAATAAGTAATATTGCTGTAGACGGCAGTGTTATTAAATTGTTACCTTTATGTAGTGTGCGATAAATTCAGAGTTATGGTGCTAAAATTCGCTGAGTACTCGAATAGTTCAGCATCAAGTTATTCATCGGATAGCACAACCCTATATTAAATTGTTGTAACTTGTAAATGCGTGAGATAAATATTCTATGCGGTGTATTTGTAAACATTGACAGCTTTAGTAATTATTTTGTTTGTAGGTGGAAAAAATTGCAACAAGTGAATAAGGTGTATTTTTGGTAAGACAAAATATATAGTAAGCTCAGTGCTTCGGTCAGTTCGGCGAACTGAGAGATTGGCGACCAGAATTACTATCGTCAATTCGCCAAACTCAGTTGAAAGAATCTGAATTTACTAAACAATAATTCTAGCGGTAGATCGGCGATCTTGCTGTTAGCACTGGAAAATTGCTAGAGGTAGATCGGGTAGGCACATTATTAGGTACATGGTAGAACTTATGTTCCTGGTATTCCTAGGACCATGCCACGACACTGTCACGTATTTAAATCAGGCTTATTCAGTATTATATCAGAGTCCATCTCAAGCCATATCTGTTTCTTTGTAACACAGATTTAAAATATATATTGTTTTTGAATAAATTTGGTAATAGATAACAAAGTGACTGATATTTCAGTCCCAACCACAGTCCTGGTAATGCAGTGAAGAAATATGGCTGCATTCTTACATTAATAATGTAATAAATGTAATTAGATAAAGTGGCGATTTACCACTAGTAATTTTCTGCTCACTAGCGAGATCACCGATCTACCCCTAGCACTGACCTTTACTAAAAGCAGTTCGGCAATCTGAAGTGCAGCTAATTGGACTACTAAAATCAGTTCGGCTGCGTTGCTGTTTATTTCACATGGCCACCAGTACTGCATTAAAGATGATGAATAGATTCACTAATTCTAAAGTAAAAAAATATTAGGAGGACTTTTAATTCAGAGTTCTAGTAGGCCTAAACTCCTCATTACCAGCGCTGGGTGCTGAAATGAAATATGCGGAGGTGGAGAGTTAGGTGGTCTACCATGACTAATTATTGTGCAGGGCGACGTTCTTTCTTTATACAATATGAAATGAAAAAGATGATTAAGCACCACAGTTCTTATTCATATCTTTTCAAAATACTGAGAGGTTAGAAATTTTTCAGTTTATTCTCAGCTGCACAGTGGCAGAATTGGATTATAATGGCCTGCTCGTGAACTTACAGCATGGACCTAAAATTTTACTGCGCAGTTTAAATTTATTTATTTCAGCTTTGTTACGTAGTTAATTAACTTTCTCTTACATTTTAGTCTCGCCAGGCCGTCGACTTCTGACGAAGTATCGGTGGCTGCAGTGACATCAGACCAGTTCAGCGTCTAACAGTGACAGCAGCAGGATCTCGGCAGCCTGGCGGCATCGGGCGTTATCTGTTTTCTCCGAACTGAAAGTAACAAACTTTGCATTGCTTCTATCAGTTCATCGAACTGAAAATAGAAAAATTACGATGTAGTAATACAGGGACACCGTTAACCAGCAAGGATGATGGTAAAGGCGTAAAAGTAAAAGTAAAGGTCAGTACTAGCAGTAGATCGGCGATCTCGCACTAGAAAGCAGAAAATTACTAGCGGTAGATTGCCATTTATCTAATTACATTAATCTTGTTGTTAATGTAAGAATGCAGCCAATTTTCTTTACTGCATTGCAAAAACTGTGGTTGGAACAGAAATGTTATCAATTACCAAGCATTAAATGAAATTTATTTAATACACTATAGTACTAAGTCCGTGTTACAAAAAACATCTTTGGCTTGAGATGGACTTTGACATAATACTGAATGAGCCTGATTTAAATACATGACAGTGTCTTGGAATGGTTTATAGACCTTCTGTGTCTACCAGGCATATAAGTTCTACCATCTACCTAATAATGTGTTTACCCAATCTATCTCCAGCAATTTTCCAGTGTTAACAGCAATATCATTGATCTACGGCTAGAGTTATTGAAAAGTCGATGCGGACGGCATTCGCCTTTTACCCATCGTACTCAGCCACACCTCTGGACCAATAAATGGTGTATGTGTATTAATTTGGGGTTTTTTTGGCGCCGGATGTTTGGGTGCCATGCTTTGTGACAGGCACTGTGGCACGTGTTGAAATTACAGTACTTTGCATATCATTCAATTCAGCATCGTAAGTTGGCAAAATAAGTAAGCTGGCGAATTTGGGTTTACAATAGTAACTTCCTGTCGTGATTCGTTGTCATTCGTCGTCGCATGACATCACTGTAGGCCTACGTCGTCATGCAATGTCGCACGTTGTTGTATGTCATCGTGCATTGTTGTCATCATAGTCATCATCCCGCATTGTGGTATCATCTCTGCGTGTCTTGTCACACGTTGTGGCGTCCACTTACGTCGATGTCACATTTTCTCATCTGTTATTGCGCGTCATCATTATTGTATCTTGCCGTTGTGTGTTGTCGTCGTCAAGTGACAAAGCAGACCATTGTTTTTTCAGTAAATGCTTAGACGAATTTGCGATCAGGAATTAGGCTATTGTGATTGTCTAGGCCTATGCAGACTGTGAACTGTGAAGAAATTCACAGCGGCAGACTTCAAACGACTGCCGCCTATAAAGCATCCGCTGAGCAGTTAATTACGGAGCAAATAATTAAAAAACTCAGCAACTTTCATGACTGGTAATGTAAGTGACAACTGTTATCCACACATCCCTCTTTTACCCACTCATCCACACTTAGCATTCGTAGGTTTTATCCACCTTTTACCGGTTGCCACATTCGCAGATCCGCACATTCGCTTATTACCCATAGCCAACTAGCAAGTTTAACTTAGACTGGATGTGACGTGGGATGGGGATGTTCCAGAAGAATGTAAATTGGCAAATGTCACCTAACCCGGATATTTAAGGGTAAAAGAAGTTGTAATACAACCAAGCGATTTTTAGTGTCCATGGGTGGCCATTCTATGCCAGATGATGTTTCTGTGTTTTTGTGCTCACTGCCTACTGTTCATAGTTCCCAGTTCAGTTTTCTTGGTGTCTGTGTCAAGTGGAGCAGCTCTATGCTTCCAAACCATTGACTTGTGGGCATATTTGATTGTCGTATTCACTTCAGATATGAATTGGTGTTTGGATTGACTATGTTCATGTTTGTTGTGTGTATGCAGGAATGACCTTTGAGGGAGATGATGATTGCAGCTGATTGTAGTGATGTCACTGAGCATCCACATGATGACAAGCCAAGGCCATATTTGTGTACAGTCTGTGACAAATGGTTTAGGACAAAGGGAAATTTGAAAGAACACAAACAAATACATACTGGAAAGAAGTACACCTGTACACAGTGTGAGAAACATTTTGCTACTGAGCGTTACATGAAGCAACATATGAATCTTCATAGCAGTAAATACATGTGCACTGAATGTGGAAAATGTTTTAGTACCAGACCTGACTTAACAGTACACAGACGAACTCATTCTGGAGAGAAACCATTTGAATGTTTTGTTTGTACCAAACGATTTGCAAAATTGACAGACCTTGTTAGGCACAACAGAAAACACAGTGGAGAGAAACCATTTGTATGTCGCACATGTGGCAAGGCATTTAGTGAATCTGGAACTCTAAATGCTCACATGAGAGTCCACACGGGAGACAAACCGTTTAAGTGTTTACTGTGTGACAAAAGTTTCAGGCAGTCTCACAGTTTGCATATGCATAAACGTCATGTACATAGCAATGGAAGATCTTATGACTGTCGTTACTGTGGGAAGCTGTTTAAAAGTATCTGTGATCTGAAGTGTCATGTTCGTATTCATGCCGATGCGAAGTCGTACTCATGTAGTCACTGCTCAAACTGTTTTAAACGACTTTCCCATTTAAAAGCACATCTCTTAAAGTCACATGATGTAGGTAATTGGTTTATATGTCACATTTGTGGGAAGAAATTTAGCGGCAATGGTGATCTTAAGAAGCACTTACTGCGTCATGAAGATGTGAAGTCGTATGTTTGCTGTGATTGTCCAATGTGTTTCTATACAGCAACTGAATTAAAACTTCATCGCATGAGACACTCTGATATTAAGCAGTTCTGCTGTGGTTCGTGCAGTAAATTTTTTAAGCGTAAGCGTAGTATGTTTAAACACTCAGACAGATGTTTAAGCTGGGATTGATGGAATCTGATTTGTAATATGCTGATATGTATATGAGTTTGTGAATGCAGAATTTAATGTCTAAACTGGAAGTGCATGTCTTCCGTGATTTTACGTTATAATGCTGCCATATTGTGAGAATTAGTGAACTATTGCTGTTTTACACTGTGTTAAAAAACACCCGACTGACGTTTTCTTTTGTATCTCATTGGAAAATGTTTAGATTTTCCACTAAATTTTCAGAGGAGTTTTAGGATGAAACAAGTATTTCACTGTTGAAAAAGTTAAATATTGTTTGCGACTGGTGACGTCATATGTTTTTAAATTATGGGTTTTACCGTTGAAGACAGATATTTGATGAAATGTTGATACACATCAATTGATCCTTGTGCTGACTGAATCCAAAATATGTTAATCCGTCATGCACTTTTTTATTGAGAACTGTCTCTGTAGTTTATCTTCTTGGCTGAGTGCAAGATTCTGTTGATGTTGGCAGGCATTCACGCACTTCATCAGTTGAACGGCTTGATACTGCCAGTCGTGTCATTTTTTTATATTTATCAAGATTTAATTTTTTCCATTGTTCCAAAACGTCTTGCACCAAGTTGCAGCTCCATAACTATTGTGGACTCGCAAACATTTCATCAAATGTCCGTCTTCGATGGTAAAACCCATAATTTACAAACACGGAAATATGACGTCAATATGACATCACTGGTAGAATACTTAATTCTTCTTTAATATTCCCTGGAAATTTTGTGGAAATGTAAACATTTTCCAAGAAGATATAAAGCAAAATGCGAGTGGGTGTGTTTTTTTCTGAACATAGTCTATTTAAATGTATCATACATATTACATAAGATAAGTTGTGATATTAGTAGTTGCTGTGTAGTGGTTTTTTTGCACTTTGAATGACGCATTGCATGATTTTGTCAAAATCTTTTCATAGCTTTCTGTGGGAAAGGCTATCATACAGACACAGTGATAGCATAGCTTTGCATGACTGAAAGTTATGACTATTTATGTAGCGCAGACAATTCCTGTCTTGAAATTGCCATCCATCTCATCTCCAAAAAATTTTACTGGACTTCTCAAAAATATCACTGTAGTTTTTTGTTTGTTTTTAAAGTGTTACTAAAACAAAACTGCATCTAATTTGTTATGCTGAGCAGCTGCGGTATTTTAGATATCTTTTAGCTCTCATGAATACTATTCAATGTGTCACAGTGTCACTTTGTTTTTGCGAGCTGTTGTGTAATTACACGAAATGTCACAAATGAAAAAAAATATTTAAAAAAATTTCAATATTTTACCAGTACTTTTGCCAAACTCCAACTGGAACCACAGGAATATTTCAGGTCTCATTACACTAAGATTGTTTCAGTTGTTCAGTGGGATAATTACTTTTCGTCATATTTTGTAATTAAAAGTGGAGTGAGACAGGGTGGTGTTTTATTACCAATTTTGTTCAATATCTATGTGGATTGCTTAGCAGAGAGTTTGAGAGAAAGTGATCTAGGTTGTCATATTCATGGTGTTTATTTTTGCTGCTTACTTTATGCTGATGATATAATTTTGTTGTCAGCTTCCATTGGTAACCTTCAAAAAATGTTAGATTTGTGTTATGTGCAGGGTTCTGCTCTGGTTATTGTTTTTAATGCCAAGAAATCCCTCCTTGTTCGTAACTGGTAAATGTTGCTCCCTGACTGTTGAAAGTCTTAAAATAGGAAATGACGATGTTATGTGGCATAATGATCTTAAGTATTTAGGTCATCTATTTCAGTTCGGTAAAGTGCTTAAATCAGTGTTTGATGTGTCTATGCGTCGATTCTATGCTCCAGCGAACTCTATTCACTGTAACTCACGGTTCTCCTCGGAGATGTCTAAATTGTATTTAATGGAGTCGTTCTGTTTGCCTTTACTTTCTTATGGCTGTGATGTGGTAAATCCTAGTATACAGCAGCTGAATCAGTTGAATGTGTGCTGGAATAATGTGTATAGAAAAATTTTTAGAATGCATCAGTGGGAGTCAGTTAAGGAGATCCAGTGGTTTTGTGATAGATTGGATTTTAAACATACTGTCGATAAACGTAAATTAAAATTTTTCAGTTGTGTTGCTAAATCTAGAAATTCTATTTTACAGGTATGCTATGCATTGTGCAGACACTCTCAAGAATACATAAGCCTATGTCTTAAATATGGTGTTGATGTTTGTTCTTGTTCCGTAAGTGCTATTTGTTCTGCAGTTGTGAGTAATTTTGATTCAGTTGTTAAAGTGCCT
>Ga0056128_1010050_pt1 | contig 11807 bp, 12 predicted proteins | sample WorMetLIZISLAND2_FD_71113 | JGI IMG/M metagenome (GOLD analysis project Ga0056128, IMG submission 71113) | Marine gutless worms symbiont microbial communities from Max Planck institute for Marine Microbiology, Germany - Olavius geniculatus... ... | reverse complement strand
TTTACTGCTCTGGCGCCGCCACTCCACGGCGGAGGGTAATTAGTGTCAAGCAATGACCAGCGAGCAATGTGGCTGACTACCTCAGTCTCTGCAGCAGAACGATTGATGGCTCTGTTGACATGCGGCAAACGACGAGCACTGTGACCGCCCACACACTGACTGCTGGCCCTGCATGCCCGCTGTTGCACGGAGAAACACCACTTTGATAAATGACAAATTTATTAGTGTTACCGTGCACATACCTACTTATGCATATTATTATTTAATGCAAAATAGACTGCAGTTTCTAACTATATAATTCGTTTTGCAAGATGACTTGGGTTCTGGCTTAGGACAATGTGTGAGGTCAATTTTTGCTAATACTTTAATCTGACAAAGTTCTCAACCAAACTAGATTAAAACTTTCGTCTTAACCAAAAGTGTCAGCGAAACTTGTCCTAGCCTTAGAATGTCTTTCACGGTACCTCGGCAGTCTGTATTCTACATCGGGCCGGGTCCAGTAGGCCCCGCAGATCATAAGTGGTGGGCAAAAGTTAGCTAAAATGACTTCTGCTTGTTGACTAATAGTTTAGTTATTTTAGTGAAGTTAGATAACTGATACTAAAATGGAATAGGCTAGTTTAAATAAACCAGTACTTTAGTTGTTACTTGTTATGTAGCAACTGGTTTATTTTTAACAATAATTGAATTACTTCTACAAATTTTTGATCTTAATATATCATTGGAGCGACTGCAGCAAACTGAGGGTAGCACCCGTTGCAAGAGTAAATAGAAATAAATTCATTAATTACAACAGTGACTTATTCATATATTTTGTTTTCTAAGTGTTAGAAATGTTTATTTTTTTTAAATTGCCAGTTTACTTGTAGTCAGTATCAACAGCATTTGTCGTGAATCCTTACCTCAAAATAGTAGTTGCAGATTAGTTGAAAGAAGTTTAATTGGAAATTATTACTGTAGTTAACTATAAGCTTCTTGCTACAGTAAGTCTAATTGAGAACTAATAGGCCTATTTTAATTATTTTTCCAATTTGAAATTTAGTTTTAGTTTAATCGATTTCTTTTAGTTAGTTCTCCATCAATGCATGCTATATTAAAAGTCGGCGCATGTGCCTCCACAATGTACAGACTAAATAAGCCTGGATGACGAATCGTACTCTATTTCGCGAAGCTGCTAAAACACTCATTTCACCTAATAACAGAAAGATTTCTTTGTGGCAGTATTATTTTGACAGTTAGGCCTAATACTGCCCGCACTGTAAGTAATAAAGCATGCCAAAAAACGTTTCGTTGAACGATCTTTAAACTTAGAAATTACACATTATGCTGCAGCTTCTAGGCGCAGCTGCGATACACACACGCACTCGGTCTACACAACATGGCGACGCGTAACGTTGCGTTAGCCTGCATGACGTCATTGGAAACCTATGTATAATGGTTGTTCTAATCAGTTAGTGGCATATTTGCGTGTTTTAGACATCTAGACATCTAGTGCATATTAACTTCATTTTTATACTTTTCACTTTTTTTCCTAGTTTAGGATTTATTGTATAACTGTATGTGTATTTTATGTGTATATGTATGGACCTCGTTGTCTGAAATAAAACTTATGTATGTATGTATGTATCAGGGATAAATATATCTTTATTCCCTGGTATGTATGTATATAACACTCTTGCCTGCACCCATAGACCATGTAACTACTACTACTGTATATATCTATGCTACTAGCGTTACTTTGTTTATTTGTGGTATGATCCATACAATGTTTGTCATAACTTCACAATACACGGTAAATAATGAAGTTTGCGGAACACTTGTCCGCACATATAACACCAGAATGGAGAAAACAGTATATCACTTACGAAGTATGTATTATATAAGTAATACTTTGATGTTTTAACAGTGTTTCTACTCTGAGATCGACCAAGAAGTTAATCGACGCCTTTCGGTCGTATTAGGTACTGAAGAAGAAGAGCTATGGGTAATAAGTAGCCTTGTTATACACGGCTCAGATTTCAGATTGAAAGGCTTAAACATTAGGCTAGGTAATAAGCGGATGTGGCAACGGGTAAAAGGCGGACATGTGTGTGAACAACTTGCCTATTGCCTAAGGTCGTTACCCGGCAGTGTCCCGGTGCGGAGTCGAACCCAGGACCTTTCGGTCACCACGCATCAGTCTGGTCCGTAACCATTACACTACAAATTCACACATTTTAGTACTATGGCAGCACACAATTAGACACATAGCCTACAGAATATGCAGAAGCAGACTCTTAACTCACTGCTTGGTCTTTCTTGATCGTTTAATTACTCATGTTTTACTGTCCACCCATTTGTTCTGTCTGTAACGATAGTTTTTGAAAGTAAGTTTTGTTAAAGTCGTTTTTGGCTTTCGGACAAACTATGAGACGTTCTGTTTCCATACTTTTGGATTTATTATGTATTTTGTGGTTGCATTGTTGAAAGTTGCGCCTGTTAACTTTACATTAAACGAATATATGATGATGATGATGACTAAAATAGTCGAATGCTGACTGCTTTGCCTGTACTGTTAGGCAATGAAAGAGCAGCTGTATGAAGCAATTGAAGAAGCTCCATCTCCAGAAAGTTAGTCAGAGCTTTTGATGCTATCAGAGCTGTCATGAGTTATGATTATTGGTTGCTTTTTAGAAATGTATATTTGCAGTTCACTGTGCCAATTTGTACTATAATGTAAAAACAAGATATCAGTATCATATGCTTTAGTGATAGTAATGTTTGGTTCGTAGGGTGACAGGCTTTTTGTTGTGTAGTACGTTTAGCAGTTGTTGTCTACCAAAAAGTTATGCTCTTTTAATGCATTAAGTAATGCATTACTTTTACCATTATTCTTGCATATTGTTGAAATTGTTCAACTTCAAGTGACTAGTAGCAAACTGAACCTTCTTGGGTACTACAAAGGCAAGTAAATGAAATGTTGTTTGGTGTTCTGCCAAATGATGACATTTCTGTGCTATGCATTTCTAGTGACTCCAGATGACATCATTCAGCAGCATTTTGCGCGTTTTGATGAAAAGTTCTTTCACTATTGTGACAAGGAGCTTCTGAAGATCAATACCTTTTTCTCAGGTAATACTGAATGTTTGTTAGCATGGTTGTTATGTGGATTATGGAATGTTGCACAATGCTAAATGTATCTTAATGATCATTAATGCCAACTTCATTATCATTATGATAAGTCAGTAAAATTAGCATTCTGGAAAATTAGAGTTAATTAATTGCTCAGTTGTTAGAGAAATAATCGGTTAATTTGTTTATACTTGTACAGTGTTATTTTAACATCCTGCACTTTGTGAGCATTGACGATGCAGTTTGACTACACATCATCATCATTTTTTTAGCTGGTAAAAATTTCATGTAAATTGCTCATAATTTGAGTAAATTATGAAAAAAACAAAAAGGGGTTTTTTTTATGAAACACCATGTAGTACCTTCCTACCACATTAGAAGGCTGCACCTCATCACTATGGTGCTATAAGTATGCATTTCATCACTGTCTTTAGTGTATTGTGTGAGTGTGTCAAGGGGTATAAACTCTGGACCATGTGAGACGTTCCAATCATCATGCTTGATCGGAATGAGGTTGAGTGGTTACAGTACCAGACAGCTTGGTGAGAGATAGGAGGTCGACTTAGGTCATTAAATAAAAAAAACATTGGAGTGGGTTTTGCGTTATCTTACGTTGTGTGGTTGCTATCAGAAAAGATTGCGGAGGCACTGCGTAAGTTTGCCGCTCTCCAGTCTGATCTGAGTCGGTCCGTTGGGGAGACCGGAACGGACGTGGTGGACGGTGGGATTTTGAGACGTCGATACAACGGAAAGCTGCCGGTGAAAGGAAGCGTTGACAAGGCCGTGCACCGTTCGATGCATGATATCAAACTTGCCTTTAGTGAGTTTTACCTCAGCCTGATTTTACTGCAGAACTATCAGACCCTCAACTTCACCGGCTTCCGCAAGATTCTCAAGAAACATGACAAGGTAACAGGTTGATACGTTGTGCGCATTTATCAGATTACAACTTTCGTCGATTAATTTTGCTGCTGTCGACATTTCAGCAACTTCTTTCAGCACTCTCTGAACAACTGGTGTTACTGTCATGGACTGTATGTTGTCATAGATATGACAACATGAGTCCGTCGTAGCAGCATCTGGCAGTTAAGCAGCCTTCACGCTAAGCGCGGTGTGAATGCTATGCAGGGATGGACACGGAGTGGATCCACGGAGTGGATCCACGGCGTATCTGCATAGCACTGCGTATCCGCCGTGGATACGCCGCATATACACAGGTTTAAATACGGATACGCATGTGTCCACAGTCCGCTTAGCTCGGCGGATCCGCTTGAATTGAGCTTGAATTGAGTCGAGTTCAGTTTGAGCGGACAGCGTACGTGTATACTGCACGTATGTGTGTGAAAGTGTTTGTACAAATCAGTGTGATCGATAAGAGCGTATCCATAGCAGATCCACACGGACTATGCGCTGCTGGGCGGATACGCGTAGTATGCGCATATTACGTGCATAGTGTGAATGCCGCTTTAGTCATTTTGCAGAAACCATCAGTGGTTGCTGGAACATAATTTAATAGTAATATTAATCCATAGAGGTTGTAATTTGACCAATTTATGTAGCCTACTAGTTATCATTTCAACCTGTGATTTTACTCAAAGGTAACATGTTACTAGTAAACATGTTTTTAAGCTGGTTTTGTTAGACCGGTCATAATTGTTACGCGCGGGAGCTAGCATAGCATAGCTATAGCGCATATTAGCTATGGTAATTCTGTCTGTCTGTCTGTCCTGTTGTTCAAGACCAGGTGAGATAGAGACTTCGGGTTTTCACCTTATGATAGCTTAGAGTCTCTATTATTTTGTGACAAAATTTCGTGCCACTGGGTGAAGGAAGTCCCCCCTACGAGAGAAGAAAGAGGGGCAAACGCAAGCTTGACTTGTACACCCGGCGTACGCGTAACTCTACAGCATTTGCAAGGTGGCGCCACGCAACTAACTCGTTATGCGATTGACATTGGAGATATCGGTATTTGTATATTAACTTAGCATGAACACTCCAATTTTTAGCCAAATTACTGAATTGATTTGGAAACGGTTTGGATCGTTGGAATCCTTATCCACTATGCTTTCCAATGGTACCGGATTTGCCTATCCAGACTTAGTGGAAAATTTGAATTTTGACCAAATCGAAAAGGGATGTGGCAGCTTTCAGAAAAATATCACACATTTTGTTAAAGTGCGTGAATTAGAATGAATGGTGAGAAATACCAAATATGGCATTTGTTAGTTCAGCAAATAGGGATTTTGGTGCTATATAGTTTTTATGTAAAGTTAGTGAAAAATTATGAGATCAATCATCAGCGATCGATTACTACCTTTTTGTAATTGGGGCAGTTGCTGTAGTTATGGAAAAGGGGATAAGAAAAGGTTAGAGTTATTTTTTGGCTATATGTTAATAATTACCACACGATTACTGTGATGTTGATGGCTACTGAAAGAGGAAAGGACTGGGTATTTTTAGGAATAGGTGTTAGAATTTATAAAATGGAACTTATCTGTCTGAACTTGAATGAGCAGCACGTAGTGTGATACTTTACGGGTTTTTTTTGAAGAAAGGACATTCCAACAATCACTCCAGCTCTATTTATCAAGCAGAGATAATGCATCTAAAGTCAGCATTTAGCGACATCATGTGCAAATGATTTTGTTCAATAGTTACTTGCATTTTCCTGACATTTTGCTGTACCACGTTGGACGCTGGTTGCTGTTGCAGCTGTTATCGACAGATCGTGGAGCAGTCTGGCGCCAAACTTACGTCGAAACTGCTCACTTTTACACCAACAAACAGGTGGACCATCTCATCAAAGAAACCGAGGTATCAGTCAGTTCGAGTTACTGTAATAGCTAGGGGCTGTACCGAATAGCAGATTTTACTATTTGGTCAAATAAGAATAATGTGCTATGCTGTTCGGCTGAATATGAATAGAATACGACTGATGCAAGTTCAAACAGATTGCCGAAGTAAGTAAAGTAAGTAAGTAAGTAAATAATTTATAAAGCGCCAAAGTCTCAGAAAGAATCAGGGCGCAAATGCCCTGGTTTCGTTATGGAGTGGTGCAAAATTTCAAGATCGGGCACTTTGTATCCATCTTTAACAAATGATACTGACAAACATTACTGACTAACATTACATGACAGTGACTTATGACAGACAAACGAAGTGGTTAAGAAAATGCCATAAGGCATCGAATGTGGGCGTTATACTGCTAAGACAGCTGGTCTGACAGCAGCTGTCCTTGAGACTGAATTATTTGTATTCGGTATATTTATGGCACTACTATTCGGCCGAATACGAATACACTATTCGGCCTACTATTCATGCTGAATAGAATACAAATAGAATATTCGGTATAGGCCTAGTAATAGCTGAGCTGCTTTTAAGATATATAAATGTACAAAACATTAGTTTATACACTTGTTAATGGCAACATTCAAGGACTTGCACATCGAAAACAGCAAAAATTACAAAAGGTGATATTGCCTGCATCAGACTGACTGTGTGTCAATGTGCTGCTGAATAATGTCATAATATCTTTTGTACATTTATATTTGATGTTTTATTACTAAAATACTGTTTTCCTACTGGTGATCAGTTACATAGATATTTCGCTTCGGATTATTTCTTACAGTAGCCAAGCTGCTTACAACTGTTACTTACTACCTAATGGTGTGACTGAACAAACCAGACAACATGCGTCAAGCATGACGTCATCGCTCCCAAAAACCCTCCTTTAGATGCAAAAATCTCGCAGATATCTCTTACACAGACCAAGTTATAGCCATTTTGTCCCAAATTTTGTTGCCATGGCAACGGGGGTTGATGGGCGAAAATGCGATTGGCAGCATTCAATGGCCCATCCCCAAAAACCCCCCTATAGGCGCAAAAATCTCCCAATTTGTCCCAAATTTCATTGCCATGACAATGGAGGTCGATTGAGGAAAAATGCAGTTGGCAGCATTCGATGGCCCATCCCCGAAAGCCCCCCATAGGCGCAAAAATCTCGCAGATATCTCTTACGCAAGCCAAGTTATAGCCCATTTTGTCCCAAATTTTGTTGCCATAGCAACGGGGTCAGTCGGAGAAAAATGCAATTATCAGCATTCGATGGCCCATCCCCGAAAACCCCCCTATAGGCGCAAAAATCTCTTACGCAAGCCAAGTTATAGCCAACTTTGTCCCAAATTTCGTTGCCATGGCAACCAGGGAGGGTCCGGGGTAAAATTAAATGACACCATTAGATTGGCCATCCTCGAAAACCGTAGCCTAGAACCAAAAATTACGACTCTATCTTATACACAGCCAAAGTTATGACAGTTTTAAGAATTGTTTAATTTTCCCCTTAGGCTCCATTGGAATTTTTTGAATAAATACGTTAAATATTAATTTCAAATTTTTTAATTCTTAAAAGGCACATCCTTGCACAAGACTGCGTTGTTTGAGCCATCGCGCGCAAAAATCCGCCGAAGGGTCTGACCTGTAGGTGAGTTTCTGAAAAAAAGGTATATGCCTACAAAAATTTTTGCATATATTTCACCTATTTGCCGAGAAGCCCGCCTTGTGCAGATTTACATGAAATTTTTCATGAGGGGTCATCTCGCCGACGTAATCAACCGTGCCAAATTTTATCTCAATCAGATCAGGGGTTTTGATGCTGTGGGGAGTCGAATTTTTGGCTTTCCCATAAGAAAGAGAAGTCACTGTTAACACATGGCTTGAACTACCGTTCAGCCTGTGATACACCGTGTCTGGAAAAAAACATTCCGACATTATTGATTCTTACTTTGAGAAGAGTTATCCAGTTTTAATAGTTTTTGGTACGATTGGCCAATGGTAATGCAGTGTTTTTATGAGATTGTGATTGCAAATTATTGACTGCTAGTAGTCTGGTTTTTCCCTACAATAATAAGACTGCTTTTGGCATTCAACCGGTAAATTTCCTGCAGCGATTGCAAAATTGTGTGTTATAAATATGTTAATACATTCAGTGGAAAGAGCTTACCTTTGTCTGTACAGAACGTGTTTACACAAAGCCTCGAGTCGGGTGATCGTCAGAAAGCAATGAAGCGCTTGAGGGTCCCACCCCTTGGCGAAAAGGTTGCTTATTTTCTTTGATTAGTAAGTTAGACTTGGGCTGGTAGGTGAAGGCATGTATGGAGCAAAGGAAATGGACTTAACCGAATCATTTGCTATATTTTGCAAACTGAACTGACCGGAAGTGAAACAAGAGGGTGCGGCCGTTGAGGGGCCACCCGCTATGGGGCCATCCTTGCAGTCCCTATCTTTACTATGGGAATTTCGTTTTCCGTACGAGTTAAGGCTCACATATTTAAAAGGATACGTAAAAAGAAGTAGGCACGCGACAGACAGATGGACAGACGGACAGACGGACAGCATCAACACATGATGGGGCCTCCTTCTAGGAAGGACGGCCCCATAATAAAATGAGCTGCTAGGTTGTTTGCTTCGAACAGTATGTGCAACACAACTGAACTGGCGTTGTAGGTCAGTTGAGTTCTGTTCCTTTGTACACTTTTTAGATGTAGCTCAACTGAACTGAGTGTTGTACTGTTACTTTGTACATGTCATAATGGTACCCTTGTCTTGCAGAACTGCAACAGTTTTGAAGTTGAAGCTTTTGCTTGTAGGTAGATTGCAGTCTGGGGTTTTTGCTCATTGTGTTATTTTCTTATAATGATTTAAGAAAATGAATTAATTGCTAAATTTTACTGTTACATATAATGTTAAGATGTAAACAAACCATAGGTGAGGAGCGATTAAGTATGCACAACAAGAAATTTGAGCTAACGCTTACAAGATGCGCACAAGCCTATAGCAGTTACTGGCCAACAGCGGTTAAATAACGACTTTTATGAGGGTATACCGCTTTTTGATGCCTTTGCCTGCAGGTTTCCTTGAACCAAGAAAATCGTGACTTAGACCGTCAAAATCTACATTTAATGCTGAAAATTTTGTGACAGGCAGACAGAATTGCGGCTGAAAGCAGTTAGCTGCTTTCGCGCATAAAAATATTGCACGGTATCGGCCTGGAAAAGAATTCACTAACGGCAAATAATCGAATCTGCCTATGTGATCGATCATCTGCAGCTGAGGATCTTGTTTAAATAGAAATTGTTTTTGTCACTGATGTCTTGATTTCAATGTATTTTTAGTATGATGTTGTTTTCACTAAGATGAAGTCTGCTTGCAAAGGCGAATTGAAACCTGTTCAGCATGTTTGGTCATACAGACGCCTCGCAAGAAGCCGTAAAGTGTCAGGCAGTGCAACATTTTCCGGTTTGTGGGTGGGGCCTGCTTACGACATGTTGCAACATTCATAAATTTACCTGGTGAATAGCAACATTCTCTGCGTTGGAGTAGTGGACTCTGTACAATTTAAGCTGAAATTTATGACTTTCCACTTTGTAACGCTGAATTTAGGGAAACTTTTTGTGCATTAATGGTCTGAGAATGTCAGGGCCCCACATTATGACTAAACTGAACCTAATCAGGTTTGAATTTGGCGTAGTGTGTGTGTGGTTTTTCGGTGTCTTTGTTCGCTTTTTCATTCACTCCTCTGGTGAGGTTAAATGTTTCGTTTGTTTGTCAGAAAAATGCGTGGACAACTTTCCGTGTTGGATTTTTTGCCGGAATCTTCATTGTTCTTGTCACAGTGGCAGTAGTCTGTGGTAAGTGTTTGAATATTGCACTGACTTCTTTTAATGTTATTCGCTTATATTTTGCTTTTGCTGAAAGTTCTGCATGTTTCGAGCTATGAAGTTAGTTTTTTTACTGCTGTAAGTGGTAGAAATAGACTACAGCGCAGTAGGAACGTAATGTACTATAACGTGTAAGCAGGAGTGCTCCATTATGCGTCCGATCATCATGACACGAAGCGTTCAGCCGTAGCATCCCGCCATTGTGATTTGTCGCCAAAACGAGCGATCTTCTGCCAGCTGCAGAGCATCGGTCACTGATATTCCGCATCGGTCACTGATATTCCCGTGTCCCGGCAGATCTGATGGATCCAAGTGATGGGTGGTCGACCACGAGCGCGTTTCCAATCAGGAGATGGCCGGGCACCGTCTTGGGCTTCATAGCAAGTCCGACGGATCTGGTTTGCTGGAACGTCCTCTGTGAGTCTGGCAACATGACCAGACAGTCCGAGTCTTCGCTTGCGAACGATGGAAGAGACTGCCAGGAGACCGGTCTGACGTCTGAGTCGGCGTCTGAGTTGGTTACAAAAAGCAGCATCTCTGACTCACTGATACATATCAAAGTGTGGATAGAAATACTCTTGGGTCTGTGTATGTAACATGGCATTGTTACATGTCCGGTCTGTACAGTTAGTCAACAGTGAATATTGCAATTGGTCATTTCTTTGTAAGCTCTCAGAATATCTTCGTGTTTGTGAAAAAAATTGCTCTGTTAGCATGCAGTTGGATCAGGTTGGTAGATGTTGTGATTTGGCTAGTTACACTGAGTGTTTTTTATTCTGTTTTTTTTGTTATTACATGTGTTAGTTTTATTATATTGCTACATGTTGTAGTATTTTGTTTTTACCACCAGCTGCGTTGACAATGGAATCTCACGAAGCGGACTGGATGCCGGCGCTGCGCATGTATCGTGGCATGTTTCTCGTAATCTTGTTCGTCTTCTTGCTCGGAGTCAACACGTACGGATGGCGGTCGTCCGGTGTCAACCACGTCCTCATATTTGAGCTTGATCCCCGACATCACCTTGCACATCAGGAGTTCATGGAGGTCACTCTGTCATGCTCTACAATAAGTGCTAACCCTTTCGAGATGTGCTACATGGGAGCCACGTACTTTCTAACTGCTCTCGAGGCCGTGCGGTGACGGCCTGCCATAGCCAGGGGCCGCCATAGCCAAGGGCCGCCATACCCACAATCCCATAGCCAACCGGGGCTGCCATAGTTAGGGTTACGGTTAGGGTTAGGACCCCACATTCCTATAGGCTTCCCATAGAATCCCCACTTGAGGAAAGGGGTGGGTGTAGGGGGTCGTCGATTGTACGAATGGCTATCTCCGCCACACTTTCCTATAGGCTACTAGGGTTAGGGCTAGTGAGGTCCTAACCCTAACCGTAACCCTAACCATGGTGGCCCCTGGCCTTTACCTTTACCTTTACCTGCGGGGAGGGTGACCACAAGAGCGGCCACCCAGCTCTGAGGCCACTTCATGGGCCCAGTGCACAACCCCGACAGACCTCAAGGTCGACAGAACCTCTTAGAAGCTTTCGCAGACTTTAGGAGAAGAAACCAATGGATGTCACTCAAGGTGTCTAACGAAATAGTATAGTCTCCAAGGATATTCTTACTAAGAAGCATTAAAGCACTGCACTGGGCAGTGAAATGTAAAGATGTATTCTTATCTTCTTGACAGAGAGGACAGTTGGAAACCTGACTTACACCCATAACAAATAGGTCTCGATTAAAGTCTGCATGACCAGTAAGTATACCAACTAGGATCCGTAAATCCTTCCTGCAAAGTCTGAGAGCATACCAAGCTCGTGAAGAGTCAACTCCGTGCAAGAAGTACTTAGCCTGCCTGCATCCCGATAGTTCTTGCCACATTCTGTTTTGTTCATGTACAGTCCATTCGTTAATAGAGCTGTAGATGGTAGATACACTGATACCAACAGATGGTTCAGGGCCAGTGAAATAAGAGGCGGAGGCC
>Ga0056128_1010049_pt1 | contig 11808 bp, 8 predicted proteins | sample WorMetLIZISLAND2_FD_71113 | JGI IMG/M metagenome (GOLD analysis project Ga0056128, IMG submission 71113) | Marine gutless worms symbiont microbial communities from Max Planck institute for Marine Microbiology, Germany - Olavius geniculatus... ... | reverse complement strand
TTCCATGGCAGCAATGTCAAACCGTCAGGCCGCTTGCCGTCGTCACGGACCAGCCCGTGTGGTTCCTTCATGCTGGGAACGCCGGCTCGAGTCAAAGCGCGCCAGATGACAGCAATGCTGCAGGCGTCTTACACGGTTGTCGTCCGTCGTCGTCTGTCGTCCTCTGTAACGGGTGTATTGTGGCTAAACGGTGCAAGATAGGGCCTAGGTTGCTATTGATCACTAATAGGAAATCGAATACTGGCTTTCAAATGACATTAAAATCAATGACCTTGGATGACCTTAAACGCACTATAGTGTGCCAATCGTGCGGTATTGTGGCTACACAGTAAGTTGCGATAACTATCACGACATGCGTAGAGCGCGACAGTCATCTGAGCTAAAAGTTTGTTACCGTTTGGAGTCCGAATGGACCCCAAGTTCTACGCTTATTAACGATCCCCTTTCTGTACGTGGTGCAAAACGAATTATATATTTAGAAACTGCAGTCTATTTTACATTAAATAATAATATGCATAAATAGATACGTGCACGGTAACATTAATAAATTTGTCATTTATCGAAGTGGTGTTTCTCCACATTTCGTCGTGCAACAGCGGACATGCATGGCCAGCAGTCAGTGTGTGGGTGGTCCCAGTGCTCGTCGTCCGCCGCCTGTCAACAAAGCCATCAATCGTTCTGCTGCAGAGACTGAGGGAGTCAGAAACATTGCTCGCTTGACACTAATTATCTTCCGCCGTGCAGTGGCGGCGTCAGATCAGTGAGCCAGGGCAGTTTGACGTCAGAAAATCGTAAAGCCAGGTCAAGACTTTACAAGGACGCCGCGAAGAATTCGCCTGACCAGATCTCTTTGACATGACCCAGTGGTGTAGCAAATTGGGATCCTCGCTTCCCCTCCCCTTTCTCTCTCTTTTTTCGTCCCTTTCCCTTCCTTTCCCTCATTTTGTCTCCTCATTAACCTTCACTTTTTTCTTGTCTGCCTCTGTCTTGTCTGCTTGATGTTTGCTATGCTTTATGCCTGCTTCATATTTGCTCGATGTTTGCTCGATCGTGTAAACGGGGTATTAAACTCGCATTTAGGCTAATTTGTGCGCGCCGTCAACCACTACGTTGGATCGCACGCTGTCTATCCAGACGACGGCAGTGCGGACTGCAGAGCCTGACGACGAGAACGAAAACCACGAAGAGGACTCCAGCGTGAACAATGACATCGACCAGACGTCATCGTCAGTTGGACCTTCAGAGTTGTGCGAAGTCTGTCTTATAGATGAGCGCGATACACAACAAGCGTTGGTCTCTTGCGGACACCAACGCTTTTGTGGCTCGTGTGTCACAAAGATCAAGCAAGAAAACCGTGGCTGTCGCATGTGCCGCGCACTAGGCACCATGATTCTGAGCCTATTCTGGTTACTGTATAATGTGTCGTACATGCATATGGTAGCTAGTGAAATAAATAAGATGATTGCTTATGCATATGTGACTTTTGGCTTTCCATACTGACTTGTCTCTCATTTTCCAGTCTTGCATTTTTGTGCCCCATTTTGCAGTCCTGCATTTTTACCCCCTGCAGTTTTCTTTGTGCCGAATTTTCATGTCGTGCACTTTTAGTTGCCTCTCTCAAAAAACACAGTAGCCTAGCCTACAGTATAATGGTGCGCACGTTTGTGTAAGCATTAGATTACGTGTGCAATTAATCAGTTACCACACGAAGGTAATATTGTCTTAAATATTGTTTGGAATTTAGCGCTGGCTACGAAACAGCTTCGTAGTGTTTGTGTTTTCAGTTCCGCTCATGTTGCTGGGAGTAACTGCAGAGCTTCTGTTGAGCATTTGTTTCAGGTAGCGTCTGAAGACCTCATAGCGTGAAGCATAGATAACCGGATTCACGCAGAAACTGATGAAACCCAGCGAACCCGCCACGACGAACGCGTTCCGGCTTAAAGATGCGACCTGCATGCAAATTTGTACAGTCAACGGTACTTACTGGAACCAGAGTAGGATTTATACCCCGTTTACACGATCGAGCAAACATCGAATTAGCTCGACGAGATATGATAATTAGGATGCTAATTAGGAGAGCGGGCGGGTTGTAATTGGAAGGCCTATATAACAGGTGATCAGTTGTGGGCTAAGCCTAGGCCTACATTTGAGCCAGGGGCGGAGTTTCATCAGGCCTGCTTGATGTTTGCTCGATGTTTGTTCGATCGTGTATACGCGGTATTGGACATGTTCAGCATGTTTGCTTAACAATAGACCCGCAGAATGTTGGCCACCAACAGTCCAGAGAGTGCCAGACAGCAGAGATCTGGCATGCTGTAGACCTGCAGTCAAACGTACTTATTGTAACCAAAAATTGCTTTAAAAGTTAAAAAAAACCAGTTCGACATGTAATGTATTTAAAGTAAGCTCAATGTTTTACTTACAGTAACAACGACTGACTACGCCAAACATGAGGAAAAGCGTTAGACACATTTTCAAAGTTATCGCAAACTATAGAGGCGAAACACACAGATATTTGCATATTAGAAAGCACAGTTTTTGGACGAAAATAGTCAATCCATGGAACTCATTACCGGATGATGTTGTATCAACATCAACAATCAAGCAAGACGAGACAATGTGTGGCGGAATCAACCAATAAAGTATAACCATAAGAAAGAAGCTGCTGCTGTGTCCAGAACTGTCGATGATGACGATGACGATGATGATGATGATGATGATATTGTTTCGTCATTCACTAATCAACCGATCAATCATGTGTAATTCCATAAACAACGTCCATACAAAAATCACCGACAATAAACATTGGCAGCTAGCCAACATGCACAATAGCCTACATGTATAATTAAGGCCTGTACACTACACTAACCCCAAGTAGTTGCAGTAAATTGAAAATTGAAGAGACGCTCCAGCATATCATGTAGCAGACGACGACAGTGATCATCGTTTTGAGCACGTTTAACTCGGTGTGAGATAACTTGATCGCAGTAGCCTGCTGCTGAGGCTGTCCGGTGTTTGGATCACGTGACGTGGTTGCCATGGAAACGTCCTGACCACGACCCGAGTGACCAGTAACCACCTTGCTCTGACGTCTGATGGCGAGAAGGATGCGCCCGTAGCAGTAGACAAACACAGTGACCGGGACTGCGTAGTGAATTAAGAATCGCACGACCGAAAATGCCTGCAATGCAATTATACCAGTGCTGTGCATTAATGTTTCACCAGATATAACTTACCCGGCTAAATATATACATCATCGTCATTCATTTTTACACAGACAGGTAAAACAAAACGTGTTAACTTTTCGTTTGAAAGTCACAAATCAAGTAGAAGCGACAGTGTCGGTTGGCGAACTGTTCCACAGATCTACAACGCGATTCCGCAATCACAAAGCACAAACACTCACACTTTGTGGAAAATTTACTTATTTACTTATTAGCTGAATATTACGTAAATATTCGCAGACTTACCATAGCCATTGCGTCGTTTGGCCAAACACCCATTCTCAGGCAACGTCCATTCACGATCCTCGTTGTACCCATTGCCGGAAATAGAATCAGACATACTCCGCCGATCCACGGCAAAGCCACGCCCACCTTGGTCATCCAGTCGCGGTAGTACTTGCGGTGAGCGATCGCGTGAACGATCTTGAAGTAGCGTTCCAGCGTGATGACCACCAGACCGATCTTCTCTGCCGTCAGTCCTGTTACCATGGGAGCGGCGCTGTCGAAGATGAAACAGATCGCACCGTCCAGGATGGGGCTGCCGCGGCCGTACTGCAGACCGTGTGCCAGCGTCAGGACGTGGACGAATATAGCAGCGGCCGACGTGTAAAGATCCATCGCCGACTGGTTGGCGATCAGCGTATGGACACTGCGTGCTGAGAAAAACAACGAAGAGTTTTCATTGTGTTGTATAATTATGTCGCACAATGTTTTCTGCGTGTATGCTCTGAGCAACTGCGATCAAAGTATGGACACTGCTTCCGAATTGTCGGCGAGCACGGATCAAAACCACAAGAACCACGGAGTTAAAAATACCAAATAATAATAAATACAAAAAAAAACAAAAAACAGATAAAGATTAAAAAAAAGAAAAAAATTTAAAAGCAGAAAATAGACAATAATGTACAAAAAAAGGAATAATACAGAAAAATATAAAAATGTGAAAAAAATCTTCAATAAAAATAAATCATACTATTCTGCACAAGAACCACGGCGTTAGCGATGACAGCAATAGCGCTTACGATCATTCCAACTGTTGCAGTAAGCTCTTTTGAAATCGCAGCTTGATTCGTTAGAGAACTTGCGGAAACCGCAAACGTTGAATAATTTATTGCTGTAACTGCACTGGTGTTGTCAAATGCCGCAGGCGTAAACGACCTATCCATGACGTTCGGTTCTAACGCTCGCTATCGTAACGCTGAACATTTAGTAGATTACTACTTCTGTCAAACGGAACTAAACGCACAGTTGACTAAACGGTCATCATTATCAGTTACTCCTGTGTTATATTGTTCAATATATACCTTCTGTATATTGTACATGCAATATCACATGCTCAATCTAATCTACACCTGTATGCTTGTCTCATCTCGTTAGAGTCCACATTGTATTTAATTAGGTTTGTTATAGTCATTATGTGGTTGGGCTGTTGTAGGCCTATAAGAGCAGTGGCAAGTTCTGTTGGTAGACGATGCACGCGACTCGCTATACAAGAAACAAAAGTTTTGGGTGACAAATTTTGAATAATGTTCAACAGCGTATTGTTAAAATTACTGTTTAGTCTATTGGCGCTTAAAATATTAAAATCTGGCAATCCTTTATGTCGGAAATATTTTTGAGACACAGTTCATAGGCCTAGCCTACATGTTTTAACAGACCTCTGAAATTTGTCAAAATTAGTCAAAAGAAACGCTAATAAAATACAACAAAGGCTACGTCCGTTTTTTTGCTATTGGATTACTTCGACATCGAACATTCGTAATTTGTTGTTTATAAAATTCTTCCTATTTAGTGACACTCGAAAGAACTAGAAAGCAGTCAGAGCCCGCACACCTCTGCCAAGGCAATGTTGTTCGCTAGGTGGCAGCACCATATTCGGTTTTGCAGCAGTTTTCCTTATGCCCCATTGAAAACAATGGTAACGAAAATTTCAAAGTGATTCAGAATCCAGGATTCCTTTTGGATCACCCCCAAAATTGAATCGCTGGTAGTTTGTGCCATTCCCGACATACCCTCAAAATTTCAGAAAGATATGTTTATAACTTTATGAGTTATCTTGCTCACACACAGACAGACAAACAAATAAAGTCTGGCAAAAGCATTACCTCCTTGGCGAAGGTATCTGTCATAGGGCCTATAGAATCGATGCGACCACACGGTCAAAGTTCGCGTACTTAAAGATTTTTTTTATTGTATAACGCAACTAAGTATACATTCCACTGTTAATTATATGTTTACTTTCCCTTTATTTTTTTTCGTTTATCCACTTTGTTTTCTATTCTACTGTCCCTATTTTCGTCACTTTCTCTCTTTCTTTGTTTTTACCGGGCTAGGTAATTTAAGAAGTACTGTTACCAAAAAGAGCCCTGCCGTCAAACGTATTAGTAAATTTCGAAATAAAAAATATGCAAATTTAACTACATAAAGCGTACACAGATCATTCGGAATACATTGGTAAAGCAGAAAAACAGACATAATTGTGCATGTCTTAAAAACGTAAGAAGATGAAGTCCGCAGCTTAGCCTACATGAGTCAGACACGCAAATTTGTAGCTAGCTTATAGTACCAGCTCAGGCTTTTTAAGATCAGTTTGCGGTTGTTGTGTCTCGTTGGGCGCACTTTTTTGAAAAATACTTATTTCACACAGTAGTGTAGTGACACCTTGTAAGTGTGTTGGGAACTTCAACAACAGTTTTGCTGCAAACTGTCTGCTGAGTCTGTCAGTGAATTTTTTTTTCAAATTTGCCAATGTCCAACGACGACACATGCAAAAATTCAATAATCAGTATTACTTACGCTGTATAAGCTTTTTATTAATAGCCGGTTTATTTTAAACTTTTTGCACTGTTTATCGCTGTCGTCCAGTACTGTAGGAGCCGCCATAAAAATATCATTGTGATTCCGATCGTAATTGATTGATTGATTGATTAATCGATTGATTGCATCACATTAATTGATTGAATAATAGCATCTATCACTTTGTTCTGTGGAGTGAATGCCACTGGACGACTGGGCGCCCAGATCGACTCATCATCTTATCCCAGTGATGTGACGAGCCTTCCGCAGTTTCCGTAGCATCACCACTGATCTTTACAGCTCCCATACACCGGCCGTGCTCGGCTTCGTCCATGACGGACAATATTAGACTCGCTGACGTCATCACGTCACGTGACTTTAGCTCAAACATAAACTCTTCGTTGAAGACTGGGCTGGACGTGTTGTGCCGAGTCTTTGTTCTCCTGCTGGCCATCTTTTCGCCAGCATTCATCAGCCACACTTTGACGAAAGTACCTACGCGAACAATATACTTGTGCGTCACATTCTGGTTAGCCTACGTTAGCGCAGACGTCTGTGTTCAGGTAGTTTCTTTTTTTAAAAAAAAAAACAAAAATTAGCAAAAAAATAAACGATAAAAAACGACGATACTACTAGTAGCCATTAATTAGCAAATTAAAAATTCGTCGATTATTTTCAAGCTTTTTTTCTCGGCACTGCTGAAACTAAACAAGTCAAAAGTAATTACTGTTATTGCTGTTAGTTAAACAGTTCCGTGGTGATGCAGCAGCAGAAGTAGCAAATATTATGGGCCCGCGCTGCTGTTTTCATTTTATTTTACTTCATTTTGTTTTGTTTCGTTTTAATTCGGTTCAGATCTGTCGCTTTGTACGATTTATTATACACACTCATGTGTTGTCCGTTTTATAGTAGGCTATGCTTTTTGCCAAAGCTAACAGAAACATAAATCAGAATGAGACAAAAAAAAATTTAGTAAAAATCAATAAACAAAAATTACTAACGATCCTACTGTCCAACAAGTAGCCGGAAAAATTTAAATGATCGTCCAACTCCATTTAAACTAACAATCGTTTTGAACAACATTTTAATTTTTTCTGCTACTGGCCTAGCATTTAACTAGGCCTACATTAGATGATTGATAATTTTTAATGTACTAACTGCACGGAAGGGAGGAGTTGGCAGATTTGAGTCTTCTTGCCTCCACAACTCCGACCGTCAGTTGAAATGTTGGCTCCCGGCACTGGTAACAGAGAGATACTAGCACTTCGCTGTACTCTCCCGGCGAAGAACCCTGAATATCACGACAATAAGTAAGTAAGTAGATGGTTACTTTATTGAGCACACTTTCAAACGAACCCGAGCTAACGACAATAGAAGTAGAACACATTATAATTATCTGAGTTTAAAAAAAATTGTTTTAAATTGCACAAGGATGGAGTATTAAAGGGCCGCAAATTAAGGGCAAAGGCCGAAAGCAAGGATTGGATTCGGGTGTTTTGAAAAGAAGGGGTGCAGCCCGCTTCTCATCATGTAGAAGATCTAGGTAGGCCAGCCACAAACGCACTTTAAAAAACATAGAAAAGCCAACAGAATAAACATAGCCAGCATTTACTACGCGAATTTGCATTTGCGGCTGCACGACTCTATTAAAACATGCAAATACGTATAAAGATGCACAGCAAAAAAAGCGCTAAATTGTACAGAGAGTGAAAATGGAAGTTAATAAAACAATGTTATTGCAAAACGCAAATACAGGACAGGAAAAATAACGTAGCCATAGCCGGCGTACTGTGAGTCATGCTGTTCGTTATAACAGAGAATATAACAAGGCCACGAAATACAAGGCTAAAGCCAATGCCTAACATCCATTAGTAGTGATAGGCTACTTTTATTGGTAAGCTTATACCACCATCATCACTATTGTAATCGTCATGTTTCACGTTTATCACTTTGGCTAGTCTCTTTTACCTTTTAGCGGTAAAACAAGAACTAGCCTATGATAAAAAATATCACATTATAAACTAAAACGCGCTCGTAAAAGCTCATCTCTGCCAAGTGACTTTTTACAAAATAGTAACCTAAACACTTTTTTAGAAGTAATGTAATCTGGCCACTCCAATTTTCCGAAAAAACGTAAGGGGTACACGCTGAGGGCCCCTGGAAAACTGAGCTTGGTGGCTCAGCGGTTAGGGCGTTGGATACGAGACCGAAAGGTACACGGTTCAATGCCAAGCCGATGTGCTGTCAAGCAACGGCCTTGGGCAAGTTGTTCACACCTACCTGCCTGTGTAGGTGCAAGTGTCTAGTGGTTGGTGTCGACTCGTAATTTTCAGGTCGCGGTTCGATTCTTACTGCCGTCATTTGCAAGCAACCTTGAGCAAGTTGCTAACCTACTGTGTGTTCAGGCCAACTCAGCCTCCTACCCTACGTGGGACAAAAAATGAACAGTGTCTTACGGGCTACGGAATGAAATCCTAGTGTGGTTGATTGGAGCGGTGGTATGTATGCTAGCTGCAAACCGCGGGTCCGATTGTTCGTTAACGCGGGCAATGGACGGCCGCTTACTGTGCTGCGGCATCATTAGCTCATGCTGATCAGCTGCCACTTCCGAGATTGTAAAGCACTTCTGAGCAACGGTAAGAAGTGCTATAGCAAGTGTTGGCCTTTACCTTTACCCTTTTTGTCTTTTTGAAGCCAACAGCGTTAACCGTTTTGAAGCCATTGACATTGACATCTAACTGTCGTAAAATTTAGTTGCCACGTCCCTTTTTCGAACAATTTTAGGAGTCATGTCTAGACTGTCTCTAAACGTAACGGTCATATTTGAGACTCGTAGCTTTCAGTTTTGAAGCCTTTGGCATTGGACGCCCAAAAATTTAAGGGTCGCATTACTCTGGCCACACTTTGTTTTTTCAAGACTTCTAAGGGATATTGTCCGGATTGTTTCTGGGAACAAATTCAAAGTCCATAGTTTTAAACGTTTTGGAGCTATTAGTACTTAACTACTGCTGCACACAGACAGACAACTAGACAACACACACACAGACACACATTGAATTTTTATTATTTTATATATTTTATAATTTATTATTATTTTATTTTTATAACCTCCGCCGTTCACTATGTTCATTTGGCCAAGATAACGAAAAGCTCAGCTAGCGCTTAGAGAACAGGGCGTCAGCTCTGTGCTCTCGACTCATCGTAATGCTACTTTCGGGAATTGAGTTTTTGGGGCTTAGATATAGACAACTAAACACTATTATGCCTAGTAGCAGCTTACTAAGCAAGTCGGTACGATGCCATGTATACGTCATTAGCTGGCCGACCGCGCGTGCGTCGCTTCTGGTGATTAGTTGGCTCTAGTGGGACATTACATTACGCCGCGCCATCGCATTAGGCTACGTTAATGTAACTTACTCTGACGGCGAGCCTTATTTACTCGCACTGTCCGTGTGCTGCATAGGTTACTGCACACATTCCACTACTAAGACTTGCCATGGATTTGTCGTACGAGCAAATGGAGTTTGGACTTTGCAGCATAACGCGTCTTCATCGAAATTTTACTTATATTCAAGTGGCAAAGCTGAATCTGAAGTGCTGCATTTGCCGACGCACTGCATTAACGACTTTGAACTTACTTTATAGCTAATTTTCTTTCTTCAATTTTGTTATATTAGGCTCTATATTTTGTCCGGGTAGCTTTTTGTTCGGTAGTGGGGCCGTGGGGGTGGTGGCATTTCAATGGCTTTTTCCGGCACCTTTTTCTTTCATTTGTCACCAAAAAAATCAGAGGTAGAAAACACAAATGTACACCGTGTTCTGTACAAACAGTCACTTCCATTATTTATTTTCGCTACATTGTGGCCGATTTTCGAACTTATTTCGTTGATGATATAGTTTTGCTGCACAAACTTGCAATTCAATTAGGTCTACAACAGTACTGAAAGTGAACGTCGCCTCTACCTTTCCCCCTCTCTAGCTACACCACTGGTTACTTTGTCTACGTAGAAACAGCGAGAAAGGAATGCGGACCGACAGTCGTCGCACTGCTGGTTAGTATGAAAAATTCATGAGCAGATCGCATACAATGTCTTAAGACGCATCTTAGTAGCAACGGCAAACGTCTCAAGTGCTTCCATACGACATAAATACTGCACTACGACACAGCGCATGTGCTGCTATGTGTGCTTAATAAAGCGAGACCCGAAAAGTGTTAGCAGGACACATTCCTAGCTGCACTATGACAGCAGGTTACTGATAAAATATTCGTCAGAATGTCCCATCTCGCACTGTTATTGTGAGCCGCTCGTCATCGAGGTCTATGGAGGCAACAGGTCGTGTCACGTAACCGTCATTTTCAGTCCGCATCAACTGGACATAAAATGGCTGTCTCGTGGCAATAATGCTGCAAATCGGGCTGCCATGACGCCATCTTCTTCCGAGGTAGCCTATTAGATGTTCGGTGATCTTTATCTTTGACTTTTTAAACTAAAAATTTACAAACTTGCTATTTCGCATTTGCCTATAATGATGTCAACAGACTACACTGGGAGCCGACGTCTTCGCTCGTTAATTTCGCGATTGGTTATAATTCAAACAAGCAGACAAAAATAGGACATTGGGTCTTTTATATGCTAGCATTCTGGTATATACAAAAAGAGGGCTCGGGCAAAAATGGACTGTTTTTGGGCGTTCGGAACTTAGTGACGGTTAGTGGTAAAAATACGTTTTTTTCGGAATTTCGTCCACTGAAAAAAATAAATACGCTTTTTCTAGACAACATTTCGCAACTTGTGACGTCATAACACTTTTTTGCAGTCCGTCGCTAACAGCGGCGTCGTAAATTAAAAAAGTAAGCGAGGAAAAAGTTGTAATTATAGGTGCTCAAAAATTCTATTTTGCTCCTAAATTTTCCACAAACTAGAAAAATGCATTTTTGTACAAAACTTGTCTGACAACAAATTTTCTATCAATCCGACAGCCAAAATTTATGCTGGGCAGTGTTGCTCATCTATCCTCTGGCAGCACGCCACTGGTCAAAGCAAGTTATCAACGCTGAGAAACAGTCCGGTGTTTTACGATTAAAATTCGTTAAATACGACCACAAGAGAAATTTTTTTGGTCGTATTTGACAAATTTTAATCGTAAAGTACATTCGATCAAATAAATTTATTTGTCGAGTCCGGTATTTGTCGCACCCTGTGTATGTAAAACTGAGTCCGTGAAGAAGCCTACCGGCGAGGCATTGTGTCGTCTGTGTGATGAAGCGCCGCGGGTTGATAGATCGACCAGACTGTGGCTGCTGCTGCTGCTTGGCGATAAACTCTTCTCCACTGCATCGCACACTGACGGCGGCGTTCTAGACATAATACGCGTATAGTCACAATTCGGCGCGACTCCAGACTTGCTGGCTTCATAGTGTTACGCTTAGGACGTCAGACTTGCGATCGCAAAGTCCTTGGTTCGACTCCTGTTCGGGTCGCAATCAAGTGGTTACTACTTGCATCGGCCACTGTCTGCGGACTGGTAAACCAACTTGGTATATACGGTACGGTAACCAACACCAGGATCAACTCAGTCTTCCATCCCTTCGAGGTAGGTAAATCGAGTACCGGCCTGTCTGGCTGAAGTTAAGATGGGGCGCGTTTACCTGTGTCGGGTGGCAAGTAATGTGACCTACCACGACTTTGCTCGAACCTACCATGGTCTCATCTCGTCCTACATAACTCTGCTTACTTACATCTGTGTCTGCGGCACAGCTCCCACCTCCACCCACTGTACCGCCTCT
>Ga0056128_1010047_pt1 | contig 11809 bp, 10 predicted proteins | sample WorMetLIZISLAND2_FD_71113 | JGI IMG/M metagenome (GOLD analysis project Ga0056128, IMG submission 71113) | Marine gutless worms symbiont microbial communities from Max Planck institute for Marine Microbiology, Germany - Olavius geniculatus... ... | reverse complement strand
GCGGTCATGTTCAGAAGTCTATAATTTCGTCGTTTTTCAACAGAATCATATTTCACTTAGCACTTAGATGTAGAACGTTTCTGTAAATGAACCTGTAAAATTCCATGTTAAAATTCCAAGCGGTTGCTGAGAAAACGGCAAAAAACTTTAGGGGGCTACTTTTTTGCCGCACCCTGTACATACAGCAGAAACGTTTTACGTTAGGCATGCATCCTACTCCCTTTGTCTTACGATGATTTTCCGCGCCTCTGTTTTCGTTATTTCTTTTTCACTGTCAAAAGAAGTAGAACTGGCGCAAACTCCCCCCCCCTGCTACGTCTTTTCTGTGTGCGTTATGTTACGACGACGCAGAAAAGAACAGTCGTGATGATGATGAGCTGAAGATGCAACACGCCAGCTGCTGCTGCTGCTGCCGACTGGCGGCCAGGCCACGAGTCGTCTTCAGCGGAATTTGCTCGCGACCGGTCCGAGTTACTGGCTCCGGCCATGTACGGATCTATACACAATCAAAGTTAATCAATCGAAGGACATTTGTATAGCGCCATATGTTGCGAACGAATCAAAGATGGATACAGTGACGTCATTTCAGTAAATCATGGAGGAGAGTCTCAGTAATCTTTGGGGGCTTTCAGTCTACGTAACGTAGGCCTACTGTTCTTGCAGCAGCAGTAACACTGTTTCAGATGTATAATTTACTGGAGAAAAAAATTAAAAAATTAAAATCATAAATTCTTGAGCATTAGAGCAGGTCCGTAGACCCCTCTGCCTCCATAAATGACGCCCCTGGGCGCATAATGGCGTAGAGTGGGCGTTTACAACCGCAATATTAAACAGTTCAGTTTTTAAGTAAAGCTTGAAAGTGCCGAGAAGTTCGGCGGATTGTCAGTGTCAAAATCAAAAATAACAAACGTTAGGGAAACGAGACTGTCAAGCCGAGCTCAAACTTAACTACTGTCCGCGGTAGCACAAACAACCCACGTGACCTTGATCTTTGACCCATATGACCTTGACTGCGGTTGCCGCAGTACATGTTCGTGCAAAATTTCATCGAGCTAACTGCAGCGGTTCATGGGGTATCGCGTTTACGGAGAAAAGCCAAACAAACACAAACAAAAAAAATTAGCGACGTTGCTGAAAACAATGTTATCGTTGCTACCGTGGTCAGTAAAAATCACCCGATGTCAATGAAGTCGGTCAAGGGTCAACCACCCAGTTTATTACAGTATACAAACATTTTTTTTCTGTGAGATCGTCTTTGTTGCATTGTCGAGATGGCTCGCAACTCACTATGGTGTTTCTAAAATACCCTCTGACGAAAAAAAACGTGACTTAACACTCACGGTCATTCAATTACAAGAAATACCGGTACTTTAGATTGTATTGTAACCAATCTAATGTATAGTCCGCGCACACGTAAACGCCGATGCTGCTACTGCTGCTGCTACTACTACAGTATTACTAGTGCTACAAATGCAACTAAAAATCCGAGACATATATTTTACATAAGCTGAGTTATAGCCCATTTTGTCCTAAAAAGGGTCGGTTGGGGTAAAATTTGGTTGGTGACGTTCGACGGCCCAATCCCAAAAACCCCCTATAGAGCCAAAGTTCTCGCAGATTTCGTTTACAGAAGTTGAGTTGTTGCCCATTTTGTCCAAAATTTTGTTGCCATGGCAACGGGGGTCAGTTGGGGAAAAATTTTGTTTGCAGCGTTCGACGGTTGAACCCCCCAAAACCACATCGACCCAAATATCTCGCAGATATCGCTTGCAGAAGCCGAAATATAGCTCATTTTGTCCCAAATTTCGTTGCCATGGCAACGAGGGTCAGTTGGGCGTAAATATAAGTGGCACTGTTAAATTGGCAGACCCCGACAACCCCACCCTAGAACCAAACCGGAAGTGGATCGGATAATCGGTTACTGGGATATGTAAGTTTGAATTTCTTCTAGGAAGGCAGGTCGTTCGGTCGTTGGTTGTCGATCGGTCATCAATATTACACTGATCTCATATACTCCTCTTCGCTACGTTAGGAACGTAGCGTGCGCGAAGTAAAAATATTGGCGCCTAGCCTACTGTGCAAGCAGTATATAATACGGCATATTGATCGTAGTACTGAGACAACCGACCTTCGAATTTGCGGAACTGGTAGAAGGCTTCGAATCCGGTCGCGTCGTAAGCGTCGTTGGACTTGAAGGTAACTCGGAAGAAGTTTCCGTCGGAGGTGACTTGCTTCTTGATCATGACGGACCCGGTTTTGCCGCACATCCGGCGCATCTTGCGGTCCATCAGCTGAACGTTGAAGTTGGAAAACTCGACGTAGTCGCTTTGCGTGTCCTCGCCGCAACTGCACCGGTAAAGCATGCGCGAAATATTATAGCCTACCTCTCACGAGCCAAACGCAATACAGGGTGGACCAAAAAACAGGACCTGTTTGAGCGTTGATAACTCAGCGATGGTTAGTAGTAGAAAGACGTGTGATACGTCAAAAGTTTCAGAATGCTGTAAAAAATAAAAATGACAAATTTGCATAGTGAAGCATTTAAATATTCTTTGCCTGATTCACACAAATCTACCTTACCTCTAAAATCATGCTAAATTGGCAGTAACACGTGAATTTAAGTTGATTCAGCATACAATGAAATATCAACAATCATTAACACATACGCAGTTGCCCAGCTTTTGCATTCATAACTGTCTTTTTAGGCAGCTGATCGATCGCTGCAGTCAATGTGTTCAGGATCAGCTGAGTTCAGCATTTGATTAGCACAAGTTTTAGCTGGTCAGTTACTAAAATTTTGTGGCCATTCCATCTGTTGCAATGTCCCCACACTGAATAATTCACAGAATTTAAATCTGCACTTTTTGGCAGTAAGTTTTCGAGTTCAATGAACTCGGGCACATGAGAGTGCAAGCAAATACCTGATTTCAGGGGTAATGAAGATTTAGGCAAATTAAACAAAGAATATTTAAATGATTCGCTATGCAAGTTCAGCCCTTTTTGTCTACAACGTTCTAAAACTTTTGACATATCACACGCCTTGCAACGTGGCAGACGACGAGGCTGTCCAACGAAGACTTGGCGGTCTATATTTAAAGAAGACCTGGTGAACCGAAGAGTCGATTGGAACAGCGTCCGAGCTGTGGCTACAAACAGAAGCAGATGGCGATCTCTTGCTGCCCACTGTCCTGTCAAGGACCGAAGTATCTAAGTGCTAAGAGTGATGTACTATAGTCCGCTCTTGATCAGTGACAACTGTCTCCTACCTCTATTCTAGCCTCAGCCTGCGCGAAAATTTTCTTCTTGTCGAGAAATTTTTTGAAAAATACAAAATTTGTACCGGTATTGTAGGTTACGCACGTTAACTTGCAGCAGTTGCAGTTGTAGCCAACATTTATAAACTTTTTTTGTTTAAAATTTTTTTACGAGAACGTTTTTTACACGCTTTAACGTTTTAAAATTAACAAACTTAAAATAGTCAACGAACAAATGGTAGTAAATTAAAATAATTATATAACTATTATACACAAAACTCTAAGCGTGGTTGACAAAATACACCAGTAATAGCCGATTTTGTATACTGGAGATGCAAAATATTTTTGATGGCAAAAATACGTCAAGTAAAAACGGCCACGCGCTTTTATCACCGGTGAAGATTATACAAACGATTTTGATTTCATAAAAACTCGTTTGTCAACGTTTTTTTCTCTAATTTTTCCACTGATGCTGCTTATTACATCTACGTTTCGGGGTACTCTGTTACGAGATGGTTGAAATCTGCTTCTATTAGCTGGCAAAAAAGTCTTACTGTGGTGGAATGCCTTCGACGTCGAAGTACGGGAACGAGATATGAATCTTCTCGTTGAGTTCGCCGTAGAACAAATAATGACACTCGGTATTTCGCGGGTACATCCCGGGATAGTTGGGCGATGTGAAAGTTCCATTCGCCGCCTTGTGGCTTTTGAACATGAACCCGCACTCTACAAGACAGCAAAATAACACACAAAACCTTTTACATTTGTAGAAATAAATTTCGCACGCGCTTTTGTGTTCTATTTTACACGCAATCACGCCTAAAAATTTGCAGAAATGTTTCACGTGAAAAAGTTAACAAGGAAATGTTTTACGCTTTTATATACGTGCAAAAACATATTAGCAAGATCGCGAACGGCTTGAAAATAGCTCGGAGGTCATGCATTACAAGAAAAATTTGCAAAAATGATACTTTACTGCAAGCCGTCGACTTCCCTTGGCTAAGCCGTGGACGCAGAATTGTTGTAGAACATTTTCTTCAAAAGGCTTGGAAACAAGACAAAAAGTAATTAGGCATACGTGTAAAATCAAGTGCAAAATGTTTCAGAGGCTGCCTACGGCTTGTTCATGTAGCAAAATGCTATCAATTACTAAAACATTTCTGCAACTGTTTCATGCAACTGTTTTATTCTTTATGTGCACCTTATATTGAGCTGCGTTCAGTTCAAAGTGGTAGGCCTACTGTAGATAAATATTCACAACAGTCTGGAGAAGAGTCACATCGTTCATTGCTACCACGTTGGTCAGGCTTCGCAGTCCACTCGCTGCTTAAGGCCCACCGACGATAATTAATTAGCAGTTTATCTGCAGTGTCACAGCAGCTTCATGAATATTTATACCGCGCCATTTGTCGGTATCATGCCCGTATCACCGAACAGCCCTATTTACATCCCGTCGAAACAGAATAAACGGATCCGCATTCGAGGTTTGCGGCCATTGGACAAGATTACTAGGCTGAGTGAGATATATAGGCGACTTGTACCAATGCGACCAGTGTGATCACAATTGCGAGCTACGAATGCAATTAAAAAGCTCCGAGTGGAGCCACAGAAAAGCAATTAAAGCAGTGTATTATAATTGTATAGCTGAATAGCAAAAAACACAGCCGCTACAAATCTGTGAAAAAATCGTCGTTTTTAACGACAGGTTGCGTGCAAATGTTCATACAGCAAAAAAAAACTAAATTCGTGATTAAGCTTATAGGCCTACTGCGTCTGGCTACATTGCGACTGTCGTCGTCGTCGTCGTTTTCAAATAATCATATGAACCTTTCTTTCTGTCTAATGTCAATAAACTGATTGGCAATGGACAGAATGTCCGCCAACTTACCCATATCCTTTGCAATTTCTCCAGCGTCGATTCCAAAATCTGAAACGATACAGCAGCAAATTTTTCTATCAGATTGCAATCTGTACTATATGGTGAGTATAAACCGAGACTCACTGAGGGCTATCCCAGCGTACAAGACTCAGTTGCGTCATGTCAAAAAGAAGCAGGGGACAGCCTACCTCCCCCCTACAATTCTGGGCTGTTGGACAATTGTTGAAAAATTATTTTGAGAAAATTTTCGTCAAAAAATGCAAATGCAAAATTTAGGGCTACAAACCTCGATTTTAGAAGAATTTAGGGCCAAAATTAAAATTTTGAGCCCGCATGATCTCGTCTGTCAGAAATTTGCAGCTGACTGAAGGAATAATGTTAAAAATTTGTAGTGGAAAAAATGCCGGGCAAACTGCCAGCTATTGCATCCGGCAAACTACAAAAACTAACGCAACTGAAATCATACAAGTAGTAGCCTACAAGCGCTCTTATGTAACCCCCCCCTCCCAAAAAAATCCAAAAACACACATGTTATGGTAAAAATAAAAATCTGACATCAAAAAAAACAAACAAAATAACGAGAACTATTGCCTCTGAAACTCTGCGTACGGCGTTATATAAATGTAAATAAAATAATATAATAAGAACCAAAACTAAAATGCTGAAACGAAAAAAGCCCGCAAACAGAGAAAATCCGCGAACAGTCCAGAGATCCGTGAAGTCAGTGCGAAGAAGACCAGATGTCTACAGTCACATAGATACCTTCGACGAATCGGTAGGTGGCCTGGAAGCCCTTGGTGACAGGCTGGATGCTACGGCTGACGAAGGTCACTTCAAGGCGATTGCGATTACTCATTAACATCGGCAAGCGGGCACTGCCGCAGTAGACGCCGATATCTCGCGGCTGACCACCGACGAAGATGGTCACTGTGACTGAGTCGACGTCATCACACGGTTCACTGCGTACAACAAACAGACAGACAGACAGACAGACAAATAAAAAGCTGCACTGGCTTAGCCATGGGGGCACTGGGGGGCACGTGCCACCCTCCCCCTATAAGACAACGCAGTTACTCAAAATAATGTAAAAAAATGCACCAAAACACTTCATTTACCACAAAAATTGTCGAAAATTTTCTGGGGAATTCCTCAAACCCCTTCCTCGGTTGGCTTGCAAATGCCATAAATATCACTGACCTTGGATGATCTTGATGGGTCATAACACCCTATGGTATACCAATCGTGCAGTATTATGGCTAAACGGCAAGTCGTAGGGGGTCGGCGATGGTACTATCGGATAGGGCGTTGGCGACATTTTATAGGCTGTCAATAGCAACCATGTCTTTATCTGTAGCGGTTTGGCCACAATTTTCAATGGAAAATTTCAAGCTATAAATGATCGTATCTCGAAATCGGTGAAAGATACGACCAAGGTTACTATTGAACATTAATAAAAGGTAGCATATTAGCTTTCAAATTATATGAAAATCATCCACCTTAGATGACCTTGAAGGTCAATACTGAAACACGAACTGTATAAAAAGGCTGTTATGCGTCTTCCCCAGCAAAGCGTTTTATAGTAAAAAAAAATTTGCGAAACCGGCGTCAAATATTTGCGTTGCTTATTTACTATTGTAGCTGTTTATATCGCCTGGCGAGAGAACCGCGTGTCACCGCGCTCCTCGTGTGTTATATCAGCGTCAATTGTAGCTTTCGACAGCAGCGTTCCGTTAACATAGCGTGCATGGAACTGTGTCACCTCTGAGAATTCGCTTTCTCTGCGTGATTGGAAGTCGGACGCTGAGCTTCGGACGTAGGCGATACGGTGGGCTTTTTCTAGCGACAGCTGGGCTTCTTGTTACATTAGCGGCGATAATGTTCTGCAGCCGTTCATCCCGCTGAGCCGCAGATGACGAACGCAAATCTCCACGGAGTCGCACGTAGAACCTACGATATGGCACGATAGCGTCGCCGCTGTGAGTCCAAAGACATTGCTGCTGCTGCTGCTGCTGAAGATGATGATGATGATGATGATGCTGACGTCGACCGTCATGTCCGGCGCTCAGATCGGCATCTAACGCTGCTGTGCTGCCGTCCGCTGCGCCTGCTGTCGTGTTATGGCCGACATCCGTCCCCCCACCGTCCGTCCGTCTGTCACGTCCGACGACAAGCAAAATCCGATTTTGAGCCTCCGATAGGCGCAACACGCCGAAGCAGACGACGGACGACCTCTTCTAATGCATAATATACGGCTGCAGCATGCCGGTGTCACATTAAAATGTCTCCCCATGAAAAAACCGTCCGGGAAGAGACAATAACGGAATTGATATGCCTCCCGCTTATTAAAATATCGCCGGCCCCATAAAAGTCTCCACATTATAGGATCGCTTTCCCAGAAAAGTCTCCTTCAGCCGACAATTTACCGGTAAAAATCTGAACACCAGGGCGCCAGGGCGAAAAGGATTTTTACCGGTAAATTGTCGGCCGGGGAGACTTTTCTGAGGGGCGATCCTATAATGGGGGACCGGCTCCCGCGCGTCATGTCATGTCATGTCATGGCTCTGTGGTCCGCTATATCGAACGAACACACTCACGCCCACCCACGTGGACGCTGCGCTGCTACTCTCCTGCGAGCTCCGACGGCGGAATTGTAAATGAGAGGCAAGAGAGGATCGAGACAGATTGCTGATTCATTCGTCGCCGGCCCACCGTCTGCCGCAAGTTGCCTGCGAACGATTTCCCATCGGTTCCGTTTCAATCGCTGCACGTGCGACACGCATGTGCGTCCGCAGTAAAAAAGTGAAAATATATTCCGTTGCATTCGCGATGAACGTACAGCGAGCCTACTGTTGTATTGCCACTCTAAAGGCGTGTTTAAAGCGACTGAAATGAAATGATTTGAAATGAAGTAAAATGCGCTGAGACTTTCATTGAATTTTATTTCTGATGCTTTGAACATTCTTAAATTGTCCGCACGGTCCGTGTGTAACGTTGAAGTAGGCCTATTGTAACTCCCGCTGTTTTTTCGTGTGTCTTCTGCAATGTCATTTAATATCATTCTGTGTTTTTCAATTGTTCTCCTAAACTTGAATGCATCGGCTCTTCTAAAGTTTTCTTCAAAAAACCTACAGTTTATTTGTATCATCGACAGCGGTCGACGGTAGACTTTCTCTTGATCTTTCACCACTTGACTGTCACTGAAAAATTTTAGTGACATACTCTAACTTTATCACACCGGATATTTTGTGTAAGACTGTGGCAACTGATAAATAGGCTAGACTAGGGGCACTGAGCAGACAGGTCTGTGCAGTAAGATCACCGGCGTCAGCACACGTATTTTACTCACTGGCATGGCGTAAGTGCAGGACTTCCCAATGTGGGTACAAACCTCCGCCTCAGTCCCCCGCTTCTCCGCTTCCCTTTCTTTCCACTTTTTCGTTCTTCTTCTTTTCTCTCTGTTTTTTCTCTTTCTTGATGCGAAAGGCGGCACGGGGAGCGCGGTAACAGAATGACAAAACATTAACTACTTCCACTGTCGTTATACTGTCCAATATTTTTGTTCGAAGGAAATGTTTTGTTTACCAGTGGTAGCGGAGTGTTTGAACTTTGAACCTGCAACTTTCCCTTGCGTACGCGTCGCCAAGGTAAAACTGTGTCAAACATAGGCTGACGCCTAACAGTCAATTCGCACTAGCCATCCATGAATTCAATAATATCCACTGTTTTCAGTAAAACGGTTCCTGGTGCGTGCATACGTTTAACGGCCGAACACAGCTCTCTTTCCGTTCTGGTGCGAAGGAAACGGCTAAACGACGACCGATGCAGGAAGCAGATAACCTGGCTCAAAGCTACTGTTGCGGGTCCATTCTCTGCAACGGCTGAGTTCCGTTCTTTACGAGCGGCGCCGAAGAAAGTCTCCCCGAACGACTGCGATGGACCCGTGTATAGCAGGCTAACTGCAGCTTTCTGTCGACAAGACGCAGATTACATGGCGCGGTCGTGTGGCCGGTGCTTGCTCAGAGGATCAGCAAGCACTGTACGGCTTAATACTCAGCAAGAGGACGACCTGTAGTATGCTGCTGATCCAGTCCAGTCGACGCTAGCGGTAGCCATTCATTGTGTTTAGCCATGGACTTTTCATTACAAGAGCTAGGTACATGGTTTAGCCGACCTCCGTTTTCAACACGCAGCGTCGCCGGCCGGTCTGCTAACTGCCAGACGCCGTTGGTGTTCTTGCAAGAACATCAACGATGTCACCGGCAATGTACAAGATGGTCATACTGTCCTGGAACACGGATCGCGTCGCGCGATGGCAGAACAGCCTGTTCTTGCAAGACAGACACGAACGATTAATTTCAACTTGTGTCGCCGCCGGCCTCGTAGTTCAACGATCGATCACGATACCGAACAGAACAGTAACGAGTGAAAGAAAAACCACGAACGTAAGGAAGCTTAACGAAATTACTATACCCACAGTAAGAAGCGAGCTTTCTCTGGCAAATATATAGACCTATTTAGTGCACAATTCCACGATTCGTAATATGTAGATTGCCATTAATAAACAAGAAATTTGAGCACACGAGACGCCCGAAAGCCTATAGCAGTTCCGGTTCACGCTAGGTTAATATACGAATACCAAATTCTCTATCTGGATCGCATAACGATAGTAGCGCCACCTTGTAAATGATAGAAACTTGTATCGCAGCCCAAAATCGCCAAAAAATCCATAAAACCCCCTATTTTGGCGTTCAAGGTCATTCAATGTCATTGAAATCGGCGCCAATCGAGAGCCAGACAGACAGGCAGACGGAGGGATAGAAGACAGAATTGCGATAGCTAAGACGCGCTGAAAGCAATAGCTGCTTTCGCGCGTAACAATGTAGACCCGCAAGCCGTAAGCATTCTTTCGTAGTCGTACAAAAACTGCGTTTAGATAAGCTACTAGATAGAGTTGTTTCGCTGGCTAACATTTTTACGCGCGAAAGCAGCTACTGCTTTCAGCGCGTCTTAGCCATCGCAGTTCTGTCCGTCTGTCCGTCTGTCACACGGGTGGATCAGTCAAAAACGGTGCAAGCTAGAATTACCAAATCCATCGGCTGCTTGGAAGACTCTATTTTCAGGAACAGTAAAGCTTTTCCATAAATTCGAAGGGGGTCACCCCGAACGAGGGCGCTAAATGAGAGGGGTGGGCAAAATTTGCAATTTTTGGCCAATAAGTCGCTGTATCTCAGTAACGGTGCGAGACAGGGCCTAGGTTACTATTAATCACTAATAGGAAGAGGTATACTGGCTCTTGATTGGCGCCGAATTCAATGACCTTGAATGACCTTGAACGTCAAAATAGGGGGTTTTATAGATTTTTTGGCGATTTCGGGCTGCGGCACAAGTCTGTATCATTCATAAGGTGGCGCCACGGTACTATCGTTACTGGTATGCGATCCAGATAGAGAATTTGGTATTTGTATATTAACTTGGCGTGAACACCCCAATTTTCAGCTACACTACTAAACCGGAACTGCTATAGGCTTTCGCGCGTCTCGTGAGCATTAGCTCAAATTTCTTGTTGCCTATTCACAGCAGTTTTGGCAACGTTTCGTTTATCGATTTGTCTCGCTTTGTAGACGGTGCGAATGATCATAATGACGCTATTAATCACGTGTGTTGCTAACTATGGAACTGCGACACCTACACCTAGCCAGCGACGCCCGTCTCATTACAGACACGCGGCTGGCTTGCAGATTAGCAGCGTAGATATTCTGGCAGCAGCTGCTTGCAATAGTCGGCACAATCCATCGTCGTTTGTCGCCATCCTGTTTCCTCTCAGCAGACTCTGCCGGCACACCTTGGTAGCGTGCTTAGGCGTCAACTAGAGGTGTGCAATAAATGTCTTCTAATGCAACCATTCCCTCGCATTTCCCCCGAAACACTTTCATTCTCATTTCCACCCATTTTCGTGACAACACGACATTGCTTTTCCCATTTCCCGTAGAATTTCCCACTTCACTGGTAGCTTAGTCAGGCGAGAACGAAGATCGTAAATTGTCGAGTTGATTTTTAGTTTATACAGGGTGGGCCAAAAAAATGGCACAGTTTTTTGTATACCTCATAACTTCACCAAATATTAACCGATTTTCAAAATTCTTTCACTATCAGAATCAGAAGACAATTTGTAATGAAACTATCATTACAGATCCCACCACACCTCAAATGTGTCGCTACACTACCTCGTGAACTATCAGATGACGCACTCAAGCCTGCAACGCCACTGACCGGTTGTGTGATCAACGTTGATCGAGCCTGGCATGTGGCCCCCAAACAACCCAGACTTAAATTTAGTTGATTATACTGTTCGGGATGCCCTTCAACAGAGGGCCTATCAATGTTGACGATTCACGACAGTCAATTAGCTAAAAAAACCACTGTCGCTGAGTGGGGCAAAGTGCCACAGCGTTTAGTTGATCGCGCCATTGGTCAGTGGCGTCGCCGGTTTCGATGCGTCGTCCAGCAGCAAGGCGGACACATTGGAAATTTGATGTGAAAACTGTAAAGATGTGAGTTTTAGACAATAACTGAGACAACAAGCGCGTTGTTTCTGTTGTTAATTTTTTAAAATGTGTTGTTACAAAAGTCGTCTTGTTTTAATTGTTATTTTTAAGACACTGACATTTCACAAGGT
>Ga0056128_1010046_pt1 | contig 11810 bp, 8 predicted proteins | sample WorMetLIZISLAND2_FD_71113 | JGI IMG/M metagenome (GOLD analysis project Ga0056128, IMG submission 71113) | Marine gutless worms symbiont microbial communities from Max Planck institute for Marine Microbiology, Germany - Olavius geniculatus... ... | reverse complement strand
TGGTGTGGGGCAACCCTGCAGGAGTTAAGCCACGCTGCCCTAGATAGGCAGCGGTGGGCAGCGATAGTAACAATGGCGTCAGACACCAACAGGCATTGAGCCCACGGTTGTCGATGATGAGGATGATGATGATGAAATTTAACCATGAAACGGTTTGGCCGCAATTTTGAATGCAGTGTTGCTGCCTGCAGCCTTGACTTACGTGCGCCGAATTACCGTATTGTATCTTGGCGTTGACTGTACATTCGATATAGCAGCGTCACCATTGCGTGTATGGGACTGCAGTCACTCTGGGAAATCGTTTTCTTTCCACGACCTAAAGTCGGACGCTGGCTTTCGGGTATAGACGGTACGGTCGGCCCACCCCAGCAACTCTGGGATTCTTGTTTTACAAAACGCAGGTTGCATTCATGTACGTCTACGAGTATATGGTAAAGTAGACGCTTTTGAAGCACACTTCTTTTGTACTTCCTACTAGCATTCAAAATGTTAGTAAGAAAAAAAAACTTTTGTAATTTTCTTACCAATTGATAACAAAAATAAAAATAAACTCACAAACGCGGACAGATATTTTGCTGAACCAACAGCACTAAAAATATGACTTGATACTGCTATATAGCTAATTAATTAATTTAGGCTAACTAAATAATGACGTGCTGATATCATTGGTAATTATTCATTTGACGCAACAACATAAATAAACGAGAAAATAAAGAGTAAGAACGACAGACAAGAAAATATTGTAGAGACAAAGCATTATAAGTATTTAATTTAATTAGGAGGTGCGATAGCATAATATCCATGGATATATCCACAGGATGGCTAAAGTCTAATATCCACACATGGATATATCCATGGATAGATGTATATCCATGGATATCCATGTCCACGGCAAGCCTGGCCAGCATGCACACATTACGTTATTATAGTGTTACGATATTTGTGTTACCGGGTAAATAATGAAATACATACACATGGTTAAGTAGTTATCTGTCCCATTGCTATAGCATAGCAAGGGACAGATTATAGAATCACTTGCGTCTGTCTGTCATTCTGTCAGTCTGTCAGTCTGACTGTAAACACTCCTACGGCCGCAATTTTGATTCGATTTTGATGAAATTTTGCACTGTGATTCGGGGCCCGAAAAGTAAGATCTAGTTGTTTGGGATAAAAAATCTGATAACTCCTTCCCCTATTTTACCCCAATTTTTAAAAAAAATGCATTACGGCCTATGGAGACTTCAAAGCGGTATAACTCGGTCCCCGTAAAAGATAATTGCGCGCTGTGTTCACATACCCCCTATTTTCGGGCCCGGGCTATGCAATGGTGTCATGTAAATTTGTCCCTCGAAGACCCCTGTTGTCATGGCTACCAACCATTTTCATTTAAAGACAAAATTGGCTACAGGCTCACGTGAGCGTCAAACGCTGAAAAGCAGCTGCTAGGCTATATAGCGTGCCAATGGGACAGATACCTCGTTTCACAAAACGTATTTCGAGTTAAGTTATTAAAAGCAAAAAAACAAAAGAACTCTTAAAGTGTATTCGGATGCATTTCGCTTGTGACTTGTGAAAGCATCGTTTACGTTTTATGTATTGCAACAGACCAAAGAAGAGGAAAATTTAAAGTTGGAGCACACTGTGAAACATCTGGAGAAAACTGTCGAGACTCTGAAAAAAAAGTAAGGACGTGCCAATCAACGTTGTGCAGTGCAGTATTTTTTTTTGCATTTCGAATAATGAAATTTCACATGTGTGCTCGATTTTGTCTTATATTTCAAACGATTTAAACAATATATTAATAGAGGTTTTTTACAGATTAAACTTTATAACAAATGTCGATATTTAACAAGAAACCGGGCTGTCGCTAGGAAAAGCCGACGGTACTAGTTGTCAGTGACCTTAAAGATCATCTAAGGTCAATGATTTTATCTCATCTGAAGGAACGTATGCTGTTACCTATTAGTGATCAACATCAACCTAGGCCCTATCTCTCACCGTTTCCGAGATATGGCCACTTATAACTTGAAATATTCCGTTGATAATTGCTGCCAAACTGCTGCTGATGGAGACATGGTTACTATTGACAGTTTGTAGGAAGTTGCCAGCGCCCTATCCGATGGTACTATCGCCGACCCTCTATAACTTACCGTTTAGGCACAATGTCGCACGATTGGCATACCAGAGTGCGTTATGACCCTTCAAGGTCATCCAAGGTCAATGATTTATGTAATTTGAAAGTTAGTATTCGACTTCCTATTAGTGATCAATATCAACCTAAGCCCTATCTTGCACCGTTTAGCCACAATACATCTCTGACGGACGGACGGACAAACGGACAGACGACAACCACGTTACTTAAGTACGGTCGGCTAAAAACTGGCGGTAAGAGTTGTTCGAATCGACACTCGTAGCCGATGGTTGGTAAACTTGTCGCATTGGTTGTCTGTTGTAGACAACCGAAGTCGTCCATGCATTAAGAAGAAGAGTTACTATTGGAGACCGGTTACAGGTTTATATGACAACAGTGGGCTACGGACAACGTTCGGACAACCAGATTATCACTAATCCGGAACAAATTTTATTCGTCGATAACGCATAAAAATTTGTGTAAATGCATAAACTTTTTAAGCAGATATCAATTTTTTTCGATTGCCTTAGCTTAGCAGTAAGTACATTTAGGCGGCGCACTTTTTGCTATAATACTTTAGTCGTTTGTTATGTTTTGGAAAGTGACAGAATATGTAGATAGTAACGAAATTGTTTTTTCGTTTAGGCCTATATTTTTAACAACAACGTTTTTGTAAATTATAGCAATTTGCGAAATACTTTTGCTAGTGTAGTTTTTTTAAATACAAGAACTACGGTTACGTAAAAAGTCAAACACTGTTTTAGCTTTCTACTATTATGCTTTTTTATTTAATGTTGTTATCATTTTGTCGCAAATATCTGCCAACTTGAATTTTATTGGCGATTAAACTAAACCTGGCAAAACTTTCGTCTTTTACTGTTGTTTATCAATGTGTCAAAGGCTGGCTTAACTGTTGATAAGTCAGCTAACTACTGGCGTACAACTGGTACAGTAAAACGGCTGGCTTTACACTGGCGTGAAATTATTAATTTAATTTTAAAATTTTGGTAATTATTTGTTCGGCAGCCGTAAAAATAGCCTGCAGGCTATTGTTCCGGCAGTGAACGAAAACGAAAAACTAAATCGCGCTCGCCAGGCGGCGCATCAATGTCGCTCGGCGAAATTACGTTACACGTAGTGACCAGAATTAGCGTTAATATTATGGGTATGACTTAGGGTTTAGGTTTAGAGTTAGGGTTAGGGTTAGCATATTTCAGAGATTTATGTGAAAATAATGCACATTATAACTAAGCGTATAATATTGGTAATAAATTCGACGCTGCTGCAGCCAATTACGAAACTTGCCGACTGGCGATCCGTAATTCCCTCCGTGCTAAGGCTGAAGTCGTCATTTGGCTGGTTGCCGTCGGTTGCCGTTAACACCGTTGGGTGCTAGTTCGTACAGGCTAAGGCCGTCCAAGTGGGCAGCTGGATAAATAGCCGGTCCGGGTAAGACCGAATATTTATCCGATTGCCGTATCAATAGCGGCTATTGATACGGCTGCCGAATAAATATTGTGTGCCTTTAAAATTACTAATGTACTAAAATTAATTAAAATTATAAGGTAAAATTTTTAAACGCATTTGTTCTAAATGTACATGTTCCACGTTGACAATAGGCCTTTATAAGTCCATGAATTGAGGGCCACTTTTGTTTAGATGCAAAAGAACTTGGCAAGTATTTATTTCATTTAATGACAATGTCTATTGCTAAATCTAAAACATGACGGAATGCACACCACATACTGTCTACTGTCAAATTGGTTGAGAACAGATAATCCCAGTTGTAAGCACGTACCCGGTAAATACTGCGACATAGAAACAAAGTCTCCCAGCTTCCAACAATACGTTTTAATGGCGGATTTATTACACAAATAAGAGCTCTGACCAGGTGTGTCGTATATAAATGCAGCTTTAATAACGTTATGATCAGATGTACCAAACGGTTCAATAACTTGGGCATTTATAAACAGAAAGGGGTCGTTAATCATAATCAAATCTAAGATATTGCTCGATCTGGTAGGCTGTGATTGAACACATTTTGAACAACAAAGTCAAGCAACTTCTTGTTACCATTTTCAGCTGCATGGTGCTAACATCTTTGACCAGTCAATTTGTGGACAGTTAAAATCACCAACGATAAGTGTTGGTCTCAAACGATTGCAGTTATCTTCCAAACACCTAACAAGGCCAGACATAGTAACTAATTCTGAAGGTACTGAAGGAGGACTGTACACAACAAACATACGGTATGGTTGGCAGAACAAGAGGTCGATACATAACATATCCACATCACTTGGTGAGTTCTGCAGCTGAACTTAAACAATTGTACATTATGAAATTTTTCTGTTTATTTAGTCGAGTGATATTAAAGATCATGATCAATTTGCATAGATTCTATGTTATTTGTTATTTTTTCGAAATTATGCGCGTGACTTCTAAAGGTTTGCATGTTGCCATAGAAACGACAGTGATTGTTCTAAATATACAACGGAAGATCGCAGGCGAGTTGAGCAGTGAAAATATGGCTAGTTTTATCTCGGGACTGAAAAAATCCAAGAAACATCAACTAATAAAAGACGTAACAGCAAAGGTAACGTTTGCTTATATCAAGAAACTCAGCTACGGCTTAGAGAATCGGGCGTCAACTTCGTGCTTTCGTCTCATCATAATGCATCTTACGAGTAACGATTGCAATCCCGGGGATCCCGAATCCCGGGATTGGCGGCGTCCCAATCCCGGGATTACAGGATTACAAAATTAATTAAAATCGTAATTTTTCGCGTGTTAAATGATAGAAATAAAAATAATGGTGAATAAATTATTTATGTGCGCTCTGCTGTGCACTGTAATTCGTATTCTGACAGTTATTGTCACTCACCGCAGTTTGGATATACCTTCCGTATTGGCCTATTCTACATCATATGCATGAAATAAGTCAATAAAGGATATAAAAAGGACGACCAATATGCGAGCCTAATCCCGAAACGGGACCCCAGGATTACAAATTTCTTAATCCCGGATCCTGGGATTGAAAATTCAATCCCGAAATTGCAATCACTACTTACGGGAATTTGGCTTTTTGAGTTAGCCTAGCTTTGGTTTTAGGTTATGGCCTAAATGTGGGATTTTTAGCGAATCCATGAGGCAACGCTTGCGAGTCCACAAGAATAGCGCTCACAGTAGTTTAACGTGTTGTTGACTAAAGAACTCCTGTAACTATCCGTACAAAAATTATACCGACAGAACTAGATTACATGCCAAATATCATTGTCGTATTTTTTACCCAGGGGCGGCGCCGGGTATCGCCGTACAGGGGGCAGCATTCCCCGACGGGTATGATTGATAGGGTATTTACTATCCTTACCTATGTATATACACCGTGTCGGGAAAAAAGTAACCCCTTAGACATCGTACAACAGAAATGTCAAATCTAAACAAATCTGATTAAATTTTTTGTGCAATTAATTCTAAATTGCTGCACGACCGCCAAATTTTGTTAATTTTGTTTTGTTATAACCCGCAGGCGAGCGCAAGCCGCAAAGATGACCTTATTTAATTAATTAATATTTAGGCTAGTTGTGGCTATTTTTAACTTCTGGAATGGCATTGCGCGTCATGCATGAATGGTGTCAGTCTATGTGGTCACTTTGTTTAACAGTTTCGACTAACGCATTGTTATTGCAAATAGAACTTGTAGCAATTGATTAGGCTCCTACTCATAATCGTGCTTATTGCTCTGTCAATGTGTCCTTAAAAACGTTAAGTCCTTCCTGAGTTTTACGGCCCATAGGGCGGCGCTGATCTCCGTTTCCTAAGGCCCTCAGCCAGACACCAGTTTTTACACTGCGAGACCACGGACACAGGGCCAGTGTACACCCTTGATGCTTGAACGATGTATTCCTTAATTAGCAAGTGCAATTGCAATCAGTCGTTTCCCATACTGATTCTGGGGTAAGACTTGACAATGCGCAAAGTGCCAAAACTCCGTTCTCAAAAAGCCGTAAAAACAAAGTACAAGCTTTAGTAATCAGTTTGCTAAGTTTTGCAATCGCATCACGAAAGCAATGTGCGTAAAACTGTTAACTCCAACAAACTTCCCGGCCAGTCTTCCCCTTCCGTCTGATTCCTTCTTTCGCTTTATCGTCTGCTTTAAGCTGTTAAGGTAATCAACAGTTTGTGACAAGTTCGTAAATTAATGCTAGTTAAATGCCGTGCAGAGTTGTATAGACTATGCCTATTGCAGTCAGTGATAAAATGAAAACAAAAAAAAACTTATAGGCTTATTTACGATACACACTTACACAGTCCCATTACAGGCAATGAAGCATTGAAACGAACTGATTTTTTTCGTCGTGATCTGTTACACTGTCCCTGACGAAAATACCCTAAATTCTTCGACGGGGGCGCACCCCTTTCCCGACAGGGGGGCACGTGCCCCACTTAGGCCCCCTGTAGCGCCGCCCCTGTTTTTCCATAACTTTGGCCTAATTCTCAAAGGTTTGGAAGGTGCTGCCGTTAAATTCTTCAAGTACTAAGACGTTTGCGGATATTCGCGAAGGTTCTCTGAAAAGACAACGTAAACGGCGATTTTCAGCGTTTTCGGTTATATCGTTTATCGAAAGATTTAGAAATGAGGAAAGCGATTACGTGAGTTTGATCTTTTGTCGACTTTGCATCGACCCGAATATGCTCGACTTTAAAATTTTAGCAGTTACAAACATATCTTAAAAACCACACGAAAATCAATGTTGGCTGATGGTTGATGGCGGGTTATTGTACGCTAACTGCGGTTTTTGTGATCATCGTTTAGGCTACATCTGAATTCGCAATCACTCAGCTGTCGTTCATTCTTGGTACATCGGTCTTCTGAGATTTTCTGCTCCTGTGTAGCGGCTCGTTATACCCATACGCATACAGGGTAGGCCAAAAAGTAAGCTATTGTACTTTTTTATATCTTCGCTAAATATTGACCAATTTGCACACTTTTTTCAACTGTAGACTTTGAAAGAAATTTGCTACTCAGTGACATGCACATCATACATATTATGTCACTACACTACCTTGCTAAATAGAAATATCCAAAAACGTACAATATCTACAGATGGCAATAAGGTCGAGTGGTAAATTTTTGTAGTATTCGAGTAAAATGTTAAATATAAGTTATAATAAGTGTCAAAAAGGTTTAGGTGTAGGTACGGAGTAAGTGTTCATGTTTCAAAAAATAGTGCACAGCTTGTAGGGACACACAATTGAAATACATTGCTCTGTATGCTGATGCAGTTAACTGAGCAAGATTGCAGCCATCAATCAGCATAAATGTACATTAAAAATTACTGCACAGTATAATCGTTAAAATTATTTGAAAAAAATGTTTAGCATATTCACTAATGTTTTTGACACTTACTATAACTAACTCGTATTTTGACATTTAAGTTGAATACTTGAAACATTTACCTTATGTCCATCTGTAGATATTGTATGTTTTTGGATATTTATATTTTACAAGGTAGTGTAGCGATATAATAAGTGTAATGTGCATGCCACTGAGTAGCAAATTTCTTACAAAGTACACTGGTGAAAAAAATTGTAAAAATTGATCAATCTTTAGCGAAGATATGGACAAAGTGCAATAGCTTACTTTTTTGGCCCACCCTGTATAGCGTTATCATGCAGCCAGTGCGCGTTTTCGTGTCTTATGACACAGTCAACATTAATCATTACTCGTGCATTATTTTCAGCAAATGGGCATCGGCGAAGGTGGTTCAGATGAAAGCTTGACAGAAAAAGATGTTAAAGAGGATAACAAACAGCTACAGCTAAAGGTGGAGAAAAACGAAAGACTAATCCAGCAGCTACACTTGGAACAGTCAGAGCATGAGAACATATTGAAAGTGAGTAGCGAGACAACAATTCGTCACAATTTTGTCAAATAATGACCGGTATAAAAATAATCAAAATATAATGCTTTATTTTTTTCATTGAAAACCACTAAGAGGCTCTTCAGTACATGTAATTGTTTGAGTTTTAAAAAAATTGTTTCGATAATGCAGACGTTGTTACAATAAATTGATAAAATACATTAGTTGTAATAATTTTGTTGTATGTAAAATCGCAGCTGCTGTGCGTGAAAACTCATGCAAATTTCAACGAATTTATTTTTGGAATGATTTTTACGCGCGACGGCACGGAGTGCTAAGCGCGTCTTAGCCATCTTCGAGGCGTTTGTCCGTCTCTCCGGCGTCTATCCGTTTGTCCGTCCGTTCGTCACACTGTGGTATTGTGTCAATACGACAAAAACTAGAATCACGAGATTTTCACTGTGGGCTGCCCCAAGGACTCTAGTTTATCGTGACAAAATTTCGTGGCCGTGGATGAGGGAGTTTCCCTCGAATGAGGGCGTCAAAGAGGGGTACCCCCTCTAAAAAGACGTTATTTTGCAGCTATTGGCTTTTATAGTGTGAAAACGGTTGCAGGTAAGTACAGACTTGCTGCATATCATAACAAGCACTTGTGACGGGTTTTTTCGATTTGTCAACATTGATGACCTAGAACGACCTTGAACCCCCAAAAGAGGGGTTTTGTTGAATTTTTCGCAATTTTTGGCTGCAGCGCACATTTCAACAGTAGGCCAAAATTGCGACGAAATGGCTCGAGATAGGCCAAGACAACCAGCGTATGTAATTTTTAGCATTGAACGTAGATTTCATTTGTCCAAGTCCCGACCCTTTAGGTTCAAGGAGGCCTGCGCAGGTTTGCCTTAAAGACGGCTACCCTTCTCCCTCTAAAAAGTGGTACTACTATTGGCTGGTGTAGCGTGAAAACGGTTGCAGATAGGCACAGACATGCTGCTTATCATAGCAAGCAATAGTGACAAGCTTCGTAAGGCACGCTACTGCGCTTTAACAATGTCGTGCGGCATATCGCTTGGTGTATGGTGGGATCTCCACTATTCCAGCTTTATATGTCTTAGGTGTACCAAAAGTTTATAGTGTGTTACATTTTTTAAAAAAACCCGTCAACATTTCACGAGTTTGCAACAAAAACTGGGCGTTCAGAATGCCAGCGGAAGTCGAAAGACGGACGACGCAACTAGCGTGGCAAAGTAGACTACGTCGTCGTTTGTAGGTTAAAATAAAATTCTGTTCGTGACTTCTTATAAGTTCGAATACTTTTCAGATTAATTTCAATTACTGTGATGATTTCAGCGAAGACTATTTTCTTTAGTATATAACTCGGCAGCAATTTCCAATTTTTGCTAAAATGCAGTGCAACTGAAACGCGCATCGGTTGTGTCAGTGATGTTAATCCTTGTCTTGGTCTTTGTCCTTAAAGACTAAAATGAAGTTTTTTTCTTTGTCCTCGTCTTTGACACAAAGTTCTGGTTCTGGCCCTGATTTGTGCCGCAAACTTTCATAATTTCAAGAACCAATAGTGTGGTCTGACCGTTGGAGTGACGCAACCAGCCTTCCTACATTCTGATGTAGCTAATTCCCTCGAACTTGCAGTAAGCAGTCGCCATCGGCTTGCTTACATTAACATCACTGGCTCGTGTAGGTGAAGGAACACGCGAAGAGGCGCAACACGGAGTTGCTCGGCGTACAGAAACGACTCATCATCACCGGCAGACAACTCGAACACGAAGCCGAACAACTGTTCGGTGCTAAAATTGCACAAGCTGTTGCTAGAATGGAAGCCATGGAGCAAGAAAACGAAAAGCTGCGTCAGGAAAACACTGAGATCGAGAACGACATTAGGTGCATTGCCATTGAACGCGTAACGCATGATTTTACGCCGTAGTTTGCTCGCGTGTGCGGCCGTGCGATTATAATTGCATAACCGATTTATAGCCCATTTTGTTTCGAATTTCGTTGCCATGGCAACGAGAGTCAGTTAATTATTATAGATATCCATGGATATCTATATCCACGGCAAACCTGTTCATATAGCAATAAACGTTTTAAAAATTAGCAGTTTATACACATGCTAACAGCGATATTTAGCGATAAACACACCAAAAACAGCAAAAAAATCATATCCACAGACGCCTATCCTGCGTACATATAGCCCTAAAATCTTCGCAAAATACAGCAGTGCAAAAGCGACCCTTTTCATCTTCAAACCGACGCAAACATTACTTTCTTAAAATTGTTTTAAAAAATAATAGTAAGAAGTAAACACAAATTTGCATTGAAATAGAATCTTAGTCAAGTTTTTCCCAACTTTCGTCTAAAAATCTTAATAATTTTATTGCCTTTGTTCTTTACCGACTTTTTGGCCGAGCCTTGGTTACGATATGTCGTCTGTTTGTCGCATCCGTAACGCATGCATGTATTGTGGCTAAACGGTAAGTCGTAGGGGGTTGGCAATGGTACCGTTGGATAGAGCGATAACTACTTACTATAGGCTGTCAAAAGTAGCCACGTTTCTATATGCAGCGGTTTGGCCGCAATTTTGAATGCACTGTCGTTGCCTACAGCCATCACTGCACGTGCGTCGAATTACCGCATAGTATTCTATTGTTGATTCCAGCGTTCGATATAGTACTGCTCAGTGTCATCGTAGCGTGCATGGAACTGCAGTCACGCTGGGAAATCGCTTTCTTTCCACGACCTAAACTCTGCAGGCGCTGGCCTTTGATTATAAGCGGTACGGTCAGCCCACCCCAGCAACAGCTGGTATTCTTGTTTTTTAAGACGCAGGTTGCATTCATCTACGCCTACTGGTATAGGGTGGAGTAGACCCTTTTGAAAAAAAACTTTAGTCTGTAGGCCTACTTCCTAATAGTATTAAATATATTAGTAATCAAAAACTCATTTGTAATTTTTTACCATTTGATAAAAAATTAAAAATAAACTCTCAAATGTATAGCGTTTGTTGCCCAACGAACGGTATTAAAGCACCACTGCTATTGCTGCTATAGTGCTTATAAATTAATTTAGGATAAAATTAATATTGACGTGCTGATTATTCATTTGTTATAGCATGAATAAACGAGAAAATAAAGAGTAATAACGACAGACAGAGAAATATTATAAATAGATAAAGTGTATAAGTAGGCCTACTCAGTTTAATTATTAAGTGCACCAGCATAATATCCATGGATATATCCATGGATATTATGGATATCCACGGCAAGCCTGTTCATATACCAATAAACGTTTTAAAAAATCTGCAGTTTATACACATGCTAACGGCGATATTTAGCAATAAACACACTAAAAACAGCACAAAATCATTTAAAGTGATATTACTTATCATCCCAACAGCTGTGTCGACAATTACGTGTTGCTGATGGACATGTATACAAGCGGGTAAAATTGTCTTAGCATAGGCCTACAGTAAACGTTGCCTCATGTTCATCGTTAAACTACGTTACGTATGCAAATTGCAGTTGGTTCAAACTTGCCAAAAACATTAGCTTATGTTGTTTTGCAGAACAGCGCAAGAGGAAGCAAATATCGGAGAGCGGTATTTTGAGATTGACAGGACCGTCCTGGAGAGCATGATTGAAAAAGCGAAGATTGAGTTGAAAGGTAATTGGTTCGTTTGCATTCCAGTATAGACAAACGCAGTGGCGGCGATTTCTTCTAGACAGTGGGGGGACGACATGGCTAAAAGTGGCAATTGTTGGGGGGATGCTTGCATTTGCGTCCCCCCAACCAAAATTTTTGGGGGG
>Ga0056128_1010045_pt1 | contig 11811 bp, 10 predicted proteins | sample WorMetLIZISLAND2_FD_71113 | JGI IMG/M metagenome (GOLD analysis project Ga0056128, IMG submission 71113) | Marine gutless worms symbiont microbial communities from Max Planck institute for Marine Microbiology, Germany - Olavius geniculatus... ... | reverse complement strand
TTGTTAACGGCAACATTTAAGGACTTGCACATCGAAAACAGCAAAAATTACAAAAGGTGATATTATTCAGCAGCACATTGACACACAGTCAGCGTGATGCGGGCAATATCACCTTTTGTACTAATTTTTGCTGTTTTCGATGTGCAAGTCCTTAAATGTTGCCGTTAACAAGTGTATAAACTGATGTTTTGTACATTTATACAGTGTAATGGTGACATCGTGGTTGTAGATATAAAACAGCACAATCACAATTTAAAAATTCAAACATCACCATTACACAATGTCAGAAGAACTTTGCTGACTGTATAATGGTAAAGTTTGAATTTTTAAACTGTGATTTGTGCTGTTTTATATCTACAACCACGATGTCACCCTTACACTGTATATAAACTGAACAGTTTTTTTTACATAAATACATATAAAGCCAATAATTGACATTCAATCTTAAATTCACAATGGGACTCAGAACTATGTAGTCTACCTGTACTAGGGTGGTCCAAAAATGTCCCAATTTGTTAATTTGATACTTTTTGGCACACAAATGGTGAAGACGACAGAATTATATGAGGTAGGCCGACACTCGCTGTACCCCTCATCTGATTTATGTTAATGCACTACTGTGTGAAACGCAGATGCTCCAAATTGTTGCATAATGCTGAGTTGTTATGCCCATAGAAGTTGTAACGACTTAACTGAGCACACAAACTAAATTGTGATTTATTTAGCAGAATTATAAGTTTGTGTAACAACTTGATTCCAAATTATCATAATTTATGACCAAAGTGTACACAGTGGCTTAGCCGTGACACCGCGGCTGATAGCGGCATCAACGATCAACTGATCAAAATGCACAGCACTCATTCATGGATTAGATGTGTTTTGAGCTCATCAGTCAGCTATTTTGTTGTTTGCTATTTTTAGTGTAAAATATTTAATACCACATTATTAAATCACGTGGCGCCCTCTGTCGAATTGATAATGTAATTGTGAGCAATCAGATAGTGATAACCACCACGTAATGTAACAATCCGGAGCATCTGCATAATTCTATCGTCTCGGCTATCTGTGCGCCAAAAATTAGCAACTTTGATGGGAATGTGACGAAGTTCTGACAAAAACAAGTTGGGACATTTTTGGACCACCCTGTATAATCCAGTAATGCCATGTGGCGGTATGGCTCACTTGGTAACGTCGATGGTTGGCATGCAACCAGCCATCCAGGTCAACTCAGCCTGGCCATCCTTCCACGGGTAGGTGTATAATGTGTTCCAGAGGAAACTGAAACGTAACGGGCACACCGTGCGATGCATTAGCCCCACATCCGTAGTCTGGCAGTGTAAACTGGCATCCAGTTGTGGGCTACAAGGTAACTAGGACCAGCGCCACCCTATGCACCTTATGACTCGGGAAGGAATTTAAGTTTTACATTTATTATGCCTTGACGCATCAACGTGAACTAGAATACGGCAACGTCGGCATCGCAGATAGTAGTGAGTAGCCTTACCCCCACCATTTTTTTTGACTGCATGACAGCAGATGATTAAATAGTAGGTGCCACTAGGCCTACAATAGCACTGTAGGCTATCACGTACAAAACCGCCAATCCTATTTGGCCCTCAGCGAGACACCAGTTTTTACACTGTGAGACCACGGATACGGGGCTAGTGCATCGCGCGGTGTGCCTGTTTACGTCCCGGCTTTCGCTGCACCTACCCACAGAGGGATGGCCAGGCTGAGTTGACCTGGGTGGATGGTTACATACCAGGATGGTCACCCATGCACGGTGTTGATTAACTTCATTGAGTATTCAATGTTCAAATAATTTTTATGAATAGCATGCCAATAACGTTGACATTGCAAATTTCACATAAAAATGTATATTTTAAGCAGTTATAAAAATGTTTACAATAATAACTGTTAAAAATTTTCACAACCAAAATAACAAACAGCAATACAAATTTCATTATAACTACGAGCATAATTCATCAACACCAATACACAACGACATTAAAATAGGTCTAATTCAATAGCATTCCCAGAGGCGTCATGACGGGGGAAGAGAGTCGCTAAATTTTGGTTGTCGAAATGTCTGAAAATAGTCTCATGTTCAAAAAATAATTTGGGGCTAGATGCCCCATTTTGGAAAAATTCAGGAGCAAAATTACAAATTTTGAGCACCCATAATCTCCTATGTCCGAAATCTGCAACGGTGTGTCTGAATTCTGTCGGAAATTTGCAACTTCCTGCCTGCCGAGCATACGTTTTAACCCACGATGCCGCTGACCATTTCAATTACCCTTTTGTGGAATAATAAAAATGACTGAGACATTATTATGGCTGCATACAACAGTAGAAAAATCAGCTGTCGGAAAACAAGTAGCCCTCTTTCAGACGAATGTTCTCGGTAGCATCAGAGTATGTACGAGGGGCGTTCTAAAAGTTTTGTGACTCGGCGTATAGACTAGAATAGCATCTAATTTTGTGAAAACCTTGGCAGATACGCTTATGTGTTTAACAGTAATGAATATAATATTATAACGGCGCTATATCTGTAGTGGACTGTACAGACTGTTATGAGTCACTAAGGAATGCATATTTCACTGGTACAAATTGTGTAATAAATTCTTATGTACTATGTTGAGGCTCAAAACTTTGCGAACGCCCCTCAAAAAAGTCATGCGTGACCAATTATCTAAATACACAACACAGCGATAATAATTTTAGTACCCAGCAATACTATGCATTTGCAATATTAACAGTTATTAACTTAACTTCAATCAGAACAGTTGAAACAAAACTGATCAATAATAATAATCATAATAAACTGATCAGTAAAAATATAGCGTAACATAATTAGCACCCCCTTAGTGATTAAAATGTTGTATTCCAAAAAGGCCATTTGATGTGTCCAAATTCACACTATGAAAGTTTGAAGTAGTTAAAAAACACCCCGAATTTTGCGATGATTGGCTTCCATTTTTGTTTCCGGGGGAAATATCCCCAACTTTTGGGACCTGGGTTAGAAAACGGGACAAACTTCCGATCGCATAGCAAAGTTTCATTTGCTACGCGGCGATCGGCCAAGGGAACGCGGAGATCTCGCGCTGCAGAAACATCAGCATTAAAGCATGAACCGTAGGGATCTACTGTTCCGAATGGCCAAAAAATGACAAGCACCGTGACCAGTCATGCGCAGTTTGCAATAAGTGGAATTGTGACGAAAGCCGCATACAACAGCATTTTCCAGGTACGTTTTAAGAAAAAAAGAGGTCAGCCGTGCTATTAAATGACAGCCAACGAATAAGCAAACTACACTGTGAGAGCATGTTTTAATGCAACTGGATACTTCCATCCACCGACTGTCATCTTCAAAGTGAAATGTTTAAAGACCGACTGAGTAGTTGGTTCTATGCCAGGTTCTATGATCAAAGTGAGCGACAAAGGATGAGTCACCTTAGAAATTTTCTTCCAGAGTGGGCCAAGAGTTTCATGTTGCAGTTGCCAAGACATGACAGTTGTCGTTCCTTGATGGTCACAGTAGCCATAAGTAGGAAGAAGATGGGGCTCCCATTACATAATCATTTGTGACAGGTCAAGGTCAAAGGTCAAAAGTCATCAAGTGCATTTAGCGACAGGTCAATGACTTGAACTGGACCGAAGTACAGCAGGTCAAGGCCTGAGTTGTAATTAATCATAGGTCAAAATCTAGGATAAGGTGGGTTGTTGCGTAGCATCAGAGACTTGGCGTTTGAGGTTATTCGTTCTCCATTCTTGTCTTGCATTTCCGTTGCACTGAATTCGGACTATAACTGGAAAAAAGGATGATTTGTTAACACCGAGAACATTGTTACTGCACTTTAGTTATCAGCATGATGCGGTGATGCGGTGCGAAGGACTGCCTTCAGGGCCATGCCCTGCGAAGCGCGTGTCGCGTTTGACTTTGGATGACATTGAAGATCACTGACAACAATGCGATCGCTATCCTAACGGCAACTGGGAGGGGGAGGGTTATTGTTGTAGTTTAACATTGTTTTACTGCTTATAGCATGCATTAAACATTCATTTTTTAATTTTAAAATACCACTACGAAGATTTGAACCGTTTTGGTACTTACCTATTAAATTGTGTCTTGTCTTTGCAGGCATGTGATAGAAAAAGCAGAAAACCGCGTGTTTGTCGCGCCGTGGACGATATAGTAGCTGAAGTCGGCATACCTGCTGTCAGACGCAGGCTTCTATTGCGTTGCGAACTGCTACGTTACGTTACAGTGAGTCTGGGAGATATGATTAATACGTCGTGAAAAGTTGTTTGATAAAATTGAGTCAAAATCTGTAATAAATGTGTCGTTTTGAAGTATTTTTAAATGGGGGGGGGACCTCACACCTGCCTATTCTAGCGACATTTCTTTTGATGACTTTCTCCACCGCAACGAAGATGAAATTGCTAGAATAATTGATGAACATCAACAGCATTTCAGGTATGTGTTCAAATCGATTGTGGGAAGATCCGTACAGTTTCCTTCATGGACAGTTCGTGGCACTCGTGCAGACAAGCTTATACAACATATGACCAGTCCCGCCTCATTAATAGTCAACACGTCTATGACTACGCCGGCACGAACGCATGCTATAAAATGTTTAATTTCACAAAAGAATATTCAATTTTTTTTCTCAACGCCATCTTGTTGAGGAAGGAATTCTCAGACAGGGAGTTAGGGGATTTTTTTTGGGAAGGAGGATTTTCGAGATATTTCCAAAAATGTGTTTCAAAGATTATTTGAACCTAACTTTGTCATGTTAAAGCTAGACGACGTGTTAGGCTGGTCGCGTCAACTTGTGCAACTTAAAACAAGTCCAAAAGCAATTTATTTGACAGTTAATTATATATTTTTAAAAACACCATATGATCGACAAAATGTAGAACTCAGCGTCTTCGAAGTCGAGTTTGTTGGATTCAAATAGTCGGCCTATATGTAGGCCTATGTTTTTTCCTATTTCCCACGCGCGATATTACATCGAAACAGTGCACGAATCGCCTTAATGCCATTAAAGCGACTGTTGTTGATAAGCAGACACAGATTTTGTCACTTCATTATAGGTCTTTTTCCCTACATAAATTGTTGTTGTGTCTGTGTTGCAGTTCCATCAGTTGTGATTCGTACATCCACGTTTTTCAGTCGTGAAACTGAAGACACAGTACAGCATATAACTGCCCATTTCACGTCGCATCCGCAACTTGTGTCAGGAGGTCACAGTTGCGATTTCGAACAGTTGTCCAGCAGTAGGAAGAGAATGGGGCTCCGGGCACATGTCAAGGTCAAGGTCAAGTCATGTCACATATATGGACAAAGTCGAGGTTAGGCGCCATAAGCTCGGGGTGTCTTACCCCCGCCCTCTCTTCCCCCCATAAGACCCGGGGTGTCTTACTCTTTCCCCTCCCACCGTAAGGCTTGGGGTGTCTTACCTTCCCCTCCCCCCTTAAGGTCCGTACATATGTACTACATCGTTGCCACTTCTTGTGATCCTTAGTCATCGAAGTGCTGCATCAGCCACTCACGCACGTTATAGGTCAAGGTCAAAGGCCAAGGTCACTGAATGCATTTTTTGGCAGATCAATGACACGCTACACCTAAGTAGACTACAGTAGTCCATTATTGATGTCTAAATTAGGCCTTAGGTCTAAATCTCGGTCAAGAATATTTTTAATATTAATTACTTTTTTATTAGTTGCATTAAATAGGTATTAAACGACTTTTCTGCTGTTTTAGCATGGTATGTATGTAATACGTAAGTGTACGTATGTAATACATTGTTATTTCCCACACGATGAGTCAGCATTCTGTGTCTATATAAGTCACAGACTAGGTCTATCTGAACATTTATGAGTGATAATCATTCTCGACATTTCTATTGCTTGCTGGCAACATATACTAATTTGTGCTAGTAGGAAGAGAATGCCGGTCCGGGCATATAATGACCTTGACAGGTCAAGGTCGAGGTCAAGGTCATGTGATATATCTAGGCCAAAGTTGTGGTCTGAGGGCATAAAGTATATTTTTGTCATATCTAGGTCAAGGTCAAGGTCAAAGTCAAAGGCTAAGGGCATCGAATGCATTTGGTGTCAAATCAATGACTCACTCCAGAGCTAAGTATACTACAGTAGTGTCTAAATTAGCCCTTAGGTCTAAATCCGACCAAGAAACTACCAGATCAAGTTTAAAACTTGTTCATCATCTTTTTATTGATGGTTATTTTTTGGTGTAAATTTATGTTACATTTCGCTTGGTTCGTGTTGTTGTAGATGGGCACAGTTTCGTCAAATGTTTGACAAAATTACTGCCAAAGTTGATATATGATTCAAGGACAAAGAGAGAGTTAGTTATTGTGGACATGTGAAAGGTGGTCATTACGTGTCTGTTATGACTGGATTTCGCTGTGTTGACTTTCGAAAATTTTACTTACCATTTGGTCAGTCATAAATGAAGCCATCGTCAAAGGGCACTGCTCTACGCCTTGGAGAATGGAGCACGATGATGAAAATTGTGGCTGCGATTAACAAAGACTACTCGGCCTTAGCCAATGCAATTCCGTGTTATCTGCAAGACGATCACAATAACCAACAGTCTGTAGTTGACTGTCGCGAGTGCAACCTGTTTTCGTTGTAGGCCTATACGTTGCAAGTGACATTTTGCATGTGACATTATTAAATATAAAACTTGTGTTTATTCGTCACCACAATTTTATGTTACTACATTAACCAACAATCTGTAGTAGACTGCCACTCTCCATGAGTGTAACTCTTTTTTTTGTTGTAGGCCTAGACGTTGTGTAATCACATTTTTTTGCATGTGACATACTCTGGACTAACTAAATAAAATACATTACTACATTATTACATGACCTATTATTTCTTTTCTGTAGTTCCAAAAGTGCTTCTCGAAGCTTTTGATAGGATTTTCGATGTGTAGGTATAGAGTTAAGGTCTAATGCGGAGTTCAAAGAGATAATAGCAGCAAGCAGCAACTGGCTGTATTAGGCTGCAGCGGAGTAGATCGCTTCACTTGCCGCTACGTGTTTGATCGAGCAAGACTTGCGCGCCGCCGTGCAAAAGGGAATTTATTAGTGTTTGTGTTATATTTCCATAAAGAATTCTTTATAGTTCCTTCAGCCCGCTACCTATCATAAGAATAACCTAGGGACCCCCTAGAATCACTAACCACACTTGGTGGAGGTTTGTGCTCTGATGGATCTCAAAATAAACTTACAAATTTGTGGGAAAAATTTCGCAAAATTTTCACGATGTGGCACGCGCAACCGTAGCGGCAAGTCCGATTGATAGTCGCGAGTAGCGACAATCGCTGCGTGAAATGTCGATCAGTCGACGCGGCAGCGACTGTAAATAGGCTTGACAGTTTAATAACAGTTTAATAATCGTATGCTGAACTCGACATCGTTGATGCTGGACGTCAGCATCATCAGTTCGAACTGAAGAGGCTCAACCTGAGAAGTTACTGGTCTCACGTGTTCGACACAACCGTCGCCTACCACATCTCGAGACGTCGACGAATCTCTCGATACATTGACAGATAGATCGAAGAGGCATGCTCATGAAATGAATACTTAAAATTGTGTGTTTCGCGTAATACCGATGATGTTTTGTGAATGTAGGTGCGGTCGATCGCTCTAGAACGAGACGATTTAGGAGTTGACTGGCCTATACCGACTGCCAACATAGCGTCTCTAGGGCGTAAATTAAGGAGCAAAGGAGAGCTCCTTGTGCATTTGTCAGATCCCAAAGCCATACAGGAGGCGGGGATACCAGAGGCAGAATTGGAGGCAGTCAGCGACGATTTTCTAGAGGCTGAGGTCTTCGAGAAAGACCCTCGTCAGATACAAGCACAGGCACAGGGGGTAAAAGTGAGTACCAACGTGCAAACCCCAGTGCGTACTCAACCTGCGGCGACCCCAGAACAGTTTAGGGTACGGCCAGCCACTGATCTAGAACCCATACCGTTGGACTTAGCGACTCAAGACAATCTCAGAGATAATATAGCAGAACAGGCGGAATCAGGACCGGGACCAGTAGCGGCGCCTGTCCCCCAACAACCGAGACATAGAATAATGGCAGAGGATAGAGTTTTGCTTCAGCAGCCCTTTAGCGGCTCAGCGGAAGAAGACCCGGCCGAGTTCTGGCGCAGACTAGAGACCTTTATGATATATAAGAGTATGGAAGACGCAGACAGACTGAAACTAACCAAAGCCATGCTGGTAGGTGCAGCACAGGACTGGATCGAGGTAATGACGTAGAAAAGAAAAACACCATGGTCAATCTTAAAACATCGTTCAGCGATCGTTTTATTAAACCTCCAGTCTTGCGCTTCCGTAGTGCTTATGATATGTTTCAGAAGAAACAGGCTGAAACCGAGAGCGTAGATGCATACGCGAATCGGCTACGTAGCTTAGCTAAACGCGTTGATATAAACGATGCGACCCTGTTATACGCTTTCGTGTCTGGATTGAAAGGGAAATTGGCCAGCTTTGTATTGGGCAAAAACCCCACAACACTTGAAGCCGCCATCAATGATGCGCGAGTAGCAGAAATGTCGCTAGGGGATCAACCGTAAGGTGACATGGGTTTCTTGTCCCAACAAATGACAGAAATGAGAAAGGATCTGCAAAAACTGGTGCAGAGGTACGGCAGTCTTTCGGTCACTGCAAGCGTCACACCACCGAGGGAGGTCAAAATCACCAGGTCCGAGGGTGACTTTTAAAGACTCACCCGCGAGCAGTGATGACAGAAGGCCAGGGCCTTCCCAGGGGCGTGTAGGATTTGAGTACCAGTCCCAACGTCAAGGCGTTTATCGCGGATTTAGCCCCACTGGATTTGGACAACCACGCGGATGCGGCAGAGGATACATGCTGTTGCAAGCACTTCGCGGTAACCCAAGAGGTAACTTTCGTGGTGGCTACAGAGGCGGGTTTCAGGCCCAACAAAATTACACACCACCACAGGATTTCACACAGTACCCAGCCGCAAACCAGGCATCTCAATTTGAGCAAATGGGGGAACCAAAATGTGGTAAGTGTGGGCTGAATCGCCACTCGAATGTCATATACTGTCCCACAGCCAATGCTCAATCTCTGTTCTGCGGTCGAACCGGACATTATAGACGCTGTTGTCGTCTCGCAAAGATGGAATGAAGGGGCCCTGCGTCTTCCACCCGGAGTGGACGTAGGGACGTTTGTGCAACGAACTTAGATGAAACCTCACGTCAATATATCGTCATTCGTGTAAAAAATATAAATTTGCAATGCCTTGTGGACACTGGCAGTTCAAAATCGATCATTAACGCGCAATTAGCACATAATCTAGAACTGAAATTGGAACCCACCACCACCGACAATTTTTTAATCGCGGCTTCCGGCCAAAAACTCAATGTGATTGGAAAAGTTAATATAACTATTCACATAAACTGTTTGGTCATTGTCCATATATTTTCAGTTGTTAAGGACTTGTTCCCCAGTTTTTTAATCGGCGACGACTTTCTTAGAAAAAACAGTGCAATGATTAATTATATGAACAGCACTGTGACTTTTAATGATGGTCTGATTGTATTACCACTACAAGGTTTTCAAAAATTATTTATATAATTGCGCCTGCATTCATCGAACTGTTTGTATCCCTAGCTTCTCGGAAATTCTTGTACCAGTACGTTTGCCGAAACAATACAAGGGCACCGAAGCAATATAGCCAGTATACTTTTTCCGAGTAACGTTAGCTCAATAACTCCGTTCAAGAACCCTCCAGAACAAGACAAAAAAACCAGTAACACTGAAAAACCATCTCTCGAAGAGTTAGAAAAGTTCGTGACAGAATATAAATTGGACATCTGCAAAAATTTGACTACTGAACAACGTTATGAATTAATGAACGTATTATTTCAAAACAACGACGTTTTCGCAAGAAGCATTCGTGACATAAAGACATACCCACATTTTGAACTTAAATTATGACCCAAAAACTGGGACGTTAAATGTTATACGCGCCAATATAAACTCCCGGAAAACTAAGCAGCAGAGGCACATAGGCAAATTTTGGAGCTACAGAGCAGGGGCTTAGTAGCAGAAAGCCAAGATACGACCCATAATTCAGCCGTTTTTATGGTCAAAAAGAAAACAGGCGGTTTGCGCTTAGTTTGTGATTTGAGACGAATTAACCGGTTGCTCCAACCGTTTGTTATTCAACTACCCAAGACTGAGGAATTACCGAATGAAATAGCGCTACAGAAACCTCAGATTATGACGTCATTTGATATGTACAAAGGTGACAGGACTACATTATGTTATTGGTAGGAGATGACGTAGTCTGACACTGAGCAGACCCAGCTATTAACTCAGGCAGCAACTCGGCAGCAGTTCGCTATATTTCAGTCGCTGCCGTGCTGTCGAGGCGAACGTATCGCTTCGTATTTTATGTAGAATAAAGAGGGATTTAATCTGAGCCATACAGAGTGTCGAATGTGTCTTGCAGTAGCATAATCCCCAAACATCTATGACCCGCTACCGCGGAGCTAACTAGCCCCCTTAGCTATCACAGCTAATACCTGGTGGAGTTTTAGTGCTCATAGAAAATTGGGGAGAAAAATTGAGGGAGAAAAAACTTTCAATCACATTGAGAACTGGTTAGGACAAAAACAGTTACAGCTTTAAAGTTATAACACGAAAGTTATAACACGGCAGCGACGGCCGGGGCGGAACTGCACTTTCGACGGTCGTCGATCTGGACAATCGACATCTACGTGACAGTTGACACCATAGTGCCGTTTGTCTAGAGAGACGAACGTTAGGGCGTAGGCCTACTGATCGAGCAACGATCGCGTGAAAGTTATTCGGCGAGCGTTGCTCGAGCAGTGCGACAGCCGTTGAACAGTACTGCGACAGTAGGCTTAGACATTCGTGCCATTTATACAACTTCGCGAGCGCGTTGAGACATCTGTGTCGTCTGCATTTGACCGTCGTCGTCTGAATCCGACTGCGTCGTCAGAGTCAACATTGCGCTGAGACAATTTGCGTCGTTTGCGTGACCAGGGGCGTCCTTGGGGGTCTACGGACCCCCAAGGATTTATGATTTCAGTTTTTTCTCTGTAAATTGTACCCTTGATTAAACGTGAAACAGCTAAAATGTCAACTGCATATGATGGTGTTCACATTATTAAATTTTGTGTTTTTTTGCTGTGTTACATTAGTTTTCTGATGAGACATAGGACATGTGTGCTTTCAATAGACTTTGATTGATTAATTGATTTTAAATGGCTACACGTGAACTAAGCATACTATATATTTATGTATACACTGTGTCTCAAAAAAAGCATCCCAACATTTGTGACTGTAACTTGAAAACAAATTATCAGATTTTGATAATTTTTTGTACGAATATTCCTGACACAACTTGCCAGCAACTGACCATTCAGTTTTCCACCTCACTCAGCGTTTGTTCCTGCACTATTTGGGGGAAACACAACCAGGGAAATATCACTTTTTTATCCAATGCGATATGATTGCTCAAATAACATAATGCATAAAAACACATTTTGTTTACATTTCTGACACTCCGGCTGACATGTCATCTAGTTGTCTGTTTTCCAACTGCCTGCAGTAAAAATTGCTTGAAGTGTCTACCCACTATGCGAACACAGTCAAGGAGACGCTTTCTCCATTCATTGACAGCAGTATCGATAAAGTTTTGCTCCAGATTAATGCAGGCTGTACCAGTCGCTTCTTGACTCTTCAAAAATTCCTAAACTTCATCTGG
>Ga0056128_1010043_pt1 | contig 11812 bp, 7 predicted proteins | sample WorMetLIZISLAND2_FD_71113 | JGI IMG/M metagenome (GOLD analysis project Ga0056128, IMG submission 71113) | Marine gutless worms symbiont microbial communities from Max Planck institute for Marine Microbiology, Germany - Olavius geniculatus... ... | reverse complement strand
ATTGGCCAAAAATCGCAAATTTTGACCACCCCCCTCTCATTTAGCGACCTCGTTCGGGGTGACCCCCTTCGAGTTTACGAAAAAGCTTTACGGTTCCTGAAACTAGAGTCTTCCAGGCAGTCGACAGTGAAAATTTGGAGATCCTAGCTTGGACCGTTTTTGCCTGATCCACCCGTGTGACAGACAGACGGACGGACAGACGGACAGACGGACAGAATTGCGATGGCTAAGACGCGCTGAAAGCATAGCTGCTTTCGCGCGTAAAAACGTAGGCCTAGATTTTGGATTCACCCCGTCATCGCTAACCGGGATGACCAAGGCGACTATCAGCATCTGATACAGTAGCTACGCTCCGACCCAGCTCTGTTCCAGCGATACTTTCAGCTGTCTGTCGATTAGTTGGATGACCTACTCGGGATAGTTGAGCGTTGGTCAACGCAATTACTATCGCTCAGATAGTAAACAAAAAAATAAAAACACTATCGGCGTTTTTATTTTGAACGCATCGCAACGCAACGCACAGCTGTAGTGGGAATGCTTCTTATTGAATAAGCTAAAAATTCGTGTTTTTACTATAGCGACAACGCGCTGCAACGCGCTGCAACGCGCTGCAACGCAGCGCAACAAAGCAACGCAACGCAACGCCGTAGTGGAAATGCTTTTTAAGTTCACCATCGAAGCAGGGTAGCAACTGACAGCACCAGTTGAGACAAACAAGCTTGTACTCACGACGCATTATGAAGTCAGCATTACGTCACGACTAGCAAAGAATATTTAATCAACTGCCATATTTTGTTGAAATATTTTGCATTTTAGTTACAACTGGTAAAATTTCATGTTAATTGATCGTCATTTGAATGAATTATGAAAAAAACAAAAGGGGGTCCTTTTTATGAAACACCGTGTATATTTAACAAAAAATGGAGGCGTGGGTCCCTTTTGTCTACGCCATTGTTTCTATTTCAGTTTCTTTCATTTCATTTTCATTCAAAACACTTAAGTTCTTTTCGGTTTATGCGCTAGATTAAACTGGCAGCTTTCCACTGCAAATCTTCGTCATATCGTATCGTATAGTGTCATCGTGTTAACAGTGTGCTAATTATCGTGGTACATGTAGTTGCTGGCGCTGCTGGGCGTCAAAGCGTTGACGGTGAGCTATCGATGATGTTCGTGACTATAGACCTGTAGAGACCTGCGCCCAGTCTATCATCTACAGCTGGCAGCGGTGGTGTGTGTGATGATACGCGGCAAACTGCCAACTAATATGATCTTCTCGTGCTAGAAACTCACCTACGGTCGTGCATGCTCCGTGCTATTATTATTGATTGATTGGTAGCGTAATGATTGCTGCGGCAACGTGTGCTTGGCGAATTCCAACAAGTAGGCCCTATCGGCGTTTCGTTTCTGACAACGCGTAACACCCTGTTCACACCTGCGACGCCGACGCGATTCAACTGTGACCCAGTTTCACTGAGTAGCCCCAAACAAAACGATGACGTCATCATCAACCGCGTCGTGGGTTACAGGAAATAAGCGGGACAGGATGTTGCAATTTTCTCCCACAGAATGCCTATCTCTGGCATTGTGTCTGCTGTGGTGTAACGGGTTGATAACTCCACGTGCGCAGCCGGTAGACGGTACACTCAAACGTGACCAAACGAATGTCACACGACCGATCGACCGTCGGCGACCGTGGAATAGGCTTAAGTTTGGTTAACCCAATGTCTGGTGCGGTATAAGTTTGTTTAACACTCACTCATTTATTTTCTTTACTGCCGACAACGATTATTGACCTACAGAGGGCAGATTGGCAAAATATCGTTTCTACACAGTAGTCTATAGCAAGAATTCCTAGCTACAAACTACAACGTTCTTCAAAATGCTATTTTAATACTTATTTCATTATAAAAATTCGTATGCCATTTATCAACATAGTCCTGCTTTACAAGAGCATTAAAACACTGGGGAAAAATCCGAAAAAAGCATCGTATAAAAAGTATTTTTTCAAGTTTCTTGAAATGTCATCGACAACAGATACTAAGATGTTTAGTCATTCTACTTTTGATATGTAGACATAAACAGCCTGGCATCGCCTATAACGCGTAGGTGACGTACTGAAGTTGTCGCGTTGATAGCTGTGCATTAGATGTAGCTCGGCGTCAGTGGCTGCCTGGCGTCCGGCGGCTGTGCTTGTAGTACTGCTGGCGACCGCATGGTGTCGCTGCAGTGCCATGTTGACACCGGCAACACCGCGGTTACTACGTGCCGCTGTCGTCACTGTCGCAGTGGTGTGGTGGTGATGGTGGTCATGGGTACATTAGCACTTGCTGGAAACTTCTGCATGGGGATGTTCAAGTTACGACAACAACACTTCATACTACTACTACTACTACTACTGCTACTACTACACTGGTACTGTTGCTGCTGCTGCTGCTGCTGCTGCTACATGTCCAGCATTACGACGTCGCCGTGGTGTGGTGGTGGTGGTGGTCGTCATGGTGGGTCGTGTTGGTAGGACGTATTGGTGGCAGGTGTACGTGCTGATGTTGATGACGGTTTGGCGCGACTAGACCGCTGTGCATTGCCGTCGTTCTGGTAGGATCAGATCTCGACACCTGCAGACAGACCGCTTAAAGCTGTGTTCAAAGCGACAGAAATAAAGCGACTGAACTAAAATGAAATGCAATGACATAGGCCTATTTCTGTTGTTAGAGTGCGCGCTGCGGATTCCATTTCTGTTTATTTTACCTCTGTCGCTTTTTACACATGTGCACCTTTTTGGCTAGTAGTAGCAATACCGGTAATAGAACAAGTGGCATAGTGCCGTAACCAAGCCCGTCTAGAGGGTGGGATATATATACCCTCAATAACCCCCCCCCCTAAATTTTAGGCAGTCAAAAATTTGTCGGAAAAAATTTTCTTCTCGAAAAATTCCCATATTAAAGAAATCTGGAAACAAAATTACAAATTACAGCAGCTAGGCTGTTAAATTTTAAGCTGTCAAAAATTATTTTAAAAAATTTTTGTCAAAAAATCTCCATATTGAGGAAACTTGGGAACAAAATTAAAATTTTGAGCAGCTCGGCCTATAGCCTAATTTGCTCTGTCGGAAATTTCTAGCAGCTAGGTCGGAAAACTGAAACTTTCTGCCGCGCCTACTTTTTAACACACGATGCTGCTGATGAGTGCTGACGAGTGACCATCAAGAGTCTTACCAGCTGCTGGTGGTGGTTACTGTGTGCTTCAAATAGGGTTGTGTTCGGTGGCCAGGCGTCAGCGGACCGGCCGTCGACGTCGACGTTGACAGAGCGTTGAATCACGCTAGCTGCATCGAATGTCTCATTTGTTGCCTGCCTGTTCTGTCTAACTTCCATCTACTCGTGGCTCGTGACATCACATGTGACGTCAATGCCGCTACAGCAGACGCCAGCGTCACTGTGCGGTGTTCAACACTGCGGGCTGCTGCGACTGTACAGTGATGTATATAAATGCGTCTCCATCAGCGCCAGCTGCAGCAACCATGCAAGACACGTGCCAGCAACACTGCACGCCGAGGCGCCAGCGCAGTAGTAGCCAGGAAAAGTTCGTCTTCGGGGTTGTTTCAGCCAAGCGCCTCATATTCGGCCACTAGCTGACATTGCGCACTTTAAATATACTTTCTACTTACTTGGGCTACTAAAAAGCGCCAATTGGGTGACTTTTGCGACCTAAAATTTGACTTAATTATAGGCGCTCGGCTCAATTGCTGGCTACATGTTGTGCGACTTTTTGAATCACTGGCTTCTGTTAAATTACATATACAAGTAATTTGAGAAAAATTCGCGCGACGCGCGATCGTGTCGGTGCTGCCACTTGGGAAATCAGTTTACAACGTGCAATAAAATAATAATACGTCTTGAAAGAGTATCCAAATTTGAGGCCTCCGTACATAGGACTCCTTGAACATAAGACGTCGAAACTCAGACGGTTAAAATCTACGTTCGATGCTTAAAAAATTTTGTACGTAGGTTGTCCTGGTCTAGGCCCTATCCGTAGTAATTGTAGTGCAGTTAACTGCTGAATATTAACTGTTGAACTGTTGAATATGCGTCACAGCCTAAAATCGCCAAAATCACTAAAACCCGCTTTTTAGATTTCAAGGTCGTTAAAGATCATCGATGTTGGTACATTTTTAAAAAGCCAGCAGGGCTTGTTACGCTAAGCAGCAATGTCTATCTGCAACCTTTTTTACGCTTTCACGCTAAATTAGTGGATATTAACAGAAATCGCTCATTTTAGAAGGGTACCATATTTGAAGCTTCGATCAGTACGAAAGACTTCTTAATACTAGAAAGCCAAAATTTAAACTGTTAAAATCTACGTTTAATGCTAAAAATATTCATACGCAGCACGTCTTGGCCTCTCTCCAGCCATTTTGTCGTAATTCACTATTGAAATGTGTGCCGCAGTATAAAATAACTAAAACAAGAAGCCAAGTTGTCGCTAGAGAGGGCCGACCGTACAATTACGCGGGTGCCAAAAAGCCAGCGAATAATTTTCGTGTCACGTGAAAGAGTTTATGCGACTTTTTATTATTTATTAATAGCAACCTAACTTGGCTCTATCTCTTATCGTTTCGGAGATAGCACGTAACGTTTAGTCATCATAGCGCGTACTGACCTTCACGGTCATTCAAGGTCAATGATTTTGATGTCATTTGAAAGCCAATATGCGACTCCCTGTAATTGATCAATAGCAACCTGGGCCCTATCTCACACCGTTTAGCCACAGTACACCCGTAACGGACGGACGGACGGACGGAGGGCCGTACTATAGGGCAGACCTTAGCTTAGCTAAGCTTAACGGTCGGCCCGAAAATCACCAAAACCCGTATTTTGAGGGTTCAAAGTCGTTTAAGGTTATCGATGTTAATATTCCCAGAAAGCTTGTCGCCAGTGCTTGTTATGATGATAATAATAAGTTGCCCAGATTAGAGTGTCAATAACACACAATAACTGCAGGACCACGTTACTATGTCACGCAGGGTTCAGTTGTCAGAGAATGAAGTGTTAAACAGAAAGGTTTTGAGTTCACGCCGAAAAGTATGATATGATGAAACTGTTCGCATGGAAACCGGCAGAGTGTTCCATGTTCACGCTCCGGCCACAGGAAACACCCGGTCGCCGAAACTGGATCGTCTGGTTGTCGGTTCGAAGTACAAAGTCGACGGAAAGCCAGATTTCAGGCGACGACATGGCTCGATGTTGGACGTCAGGACGGGTGTACATAGTTTGTCAGGAAACCAGTGGCGCAACTTCAAATTTGCGGGTTTCCTGCAGGAAAATCATTCAGGGTTCCCATCTCTTTCCGTTTCCTTTTCTTTACCCTCCCTCGCTTTCTGCCTCACCTGCTGTCCCTTTTTTCTGTTTTTTTCTTCCCCCTCTACGCTTTATTTTTTACAAGTATGCCCTCTCAATGCAGGATGCAGACAGTGGCGTATTTAGGATTTGGCAAAGGGGGGCATGGCGAGCGCGCAGAGCGCGAGCCTATAACGGGGGTCTGGGGTCGGAGCCCCCAGCGGGGTCCAAAAGCAGAGCCCCTTGTCGGGGGTCAGGGGGGCGAAGCCCCCTGAAGCTGAAACACTTTTTGCTTTTGAATGTTCAATGGAAGCCGCAAATTCGCCCATTTTTTTCTACAATTTGGAAATGCAGAAAATCACAGCGTCATATCAGATGCAATCTCGCATGGCGATTTTAATCGCATATTGTATCAGTATGAAAAAAACCCCATCAAACATTGTTTAATTTTGCAATTCTTGCTGGAAAACGGCAAAAAACGCACCTTTTCATATAAAGTCGCCTTAAAAAATTTTCATGGTCGGGCCAAAGGGGGCGCATCGCACCGTGGCCCTCCCTCTAAATACGCCACAGGATAGAAGGTATGGAGGAACGCTGTGAGCTCTCCCAGCGAGGTCCGGGGCGGAAAACGTATTTTAGAGCATTTTAGTGCCCCTAATGGCCTAATGGCATCAAATTTAAATTCCGTGTTTTTGGCTGTGCAAAAAAATAAACACCATAATTTTTGACTTTCTAGACCTGCCCTCCCCTACACCCCGCCCGCATTGCGAGGTCTTCGGAGTCAGTAGTTAGGGCCTATATACGCGGGCCACTAGGTGCAAACGGAACTGAATGCGTGATAAGCAGCAAATTAAGTTTGTGCATACCTACAACGGTTTTTAAGCTAGACGAGCAGCAGTAAAATGACCGACTTTTTAGGGGCGGGGTATTCCTACCCTCGTTCTATAGGGGAACCTCGTCACCTAGCTGCGCCGGCGCGAAATTTTGTCACAAGAAACTACAGTTTTGTGGCAGACTACAGTGAATTAGGTGAGCTTAGTTTGCACCGTTTTAATACAATACAGCAGTGTAACAGACAGACAGACACACAGACAGACGTCTCGACGATAGCTTAGTCGCGCGAAAAAATGAGAAGAACGACATTCATTTCAACATCAAGTTCAAGCAGAAGTTATTTTGGGGGTAATGTCGGTGTTTAGTCCGAACACGGAAACGAAATTGTGTGTAAAAGCGACTAATTTTAGTGCGAAATTCGTAACACACTTCATCAGAAAGCCATGAATTTTACATTTGGACAGGCTGCGGGGTATATTTTATGAACCTGCTTGTCAGATATTAGGTTTTCAACTATTCTGAGTGTTTTGCTACGAGTACGTGACAGTATAGCCGTGGTACGCGGTTGGATAGTGGCTGTCACAGTAGGTTGTCGCAGTGGTTCGGTGGCGCTCAAAGTGCTGCCACCTAGTTCATGTTGCTGACCACGTTCAACATCATTCGTACTTTCCGTGTGTTAGGAACGACTGAAGTCTACTTGCCTACTGACCAGGCCTACCCACTTTGTCCGTCCAACCACCCACAGAAATATTTGTTGCCCCAATATTAGTTTAGATTTTACGAATCGTGAATTCTAGGATGAGTTCAGCGATCTCAGCGTAGTCATTCATATTGCTAGCTTGAGATCGGCTGTTCCATTAGCTGTCATCGTCCCTCCAGCGTAATAACGCTAGGGCGCATGCACAGTGGCCCATGGGTGACGACTGTCCACAGTTTGCTGATACTGCTTAATGTTTAAAGCTCTGACTAGCCTATGAACGTTGCGAGGCATGCTGCATTAAAAACCTACTGTCTTATTTGTTGCGCTTTAGGAAGGCCTACAGGAAAAAGTAGTGATCGAAGTCGACGAAGCATGATATAGGCCTATTGGGATCACGGATCTTTTTCTAGAACTCCTATAGCTGGCGTGAGATCTTACACAGGGAATGTTGATCTGGATTCTGAAGCTAGCTACAAATATTTTGCAATTTGACAGCGATCTCATAAGCGTCGAAAATGGCGATCTCATTTTAGAATGATTTCAACAATGAGATCACCGATCTTAGAATGATGATTGGTAGGCCTTACCTAAAGTATTCTGATCTTATTCCAGAATTTCCAGCTAGCACAAGATATTACACAGTGATTAATGATCTGGTTCTACAAAGCTCCTGAAATTCCATGACGATCATCCATGCATTATTTTTTAGAACGAAATCGGCAATTTCATACTGCAGAATAATTTATACAGTAAGATCACCGATCTCATTCTAGAACTCTCATCTAGCATGAGATCGGACAGAGAGAGTGTCATCCAGTGGCAGAACAGCCAAGCTGACCAATCACGGGACTTGTGTCTGTGGTGATCTCATCCTAGCAATTCTGCTGGTGGTTACGGCGAGATCATTGATCTCATCAGTGGTGGTTCTAGCCCGCAACATCTGGGGGGCATGGCCCCATGGCGAGCACGGTAGCGCGAGCCTATAACGGGCCCTTGATCAGGGGGTCTGGGAGGCAAAGCCCCCCTGAAGCTGAAGCACTTTTGGTCTTTGGACGTTTAATGCAAATTAGTGCGATGGCTTGACAGTCACACTGCAGGCACAGAGACTAGGAAGAATAAATCTGTTAAGATTAAGTATGCATCTAACTGTTCTGTCTTATGACATTAATAAAACACTGCAAAAAATAAGGTATTATAGTGTCGCTCATTGGTAGTAAAATTTACATGTTTCGGTTGTTATTTGTTGTTGATTACAGAGCAAATGCTGCTGCCACTACTACAAGTGCTGCTACAACTGCACCTGGCTTCGGTAACTTTGCCTTTGGTAATCCTGCAGCTGCTGCCACATCTACTGGGTTCGTTATGCCGCAGCCAGCAGCTGCAGCAGCAAACTTGCCACAGAAGACTGTGCGCTTTGAGCTGCCTGTGTCTACATCTGTATCCACTCTGACCTCTTTGCTTGCTTCAACCACAGCGGCTTCCACTGCCGGTCAGTTGCAAAATACCACAAATCATGATTTACTGAACTTTGTCTTCTTTACTTTGTACCAGTACGTACACTGTGGGCCATAAAAAACGTAGCACTTTGCTTTTGTCAATATCTTCACTAATTATTGACCAATTTTCAAAATTCTTTCACTGGCACACTCTGCAGACAATTTGCAATAATGTGATTATTATATGTCCCACCACATAGTAAATGCATTTCTACACTACCTTGTGAAATATAAATGTAAGCAAAAGCTACCGATAATAACAAAAATTTAGGCAAATGAAAAAAACGCTTCAGACCAACATTGCAATGAATGATCTGTATGACACTAGACTGTGTTAGACCCACACAGTTTAGTGTTATACAGACCATTAACTGCAATGTTGGTCTGAAGTGTTTTTTTTAAAATTTTACCAAAATGCTCGTTTGTTATTATCGTTATGTATGCATATTTCATTGATATTTCAGAAGGTAGTGTAGAGACACATTTACGATGTGGTGGGATATGTAATAATCACATTATTGCAAATTGTCTGCAGAGTGTTCCAGTGAAAGAATTTTGAAAATCAGTCAATAATTGGCAAAGATATGGACAAAAGTAAAGTGCCACGTTTTATGGCCTACAGTGTAGAATCATTAGAACACCATCCTGCAAGTTTGATTAAGTTTTCTGCCGTCATTTGAAAATCTTAGCAAAAACCAAACAAACAACCTTAATTGCATCATTTGCTGTACCCATGTATACACACGAAGACACCTTGGTGACGCTTTGATCTGATAGCACCGTTAACTGCAAATAAACGCCTTTCAGTTTGCGCCAAATTACAAACAAAAACAGACTGGCGTTTCGCTCTGTACGGGACGGAATAGTAGTCGCGCGCACAACACACGTGACGCAGGGACGGTACGCCTACATGAAACTTGGTGACTAAACAAACAAAACAGCCTTCCACAGGGGCGTCTATTCCCCCTTCTTGAGCGCTTGGAATTAATTTCCTCATCCGCTTCTCCCCTTTTCTCCTGTCCTTTTTTATTCTCCTGTCCCTTTCTCGGACGTCCTCTCCTAAATCTAGCTACCGTAGTACATGTACGGTAGTTTTGGGGAGCACTACGTAAGGTTCAAGTGGGGTCTGGGATAAAGGTCCAAGATGCTGTCGATTTTGTGACATTCTGGGCCTAAAAAAGAATCTGAAAGCAAGCTTGATAGTCTGAGTGATCATGATGTATCAATTTGTCTGAGAAATATGATGCTTTTGGCGATCGACTTACTATTTTGTGTATCCCATATATGCCTTGGTGACTTATAACTTATTGTCTTGAATTATACCAATTTCTCTCTCTTCTCCCCTTCAGCAGCTAAAAAATCTTGCCCTTTTTGGATGAGCATTTGCTCCAAGGCTTATATGCCTGTGGTACGGACGCCCCTGCAGGTCTTGGACGCTGGAAGTGGCGATGGTGGCCTGGATGCGTCGAACACGGCCCAGTGCTACGTAAAGGTGCGGTGAGAGGAGTGAGATCGTTGATGCTGACCGCTGGCTGATCGCTTGCCCGGCCCACCCTGCAGGCGAGAACTCCGACTGCGTGACGAAGACGTCGACGGATGTAAATGCACCAGCTGGAACGGTCTCAGGCAGAACACCTGCGTCGAACATATGACGCTCAACTCAATTCAAGTTAAAATTATCTGAATCCCACAAAACGTCTTCGGTATACGGTAGGCCTAAGTAGCGTACAAACTGACGGGCTTGCCGCAGAAGGGTTGTCTTTTGAAGTTTGAACGTCACCTGTGGGTTTGTCTTCTATGTATACAGGCTGGGCCAAAAATGGCACCATTTTTGTACACCTTATAATTTCACCAAATATTAACTGATTTTTAAAGTTTTTTGACTGTCAGAATCAGGAGACAATTTGTAATAAAACTATCACTACAGATCCCACCACACCTCAAGTGTGTCACTACACTACCTTGTAAATGTCAGTGTCTTAAGAATAACAATTCAACTTCCGCAAGACAACTTCTGCAACAACACATTTTAAGAAATTAACAACAGAAGCAACGTGCTTGTTGTCTCAGTTATTATCTAAAAAAGTCACACTTCACAGTTTTTCCATCAAATGTTTAATGCGTCCGCGCTTTTCTGCTGGACGACGCATCCAAGATTTTGACGCCACTGATCAATGGCGCAATTAACCAAACGCTGCGGCAGTTTGCCACACTTAGTGACAAACACTTGCTTCAGCTGGTTGACTGTCGTGAATCGTAAACATTGATAAGTCAACTGTTGAAGAACATTCCAAACAGCATAATCGACTGGATTCAAGTCTGGACTGTTTGGGGGCCACATGCCAGGCGCGATCAACGTTGATCACGCAACTGGTCAGTGGCGTTGCCGGCTTGAGTGCGTCGTCTGACATTTCACAACGTAGTGTAGCGACACACTTGAGGTGCGGTGGGATATATGACAATAGTTTTATTACAAACTGTCTCCTGATTCCGACAGTTAAAAATTTTTTAAAATCGGCTAATATTTGGTGAAATTATAAGGTGTACAAAAATGGTGCCATTTTTGACCCACCCTGTAGATTCTTTGGATTGTTTATGACCAATTCACCTATACGACGCCGACGCAGATCGACTTAACTGTTGACTCGCGTTAGCGTCGTAGTTGTGAACTCGAATTGGTGACGCGATTCAACTGTCACGACTCATTTTCCAACTCTGTCATCAATGACTCGACTGGTATGTTCACAAGTCACGTCGTAGGTGTGAATCGGCTGTATTTTGTCTTGTTTTGTTCTAATGTTTTCTCTGAGTGAACTAAATAAATAATTCGCGCTCTTGGGTAACTGTTGCCGCTCTACCTTGTCGGTGTGGAGTAGCGTGCTGTCATCAGCGGGGTTCGTGATGACGTATCGCTTGGCGGACGGATTTTCGTCAGGAGACAGCGTCGCGTCTCGCAGTCGATAGAGACCAATGCATAGAACACCGAATGACTGGATAGCAGCAACGAACATCTCCGCATACGTCATCCCTTCCTACACACATGTACACAGAAAAAGCCTGTTTACATCAATTACGCACGAACAGCGAAGATCAATGGTCAAAATGCCTGCCCTCCCCCCTCCGCTCCCCTACGATCTGCTAGGATGTTAGGCTATAGGTTTTTTGTCGATTTACTGCCTTGTGTCAGTATTTAGTATTTAGTATACTTATACTAATACATATGATTTGTGACAACTGATGAGGCTACTAGAGTCTCCCTCCTGCCGTCAAATGTCGAGTACAACTTTGGTAATATAGGAAGACTTTACTTAGAAAGAAGTTTCTAGTTAAAGTCTTCCGTCCGACCATCTCTTTGGGGTAGGTGAAGCGAGTAGCAGTTTGTCCGGAGACTGGGTCGCGTTCACCTGTCGAGTGGCAGGCAGTGTTTGAATTGCCGGGGGGGGGGG
>Ga0056128_1010042_pt1 | contig 11812 bp, 7 predicted proteins | sample WorMetLIZISLAND2_FD_71113 | JGI IMG/M metagenome (GOLD analysis project Ga0056128, IMG submission 71113) | Marine gutless worms symbiont microbial communities from Max Planck institute for Marine Microbiology, Germany - Olavius geniculatus... ... | reverse complement strand
TCCCCATCCCCATCCCCATCGTTATTTGGATGAAAATGATTGCTGCTAATTATCTGCACATTTTACTACTTTTGGTTACCAACATACTGCAAATTAAGAACATTTATATACTCCACAGTTGACCAGTCAAGCACAGAGTTAATCATCACAACAAATGACTAGCGTTCAGTTTATTTCACTAAATACAATATGTAAATCCTACTCTAGCTGCAGAAATTATAGACCTGTGTATGTAAGTAACACAAGTATATGTCCTTAATCAAAATCTATCTAAAAGTTCCAAATATGCGGGAATTTTTGACCCCTTGCCTACAGGTTATGCGACATGAGAAATGACACGTCATAAACAACTATCAGTGAGAACGTAGCGTCTTAGACAATTTGACACTAGGAACATCAATGTATGTCAATGGAGTGCGGTTCTGGTCGAAGGGACCTTGCTTGCATTTCGAGATGTCGCTGTCATATCTACTGTATGCCCTTTCCGTTGCACCAATTGCTGACAGATTCTGACTTCCAGTTCTGGAATGCAAGCTAGTTCCCCTCACTTAGCGCACGCTGTCGACGCTACAGCATGCTCTTAGCGTGAAACTTTTTTGCACGCTGCAGTACACGCTGTAAACAAAGCGCCATTGTGATGTCATAATTCTGTTCGAGCAACATTTTGAAAGCATTTTTATTTCAGTAGATCAGCATATTATTAATTAGCATTACATTCTACACTTATTTATCCAACATCATTTTTTTCACGTGACTTGGCCTTTAACTTTAAAAGTTTCCAACATTTTGAGTGAGGGGGGAGTGACTGGATAATTTTCAGTGTGCAATAATTTGAATTTAGAAATCTTTCAAAGACCTGTTACATCAAATTCTAAAACTTTCAAGGCCTATAGTCTTTTCACGGTCTTTCCAGGTCCCAGAAAAATAAAAAAAAATTTCAAGGACTTTCAAAACAGTGTGGTTACCCTGACATATAACAACAAATCAAGTGCTGTCCGTTCGCTACGTTCACTTGGCGTAATGTCGCTTACTTTTCTTGGACCGGCTGATCCGACGCAGTGAGTCTGTGCTTGACATCATCTTGACACAAGAACATCAGCAGCACCGCAACTGTGCCTTACATCACAAACATGTTGTAGTTGCAACACTTACAACACTCACACTACCGTGTGTGTGACAAAGCGATTTGAGTTCCGACACTCAAAATTGCAAGCAGGTTCTGACAGTCATCTTCGGGTGTGACGAAACACCGCACCGGCCTCACCGACCGCACCGGCAGGAAATTACCGCACCGGCGCCTAAAACGACCACTAACCCTAACCCTAACCTTAATCCTAAGACAGCGTCCAATCGTCTGCAGCTGCCGCCATGCTCGAAGTGGTCGTTTTAGGCGCCAGTGCGGTGATCTGATGCCGGTGCGGTAGGAATTGCTGCCGGTGTGGTCGGTGAGGCCGGTGCGGTGTTTCGTAACATCGGTCATCTTCCCTGCACTGACGGTTAGGTTTAGGATGAGTTTAGGTTAGGGTCAGTATGTCAAGGTTTTAGTTACTTCACATTATCAATTCCACAAGGAACTCAGTCGTGTATCAGTCAGGTACCTCTGGCAAAATACAGCAAATGTTGGCACCCAGCTAGACATATAGCCTCAGATTCAGTGAGTTTCTCGCTGACATTGTGCGCTTTATAAATTAAATTTACTTACTTACTTACTTACAATGTGACAGCAACAAAGTAAAGACAGAGAATTTGTTCACAACCTGTACACTACAGTTATAACCTGTGAGTACAAGAAATTTGAGCTAATGCCCACGAGACGCGCGAAAGCCTATATACGTTTCCATACACCAATTTTCACGGCATATATCCAAAACTAAACAGAGCCTCCCTTGAAAATTAATGGAAAATAAGTAGTCGATTATGGCTATCTGCCTTGAATTTTCACGGCAGACATAATCCTCGGTTGCGCGCCGCATATTTCTATATACATGGACAAAAATACTGTTCATGTAGTTTTACTTTCTGTCCGACCATGGCGGACGGAAAATAGCGTCAAATTGGCACACATATGAGAAGAAGTTAAGTTGACCATCTACTAAAGACAATAAAAACACAACACTTACAAACAGCTAACTGTCAATTCAGTAACTTGCCAGAATCAAAATATAACAATTAATTCTACATAGTTCACAAAGCATGCATTTTCCGTATATTTTTTGGCAAGAAACACAAAATAATAACAAATCAACCAAACTCTACATGTTTATTGATGTACCGAAGAATAGTTAATATTTTCTTCGTAACGTTCCGTTGATGAACGCGTATAACCCAAATTCCATTACGCCGACTTTGCGACAAGTCACCGTTTGTGTCTGCAACTTTCATCATTTGTGTCCACGACTTTCCCCGCGCAGGGAAGTTTCAGTGAAAGTCGGCGTAATGGAATTTGGGCTTATCACGGCTTGTGCAGTAGCAACCCTGTGGTAGCAACAAGCTGTTGTATAAGTGAAGTGCCAAGACAATGGGAAGGCCAAAATTTCGACCTTCACAGCTCCCACATTTTTCAACCGATTTTAATGAAACTCAAAACCAAAAAGATATCTGGGGATACGAACCTACATGCAAAATTGGGTTGATGTGGTGCGACGGGAAGAGGGCCTGCGTAGGGAGGGCATTTTCTGTTACCTTTTGTTTTTTTGTATACTTGCTCACGCCTACAGGACACCAGAAGACCGATCGCGACCATTTATGGCTCAAAACGTGTGTTTCCGCGTAAGGTAAAGCCTTTTGGGGGAGGGTCTCGATGAAAAACATAATGTTTGGGAATCAAAACTCCCCAAAAGCATGATTTTGGGGGCCTGAATAGGCATTTTAAGCCAAATTTGCAAAATTTTTGAATCGCGCGATATCTCAAAAAGTACTCACTCGATCAACACGATATTTGAAGGAAAATTTCAGGTGCACAAACGAACTTCGTGGGTGGTCCAGTATTACAAAATTATAATTCAAGATGGTGGTGGCCACCATCCTGGATTTTTGCACAAACAACAATAACTCAGCCGCCGATTGACGTAGATGAATGATATTTTGCAGTAATGTACACGGCTGCCACCGGAAATAGACTATTTGAGTAAAATGGACAAAAAATAAATTCAAGATGGCGGCGGGAGCCATTTTGAATTTCATTTATTGCTCATAACTCGTTTATTATTGCATATATTTGCACGAATTTTCGCATGTGTATTATGTTCGAGGCCCTACATTCAGGAATGCTAAAATATTGAATAAAAATAAAATTCAAGATAGCGACGGCCGCCATCTTGGATTTTTGCACAAACAGCAATAACTTAGCCGCCGATCGACGTAGATGAATGATATTTTGCAATAATGTAGACGGCTGCCACCGGAAATAGACCATTTGACCATAATCGATAGAAATAATAAATTCATGATGGCGTCGGCCGCCATTTTAAATTTCATCTATCGCTCATAACGCGTTTACTATTGCACATATTCGCACGAAATTTGGCAGTTGTATTAAGTTTCAAGTCTTACATACACGTATGCCAAAACATTGAACAAACATAAAATCTAAAATGGCGGCGGCGGCCATCTTGAATTTTTGCACAGACAGCAATAACACGGCCGCTTCTTGACGCTGACAGATGAAATTTTGCAGTGATGTAGCCGGCTGCCACTGAAAATAGACCGTGTGACCAAAATCGACAAAAAATAATAAGCTTAAATTCAAGATGGCGGCGGCTGTTATTTTGAATTTCATTTATCGTTCATAACCCGACGAACTGTCGACGTTACTGGAGATGCTCGTCGTCTACGCGTGTCCTGTGTTGGTCGGCGGCGATTTTAACATAAAGACGCAAAGCTCGGATGACCCGGGTGCTCGTCGCCTGGCCGACCTGCTGACATCGTTCGACATGGTGCAGCATGTGCGAGGTCCAACCCAGCGCCGTGGCAACACGTTGGACGTCGGCGTGACACCTGCTAACTGCGCACTGGACAGTGTCGACGTTGAACCGATGCTGTCGGACCACTCGCTCATTGTCAGCCGACTTCCGTTCGTCGACGACGCAGCGTCCGTTGTCGAGAAACTAGTACGTGGTTGGCGACGCGTCCAGCGCAACGAGCTGCGTCAGGCGCTGGAGGATAGTGAGCTGTGTCGACCGCCGCCGCCGTCGTCTGACGACGCTGATGTCGATCAGCTGTTCACGACCTACGACACCGTGCTGCAACGTATTGCCGATCGTCTGGTGCATTCGTTGCCCGGCGTGCCGCTTGTCTCCGTGGTTTGACGCTGAATGTCGGACTCAACGACGGGCATCTCCACTGATCGCCGGTTCTGGGTCGACGCAAGAAAGAAGAATACTGGCGGGATCGTCTGGAGCTGTGTGGGCGCTCATCAACAGCGCTTTGGCGCTCGTTGTCGACGCTACTTGGACGACATCGGGACGTTGCCTGCGCTATTGACCATACCGCCGACGGCTTTGCGACCTTTTTCGTGCGTAAGGTTGAAGGCGTCCGTTCCGACACAGCTGGTCTACCTCCGCCACCAGTTCTGGTTCCGGCAACATCGTCGCTGGTGTCGTTCCTGCCGTGCACGCAGACTGAGATACGGCGAATCATCACCAGTCAAGTCAGGTGCCGATATTCCTTGTGCGCGAATACGTCGACGTACGTCTGCCCTACATCACCCGGATAGTCAATGCGTCGTTGAGTCAAGGTCGGCTACCTGTTTCACAGAAGCATGCAATTGTTACACCGCTTCTGAAGAAAACGGGGCTGGACTCATCTGACATGAATAACTTTCGCCCAGTATCCAACCTGTCATTTATTTCAAAGGTGGTTGAACGGGTTGTCACTAGTCAGTTGCAGCAGTACCTGGCGGAAAACGACCTAATTCCACGTTTCCAGTCGGCGTACCGCAAGTACCATTCCATAGAAACCGCAATGCAGCGCGTCTGGTCCGACATACTGGTGGCAGCAGATGATCGGCAGGTGACGCTGCTTGGACTACTGGATCTTTCAGCAGTTTTCGACTGCGTCGACCACTCCATGCTGCTAAAACGTCTGCAGTCTGCTTTCGGTTTGACCGACTTTGTCCATGACTGGGCGCAGCGCAGTCATTTCTGACCGACAGAACGCAGCAGATTGCCTACAGTGGTCAACTGTCTTCTGTGCAGTCGGTACTATTTGGGGTTCCGCAAGGATCCGCACTGGGCCCGCTGTTGTACGTTCTGAGCTGGCCCCGGTCGTTGACCGTCATGGCCTCAGCCTGCACCAGTATGCCGATGACACGCAGGTTTGCATCAGCACACCGGCTGGTGACGCTGAGGCTGCCGTCCGACGTCTTACTGCGTGTCTCGTCGACATCGAGGCATGGTTGAAGGCCAGCCGACTTCGACTGAACCCCACCAAGACCCTTTAAATTGCGCCTTCTAAATAATCTTACTTACTTACGTACTTACTTACTGTTGAACGTATTTGCACGAAATTTGGCATGCTTATTAAGTTTGAGGTTCTACACATATACATGCCAAAATATTGAACAAAAATAAAATTTAATATGACAGCGGCCGCCATCTTGGATTTTTGCACAGACAACAATAACTCAGCCGCCGATTGACATAGGTTAACGAAATTTTGTACTAATGTAGCCTACTGTTACTGGAACTTGGTTGTGAGACCGAAACGGGCAAAAATAATAAATTCAAGATGGCGGTTGCAGCCGTTAAAAAACTACTCACTTACTCTCACCGTTTCCGAGATTCGGCCAGTTATCGGTTGTAAAACGCATACACTATCTCTGTATTCAACCCCAAATTTGAAAATGTTTCCCTTCCACTGCATCGTCGAAATGTTGCATACCTAGGTTTATCACACAAGGCTGATTATTCGCGTAAAAAGTTCTCCGGTATGACCTACCGTTTAGCCACAATACATCTGTTACAAACAGACAGCAAACAGACGACAGACACGTCATAGCAAAAGACCAAAGTCTTAAATCTTTATTCTTACAACTGAACCATAGGCCCAAAAATTTAAATAATAATGACAATAAAAAAGTAAACGGAAAAAATAAAAGAATAGGGAAGGAGACTGAAAGGAAAGGGGGGGGGCAAAAATCGTTCCAGCCACGCACAGTGATTTACAACATAGGCCTACTGAAACTCGACGGCGACTACATGAACATTCAGGCTTTATTCGTAGCGAAATCATTACAGCGTTCGACCGCATAACAACAATGGTTCATTGGAATGATCTTTGTCTTTTCTGTTGTTGCGGCGACAAATCCTGTAACATCGATCGTCAAATGTCACGCGAAGTACGAATAATTGCTCAGTCTGGCTTCTACCGACTCGCGATCGCTAAGCAGCTATAACTCGCGGTACACTTATTACGATCATTTAGTAGTTTCTTGAGCAGACGCCAAGCCGTCGACATGCCGTATCAGAAGAACCTGCTAATGTTTTGTCTAGTAACTCTTCAGTTCACCTTCAATATTCAGAACTCTGCCGAAGGTAATGACGTACTCACGTTGGCAAATCAAAATCACCTACTGGTGCCGGTAAGATAGCATAACACTAACTTAGGCTAATTCTCCGCTTTGTATTGTCTTGCTTTGGTCCCTCGTCATGTCTGAAAATCGAAGGTAGGCTAACTGACAGATAGACACTTGAACAGTAACGCGGGTGCAATTAAGATAGAAATTAAGCTACGAAACGGAAAAACGATAGGTTTGCTGCAAAAGCCGTCTGTGTAATGTAAAGAGCATAATAATGTTGGAATAAAAAGGCTGATCCAGCAAAAGCATACCGAACAAACTCTGATTTAGACTTTAGAGTGCTCGCGACCTGCGATGCCAAGCGACACACAACTGTTATCAGCAGTCTACTGCCCTCTACGCGGATGGACTGCAGCAGACGGCAGAGGAGTCGCAGACGCAGATAACCACAGACACGCTGCCTGATTTTAAGGGTCGCTATATATATTTTCAGCCAACAAAACTGTAGCTTCATAGTTTCCCGTTTCTCGAAGAAATTGCGGACATTTTCCAACTGTCAGTGGCGTCGTGGGGGGGGGGGTAGGGGGCAACTCTGAATTTTGGGCTGTCGGAAAATCTTCTTCTCGGAAAATTTAAAATCAATGCAATAGTTAGAGATTAAAAATCATACTTTAAAACAATTATTGAAAGGCAAAGTTAAAATTTTGAGCATCCATAATCTCCTCTGTCGGAAATTTGCAGCTGTTTGACGAAAAATTGAAACTTTCTGTCAGCCGACTTACTTAACGCACGACCCTGATGACTGTGATGTTTTAACGCAGCTGTACTGGACAAGAGTAACTTCACTCGACAAAGCTCGGTCTACAATGAGTACACTTCAGACACAGAGCCCTCAATAACGCAATAGTGATAGTTATTTAATGGTCATCATTATGACAACAGTCTTATGATGAGTATTAGCCCACAGCCAGCTCCAGTTGATGTTGTCAATGGACTGGACAAAATAAGCTTAACTTCACCCGCATGAGTTCGGTCTACAACAAGTACACTTCGGAACGCGCTGTGGACAATGACGTCACTACCTGTTCCGTGACCGGATACGAGACCGATGCCTGGTGGGTGCTTGACCTTGGACAAGCCGTCAAGGTTGACGGAGTTCGCGTTATCGGTAAGTCGCTCCGCAATTTACCATCAGTGAGTGAGTGAGAATCGAGTAGAAGTGTTACTAGATGGCGCAACTAAACACGATACAGTGCGCCCCAGTCTAAACGCCGTTGTGCCGGCGTTGAAATAATGATGTTAGTAAGCAAGCAGCGTTTTCGGCATGTATGCGGCCGTGCGTTTGGTTGCCGTGGGTCGTACGCGCCCATTGCACTGCGCCTATGTGTACAGTGAGCGATGCATCACGCACATGCATGAATAAATGAAATGTTGCAATATGCTATATCAACCGAACAGTTTTGGTCGTCGGCGTTTTGCTGTTGCGGGCCCGTCGCTGCCTCAGAGTTTTCGTGACCCTGATAATGATGACACACTGGCCAGTTTCTGGAGCTCGACTGGTACCAGAAACTCTGTATAATACGTCATTAAAAACCTATCATGATAGAATCTTGAACAAAAGCGTAAATTGCGTAATTGACAAGTTGGTTGTTCTTTTTTTTCTGCTGGTATCATTTGCTGGCAAAGTGTGTCATGGTTTCTGGCACCAGACGACCAGCGAATGTTTCCGGCGCCAGAAACAGGCGCCAGATAATGGTCAGTGTGTCATCAACTTGAGCCTTGACATTTGCGTACCGTTACCTCTCTTGCAAAAACATGTTTTTTGCAAAATATTGACAACGAAATTTAGTGTGAGCATTAGATTTTTTTGGAACAGGCGCGTTATAAACTGACTTCTTACTTAGCCTACTTCCGCCAGCTGTTGGTTGCTGAGGTTCGTCGAACGCGATTCACGTGCGTATCGGCAACACTTCGGTGTCACTGACGACTCGACGTGGCTTCGACACCAACGACTGGTGCGCTCTGCAACTGTCTGTGTCCGGTCAACAAGATATCAGCTGCCGCAAACCCATCTACGGGCGCTACGTCAGCGTCCAGACCGTCGACAACATCCTAGACGGGCAACTGCGTCTCTGAGACACGAATACGGGTGGAGATTGATCTTGGACAACTCGTCAAGGTTATTGAAGGTTGTACTCAACATTGATCAAGGTCACTGGAAGTCATGCGACCGACGTGTGCCGGGTTGTTGATTTTGGACAGGCCGCCAAAGTCGTAACGTAAACGTTAGCCTATATGTCTGACGTGCGGTGTGTTGTTGGCGTTGGACAACCGGTCAAGGTCATTGGAGACTGTACTGGACCTTAATCAAGTTCATCGGAGATATGAGACTGGCGCGTGGTGGGTGATTAACCCTGGACAACCCATCAAGGTCATTGAAGGTTGGAGGTCAATGGTTGTAGATAGAGTCAATAATAGCGCTAGGGTCAGTGTCTGCTCACTCGTGGTAGAGATCGACTGTGGAGTTAGGACTGATAGGTGTTAGAATACGGGATAGGGATAGTGTTATGGTAGCTAGGATCATATGGTCTCTGGCAACTGCGTCTCTGTGACGTCACTGTCTACTAAAGTCACTCGTGACGTAACGCACTCTGTTGTCTGGCGTCATGACTTACGATTACAAATAATTACATTAGGCCTACTAGCAAGGGCGGCGCCATCTTAGGAGCTGGGAGGGACATGTCCCCACCACTTTTGCGGGATGTACCACGCAGGGGGTACAACCCAATTTACGTCGTACAACTGCGGGGTACTACAGCCGGCCGCTAAAGTTACGCAATTCACATTCGGCTTTAGCACTTGGAAACTCTGCTTCCTGTTCATGTACAGTTTGCTACTTGTCATACAGTTTAGGAAGCTAGGATCTTGAATTTTGCACTGCTGGAGAACCCGATAAGCACCAAGGTAAAATTTTGTTACTTATTTATTTCAACACGGTACCGTAACATCAAAGGAGTCTCAACAGAGCAACATCAGAAAACATCTCTTGTTCCTTGCTGCCTGTTCAATCAGTACACAAACACAGTTGTCGCTTAGGCCTACATTACACAGCATGACTAAAATTATTTTCATCGACTATGACTAAAATTAAAACACTCGCTAAAACACTGGTAGTGACTCACTACCAGTGTTTTTAGTTAGTGTTTTAATTTTAGTCAAACTAGTGACTCGCACAGAAAACGTAAGTCGTAGACTAGCAAAATTACAATACTAGTGTAAGCTTACAAAACTACACAAAACGACATCATCAGTCATCACTCATCACTATCACTTTAACAAAACTTTTTTCGCTCTTCTTGAGAATCATTATCCCATTCCTATGAGCAAATTTAGTACAACCATAATCATTTTTGTACCCCCAGGTAGTCTTAAGGTGGGGGAGGGTCAACAAATTTTTTTCGCTCGCTCCGCTCGCGAAATTCTCCCTCCCACCTTTAGATCCGTGGCGCCGCCCCTGCCTACTAGCGCAGATTGCTTTCGACGAACTAATTCTCTAGGCCTACAAGCGAAGGTAACTTGTTTTGAATTTCAACCCAAAGTCCACTTTTATATTTCCCAGCGTCCTAACGCTTTTCTTGGTTTTACGCCGCACCTTGACTATTGGCAATTTCAGGATCGATAGTCGATAGGAAGACCTACGCTTTTTGAAAACACTGGGCACCATACGATCAAACGTAAAGGTCCTATCATTGCATTTGCGACAGTGCGACCACGCTCGCTGTGACTAGGCCTATAGACGGTCCGCAAACAAGAGTTGTAATACTGCTTTTTCTGCAAATTTGCGTTTATTTTAATAGTACACTATTTTGCTCATAGCCGTGGATGCAACAATTAAAGACGAACTACTGGAAATAAAAATATTCGCTGTAAAACGTACAGCACAAAATGATTAGAGCTGTTGAATTAGAGCTTTAACTTGACGCGTTAAAAATTAATGCCGTTAAAAATTATACCCCCACAAAATTAAAACCCCTGATCTGATTAAGATAAAATTTGGCACGGTTGATTACGTCGGCTAGGTTACCCGTCATGCAAAATTTCATGTAAATCTGCACAGGGGGGGCTTCTCGGCAAATAAGTGAAATATACGCAAAATTTTTTCTAGCTGTAGGCCTACATATACCTTATTTTCAGAGACTCACCTACAGGTCAGACCTTTCGGCAGATTTCTGCGTGCGATAGCTCAAACGACGCGGTTGTCGTCCGTCTGTCCGTCTGTCCTTCTGTAGCGGATGTACTGTGGCCATAACGGTGGAAGATAGGGCCTAGGTTGCTATTGATCATTGATAGGAAGTCACATATTAGCTTTCAAACGAGATGAAATGACTTGGATGACTTTAAAGGTTACTGACAACCAGTACGGTCGGCTATCCTAGCGACAGCTGGGCTTCTTGTTATACTAAAGATATTTTGGCAACGTACAGTTTGAAACAGTTGAAATTGAATGCGATGCAAAGCACTGAAATGTGAAGACTTCTGTGGCCTAGGTCATCTGTCTTCAAGCAGCAGCATTGTGAGTCAAAAAATAAAGGGTGGCACGTGCCCCAGTGTTCTCCCCTTCCTTCCCCGTTATGGCTCGTTAGTGGTTTCGTCACTAAACTACCTCGTAAAATATTAACTGCTGATAAATTTTACCCTCTGTATGGGAAAACATCTGAAAATGTGTTGTGAGTGTTAGCCTACTGCTCACTTTAGGCCCCCCTATAGCAGATTAACCGGTACTTGTGAAGTTATAATTACGAACATCAATCAGAAGAATTCGACGCACTTTGCGTTATTATTTTGTGGCTGAATTTTTTAGACCACCCGTCACGCACTCACGCCACGTTGACAACATCCTGTTGAACTGACAGCTGTCAACACACAAACCAATCGGTAATAGACGCGCCGCGGTTACTGGAAATTGTTCCATGAATTCATGGGAGACAGAACCAAGTTTCCAGGAACAAACTACGACAGCGTTTATTGTAATAAACGCTGTCGCAGTATGTAAGACTGAGACGTGCAGCAGCGTTTTCTGTTCGCTGACAATAACTGTATCAGGCGTAAAAAAATTATGTGTTTCCAGTTACAATCTGGCGAACAAACTATAGGAGTATTTGTTTATTTAACAAGAAAAGACCAGCTAACGCAAAGGGAAACGCGCAACAGCGGTGCATGTTTAAAAGCCTGGTGCGAACAAAATCTCCTAGCAACGATGTTTCTTTTACACTTGCCAGAGGGCGCCAGACGGCA
>Ga0056128_1010038_pt1 | contig 11815 bp, 9 predicted proteins | sample WorMetLIZISLAND2_FD_71113 | JGI IMG/M metagenome (GOLD analysis project Ga0056128, IMG submission 71113) | Marine gutless worms symbiont microbial communities from Max Planck institute for Marine Microbiology, Germany - Olavius geniculatus... ... | reverse complement strand
TGTGAAGCCGAAACCAGCACAAGAGCACTGGTAACGTGTAGCAATCTGCCTACACGAATTTGGTCAGCGCTTAGTTGCTCCTCGCCTCCAGATTTTAGAAATCTTTCGGGTCATCGGTGCTTAGCCCCACCACCACGGCAAAGTGGCTGACCTCGGTGGGGGATCAGGGCACTTGAGGTCGGTCATGTGAAGACTGACCCACAGTTAGTGTTTGTGTGAGCGTCAGCGACTGAGATAGCTGGGCGGGGGAGACAAACACACGCTGCTCAGAGGCTCAGAATGAGTGAGTTCCAGCCAGTGTCTGTTGACGTTCGTAACTTCATTATGCATGTACGGAGTTAGACAGAAAGAGACAGGGATGACGATAGAGAGGGAGATCAAATGATACACAAAACACGGAAACAGTTAAGAACTGAGGCAAAACACAACCCTGAGGCAAAAGCAGAGTATAATGCTGTCAGCCGCCAATCAGTCAAGGAAATTTGTGAGATAAGAAAAGACACTTGGAGAAGTTCTGTCTCGGATGAGCTGACTGTATCCCAGAACCAACCCGTCTCTCGTTTTCAAAACAATGAACAGCATCGATGGCAGGGGGAAGTCCAGTCATACGGCAACCCCTTCGGTGTCTGGCGATCGCATACTATGAACCGATGAAGCAAAAGCTGATGCATTTGTCAAAGAGTATGCAGCAGTCTCCAAACTTTTAGTCTCGCGTGTCGCATCACCAGTGCGGCCAGTGCGGTCAAATACCGCTTCACTGTCCGGCACTGATTAACAACTCACCGACTTTGTCGACGGTCCCCTCTCTCCTCACACATGGGGTGCAGCGCCACCGGCGATCTTAGCTTTGATCCAGAGTGGTGACACCCTAGTGACAGGAACGGGCGAGATGAGTCACAGCGTTGCTTGGCTCGCCGCGTCGGTCGCTTCCTCACTAACAATGTTCATGGCGCAGCCATGGCACTAGAGCTGCTACGTTTCGAAATTGAAAAACTGAAACCGTTATTAGAGAGCCTAAAACCGTGCTTTCGATTCTGTTCTATATTGCTAAAAAACCGTGGTTTCGGTGCAGATTTCGATAACCGTAACAACACTACTTATTTCTTTATAGTGTGGTCTGTCATCTGTCACATTTTTGCACCCTGCTTAAACCATGTGATGGGTTTGGCAGATCTACACTTGCAGGGGCCACTGACACATTTTGTTAGATGGGGGTTGCTGAACCCCAATGGTAAGGGAGATTTAGGAGGTTGAACACTCAGCAAAACTTGCACTATTTATGATCAACCACAGGCAGCACTGATTGGCGATTTTGCATTTTATCCAATTGTTTTGGTTACTTGTACAGTTACTCGTTACTGTAACTTGTGGTCGTGTGTTACTGCAGGTTTCTGCTGGTGCTAACATTGCAGCATCATCATGCAGTCATTCCGGCTTTGTGCAAGTCCTGCAAATGCTTCCACCACAGACTACTCCGGACATTATGAGTCAAATGACTGCGAGGCCTGGAATATCTCCTGCTAGTACTGTTACTCTGTCAGCTGTGCCGAACATAGTCAGTTGCTCGCGGCCGCCGATGGCTAATAGTGGGGGCGGGCGTCTGTCAGGGTTTCAGCAAGCTTTCACTCGAGCCACAATCACTTCGATGCCTGCAGTCTCTGGGCCACTTCACCGGCTACTCTCACCTCTGCGGTTGACGTCAAAGACGTGCAGTTTATCTTTCAGTAGCAGTACTCCGAATCTGATGTCCGCAGCAACAGCGGGTGGAGCCAGCAAACATGTGCTGCTGGATGGCAGTTCGGGAGGTCAGCAGCATAGTTCAGTTATGAAAATAATTGTTAATTCAATAACGGTTGATTATTCCATGCCAGGGTTAAGTCACGGGTTTGTTAACTTAGTGCACATTGATTCTTGCCAAAATTTGGGAGTGGAGCAATGCGCTGCAGGTTAACTTGGATAATTCCCGTGTTAACCTCATGGTTAACCCTGACTTGTGCATGGAAAAATCCCTAAGGCCCGGGTTCTGGATCTTTTAGTTAACTGATCAGGTAGTAAAACAACCGTCTGTTAATTGTAACTCGCCTAGTTAAGTTTGTGCGCGTTTCTGAACGAAACCTTGACTGTCCGTTAGCTGACTGAATATTAAACTATAGTTGCTTAGCAACAGTGCGCACTGCACTAATTAACATCTGCCTAGCGCAGGCAGGTGTCATGAATATTAATGAGCGCACGCGCACGTCAGTCACCTTACGAACCAGCCAAGTGATTGCTGACGGCTGTTTTGTCCATTCGTGAATGGATATCGTAGTAAAATATGTAGTAGCAAATATCTCGTCAAGCATTCTGAACACAGAGCTATGCGGTAAAGTCATTATATAGTATCACATTCTTCGATTAACTGCTTGCAAAATTTTACAGAAGTTGCATTAAATACGATTATTATGATCGATGGTTAGCTAACTGGCCGATTTTGGCCAGTCAAATTTTTGGCCATTTTGACCTTTGGTTAGTGCTACGGGAAACGTGAGTTATACAAATTTATCCATATACAACCTTTAACTTGATACCTGTAGTCCCCGCTGTTCTCCAATAGACAACCTTCTGAAATTAAAGACTGTCTGGAGGATATAATGGAAGATTATTAAAACTACCATTATTGTTAATTACATATGCTTGTGTATAATGGATTTTTACAATTTTAGGTTTAGCTTTTTTGTTTTTGTGTTTCTGTTTTCCTGTTTCTTTATTGTAAAGGTTAACCTTACTTACTTACTTACCATTACTATGTGTTTGTGTACATTCTGCCTGGAAAGGCCATCCTCGAAATGACCAATACTGTGTCCGGTGGGATGTTGAACCATACTCACTCACTCACTGATACCTGTAGTTTATTGAAGTCAGTAATTTGTATCAAAATATAGATTGTGTATTTGATGTATTTGCATATTGTAACCTATTAAGTTACTATATCAACCTATGAGTTTATTTAAAGACAAATAGTTAATTCAGTTCAGTTATTTTTTCTCTCTCTGTAGTTTCAGCTAAAAATTTTAAAGTCCAAGTCACATAACAAATGATATTGGCTAAATATGTGTAAAATGTAACACTAATTAATCATATGTTGATCCAATGAAATGAAAACATCGTTTTGAAGTAATTTTGACAGAAATATGTTGTGCCAGCCGAATGCACTCAAACGTGTGACAATAACTGATGATGTCACGTTCAGGACGCTTTGTTGACAAACTGACATTTGCATTGAAAACAAAGTAAATCCGTCAGTTTTACTCAGAATAATGTTGGAATTATAGTACAAGTAATGACGCATAGATTACATCACAAATTACATCATTGTTTATCTGTTCACTACTAGAGGTGTGCGGTTAGTAAAATTAACGATGTGCTGGAATATTGCGGTTTTTAGTTGGCTAACTATTGATGAACAAGAAATTTGACCTAATGCTCACAAGACGTGCGAAAGCCTATAGCAGTTCCGGTTACGTAGTTTAGCTGAAAATTGGGGTGTTCACGCTAAGTTAATATAGAAATACCAAATTGTCTATCTGGATCGCATAACGATAGTAGTGTGGCGCCACCTTGTGAATGATATAGCATTGTGTCACAGCCCGAAATTGCCACAAAATCCATAAAACTCCCTATTTTGGTGTTCAAGGTCACTGAATTCGGCGCCAATCGAGAGCCAGTGTACGACTTTCTATTAGTGATTGATAGTAACCTAGGCCCTATCTCGCACCGTTACTGAGATACAGCGACTTATTGGCCAAAAATCACAAATATTGCCTACCCCCTCTTATTTAGTGCCCTCGTTCGGGGTGACTCCCTTCGAGTTTATGGAAAAGCTTCACGGTTCCTGAAACTGGAGTCTTCCTGGCAGCCGATGGTGAAGATTCAGTGATCCTAGCTTGCATCGTTTTTGACTGATCCACCCATGTGACAGACAGACAGACAGGCTGACAGACAGAATTGCGATGGCTAAGACGTGCTGAAAGCAGCAGCTGCTTTCACGCGTAAAAATTTGTTTTTTAGGCTATTTGGCCATAAATTAAGCCACATTTGACCTCAAGGCAATAATGCTAGATGCATTCCTCCTGTACGTGACATCACATTTCTGAAAATGGTCGAAGCCGTGAAAAAGGAAAAGTGAGTAATTTAACCTTATGTTTAGGGTATTAAGATGTATTAGCAAGCAGAAGATTAATGAATATTGACAAATTAACATCTGATAAAGCCAATTAGCACTTTATAGCAGTTATGTAAATCGATGAGACTTGGCCTTTAGGTGTTAATGGTTGTTATAGAATTCTGGCTGTGGTACAGGTCAGGTGATTACTGGTGCTATGATGTCAGCCGGTGCTGCAGGTGCTAACGAGCGTCATCAGAGACTGGACGACTCGAGACTTGCTAGGAACGCTTCGTTTGCTGCTGCACCATCGGCAAGTCTGCAGTTGCAAGATTTCTATAAATTGTTTGATAGAATCCCTCCACTCTAGGGCTAGCAGTTCCAGGTCTGTTTCCACATATCACTCCAGAGCTTGGTCTGTCTTCATCTGTGATATTGCAGTCATGCTTAAACTGTTTGACAGATTCAGATGCCATTTGCAACGCACATCTGTGGTGTCAACGACACATTGTGTTAGATGCAGTTTTTAACCCCACAATTTGCCTTTACTTCCTTTCTTTCTTTCTTTTTGCTTCTTATCTTATTTCCTTGGGCCTACCTTTTTTCATGAAGCTACATGAGGGTTGGAAAATTTCGCGATATTTTTGAAAGCATCAAAAATATCGAAAATATCATGATATTTTTTATATTTATCCATTGATGTGTTTAAATTACATTCTACTAAATAATATGTTAATATATGCTTGTGTATGAATGATATACTTATGCAGAGCATTTGCATGGCAAAAATTGTTTTTCTTTTATTAATATCAGCATCATTCTATTATGGCACAGGATATTTACTTGGCGGCCGGATAAATAGCCGCATTGTCCTATAAATAGCCAGTCCTAGCCGAACCGGCTATTTATCTGGCAGCCATCATGGGTGGTCTTACCGCCTTAGCGTGCTCTAAGATACCGGTTAAGATCGTGTCTCCGTGGTGGTACAGTGACTTATTGGGCACACTAAAACAGTCTGCTATCACAAATGGTCTGTGCATGTGCATGGGCGATAATAGGAAAATTGGCCAAGTTCACCACCAGATGTATGTACATATCAAATGGACTGTTATCGACTCTCTGGCTTACTGACTAGTCTAACTTCAAGCACAAATACAAATTGCAGGTAGGCCCCGTGAATTAAGTATATGCAAATTACAAAGATGCATTCTATACTACACAGCGTTTACTCACAAATATCAGACAAAAATGTCTGCTATACTGAGTAATGCAAAAAAAATAAAAGTTTTGCCACAAAATAGTCAACCAAGGATATGACGAACAAGAATTGCATTTAATACCATGGCGTGTTGCAGCAATGCTATTGCTAATTTGCTAATAACACTTACTGTCATTGAGATTCAAGCCCATCAAGAGCCACAGCGGGACCTGGGGAAACATTCTCGTGGGACCCCCAAACATTTTTGTGGGGCCTCTCTGGGGAGAAAATTTCTGAATTTTTCTTTTTAAAATGTTGCATTCGAGTGTATTTTATATTTCTGAGCGACAGTGGGGCCCCCAAATGTCGCGAGGCCTGGGGTAGCTTACTCCCCCTCTCGACGGGCCTGTTGATCTTTTAATTTACTACTGCGGACCATTTTAGCATGGAGTTATGCTGACTGGGTGGATATACTATACATTTGCAAGAAATATTTCAGGATATTGGATGACCTGTCAACAAAAATAAATCGGATTTATTATTTTCGACAATATATGTCCGTATCGGATATATATCAGTGATATATATCATGGATATATATCATAACAACCCTGTACAAAACAAAACGCCCGTGTATAAAATTTTTACCAATACTAGAAATACGTTTTGTAGAACGTGGTATCTGTCCGACTGCCACGCTATATAGCCTAGCAGCTGCGTATAAGGAGAGGGTAGGTGCAAACAGGGCGCAATTATCTTTTACGGGGGCCGAGTTGTGGTCAATTTTGTCCAAAAATTCGTTGCCATGTAACATGGGTCGACAGGTAAAAATTTAAATGACACCATGGGATAGCGCGGGCCCGAAAATAGAGAGATAGGTGAAAAAAGCTAGCAATTACCTTTCACGAGGACCGAGTTATAGTCAATTTTGTCCCAAAATTCGTTGCCATGGCAACAGGGGTCGGCAGGGAAAAAATTTTAACGACATTGTCGGATAGCGCGGATCCAAAATATGAGGGTAAGTGCAAACAGCATGCAATAATCTTTCACGTGGGCCGCGTTATAGTCAATTTTGTCCCAAAATTCGTTGCCATGGCAACAGGGGTCGGCAGGGGAGAAATTAAAATGACACTATCGGATAGCCTGGGCCCGAAAAGGGGGGTAGGTGCAAACAGCGCGCAATTATCTTTACGGGGACCGAGTTATACCGCTTTAAAATCTCCATTGGCTGTAATGCAAAATTTTGCAACTTTTAAATGGTTGCTATGGCAACAGGGGTCGTTAAAAATAAATTTAAATGACACCGTTAAATTGTCTGACCCCGAAAATAGACAAAGCGCGCAATTATCTTTTACGGGGACCGAGTTATACCGCTTTGAATTCCCCATAGGCCGTATTGCAAATTTTAAAAACTGGGGTAAAATAAAAGAAGGAGCTATCAGATTTTTATCCCAAACTCGATCTTACTTTTCGGGCTCCGAATCACTGTGCAAAATTTCATCAAGATCGAATCAAAATTGCGGCCGTATAGGAGTGTTTACAGACAGACGGACCGACAGAATGACAGAAGTGATTTTGTAATCTATACCATGCTATGCTGTAGCAATGGGACAGATAAAAGGTCTTTAATTGATAACATTTGCATAGTGAATAAAAATGGCTTCGAGAATTCCAAATATGTGGTCATTTCTGGCCCCCTTGTTTACCAGTCACGTGACATGGAGCATGCGCAGTGAATGTTTGGGCTAAACTGAACGCAGCGTTAAGAATTTAATTTTTAAGCCCATAATTATATCCATAACCGTGCAAAATAGACGCATGCATGGTTATAACACTCTGCAGGGTGCGGCAAAAGAAGTGGACCCCTAAAGTTTTTCGCCGTTTTTTCAGCAACCGTTTGGGATTTTAATATAAAATTTTACAGCTTTATTCGAAGAAAACTTTTACATCTAACTGCCAAGAAAAATATGATTCTGTTGAAAAACGACGAAGTTATAGACTTTTTAACATGACCGCCTACCGATTTTTTAGCATTCAAAAATGTTCAAACTAAAAATGCTATTTAATTTTCAAAAACTGGTTACACGTTCCTGCCGATAACGTCACAGTGACGTTTTAATAAAAAGTAATTTATACTGTTTATAAATAATCACTAAATTATCGTTCCTTTAAAGCAATCGCCGGCTGCACACCGGATTCATCTTCCAACAGGACGGCGCGCCAGCACACCCAGCGTGCAGCGCACAGAACTGGCTCCGAGCCAACTGTCCAGATTTCATCACCAAAGACCAGTGGCCTCCAAATTCGCTGAATATAAACCCAATGGACTTAAGGTGCAATGTAGGAGGCTTATCGCAAGCTCAAAACAAAGCCGAAAACAATTGCCGAACTCAAGGAAGCGCTTCAGGTTATCTGGGGCAATCTGCCACAGGGACCGATCGACAAAGCTGTAAAAGATTTCTCAAAGAAGGCGACTGGAGGCCGGTGTTGTAGCTTGTAGCTGGCGGTAAACACTTCGAAGTTTTGCAGTGACAATGGAATTCTGGCATCTGATCATTATTTAACTGTGTTGTTTCAACGATGTTATTAAATTGGTGTTGTAGCCGGAGCATTCTTGAATGCTGAAAAATCGGTAGGCAGTCATGTTAAAAAGTCTGTAACTTCGTCACTTTTCAACAGAATCGCATTTTACTTGGCAGTTAGATGTAGAACGTTTCAGTAAACAAATCTCTAAAATTTCAAATTAAAATTCCAAACGGTTGTTGAGAAAACAGCGGAAAAGTTTAGGGGTCCATTTTTTGCCGCACCCTGTACAAGAGAGCAAAAAACAAACGAATAAAAAAGAACTTTTTAAAACGTTGAGAACAAAAACAAGAAAAAAACCCAAATAAAAAAAACGCAAACGAGTAATTATGGTAATTATAATATTGCTGCTCAATATTTGTGTTAGCAAATATCAAAATTCACATTATTTTCAGAACAACTAACAAAACTGCGCGTTTTTCCTATTTTCTCCCTTATTTTGTTCGTGTTTCGTGGTGCAACTTTTTTTCTCTAGTGTGGAATAAATGCGTTGCGTACTTTCGTAGTGAATGCTGAAACAGCACAAACAGATAACGTGCAACGATAGTTTTACAGTCTTGAAGTATTATAATCGACAAACAATTAATTACTCACCTCAACGATAAATGAAGAGCAAAACCAGGGATCACCAATTTTAAAGTAAAACTGGATGCTTAAATTTCGTTCCGATCCAACGACGTACGCTTCATATGTTCTGTATGCTTTTGGTCGTTTCTTCATCGACTTGCTCATCAAGCTTCCTCTTGAGTCAAAGTTTACAGAAACGTACACTGCTCAGTTCACAAATAAACGTTTTAATGTAAATTTAAATTAACAATGTCTTTTTTCTCGAGACCAAGTTCTTGGTCCCGAGGTGCATGACAAAGAACAACGTTGTGGTATTGAGCTTATGACGACCGGGGACTGTGACCTTTTGAAGTGAAAATCAGCAGAAATACGTGATAGCCTACACTGAGAAACGCTTAGGCTTATTCATAGATTAAAAATTAAATTTGCACAAATTTAGTTTCAAAATGATAAGCACTAAGTCACGACTTCCCAATCTATACACATCCTGCGCCTTGTTAAGTTAAAAGTCTGCATCGGACAGACAAACACACGAACTTTACGTAAGTTATCTTTTGTAACGATAGGCGGACAGGCAAGACACGGAATACGGCCTACAGAACGATCGCATAGAAAGTAAACAGCGTACAGTACATACGATGTAAATACACCTAATCAAAGAAAAACAAATAACGCGATAATCTAAGTTTGCCGAAACAAAAAAAAAATTTTCAAAAGTATTTTAAAACCCGCACTCAAAAGGGAAAAAAGAACTGTTAAAACATTACTAAATTAAATTATACGATAATGCATTTGTGACTATCGCCAGAATTTCAACAGCAACTACAATTAACGTACCGATAGACCTAAACACTTTAAGTTATACACTAATCTACTGATGGAATTGAATGACAAGCATCTGAGTACAGAAATAATTGCTAATCATTGCAGTTTCCGAAAAACGCGTACAACAACTGATCTGCGAAATATTCGTACTGTACCTGTTCGTACAAAGCATAAGTGTAGTTAATTCACAAATAAAAATTTACCATTTAACATTTACAATTTAATTTACCATCACTGTCGAGAGTATAAGAATCTTCTCCTCTACAAATCCAGTCATGCTTTTCCGTGTAGCTGAAAAAAGTGCTCAGTAGCATTTCTATCAGCACAGCATTAATACAGCGACTGAACAATATTGCACATCGTAGCCTAATTCCGCAAATTCTACCAAATGCATTACATAGGCGGATTTAGGGGGGGGCAAAGGGGCCATGGCCCCCAAAGATGCTAAAGTCGCCTTTTTTGCCTAGCATATGCAGTGCATTTGTGCAGTAAATCTAGTAAGATTTATACTCAGTGTATGCATTTTTAGGGGGTTTTCCTGATCAAAAAATTGTTTGCTTCCGGGACTGCGCCCCGGCGACAGGCTTCTCCCCAAGAAGCCCACCTTTGTTTTTGGCTTTCGGCCTCAATTTTTGGCCCTTGGGGCTAGTTCACTCATAGGCAGATTTAGAGGGGGGCAAAGGGGCCATGGCCCCCAAGATGCCAAAGTCGCCTTTTTTGCCTAGCATATGCAGTGCATTTCTGCAGTAAAACTAATAAAATTTATACTAAATGTATGCATTTTTAGGGGGTTTTCATGCTCAAAAAACCGATTGCTTCCGGGGCTGCGCCCCGGCGACAGGCTTCTCCCCAAGAAGTCCACCTTTGTTTTCGGCTTTCGGCCTCAATTTTTGGCCCTTGGGGGCTAGTTCACCTTTTGTGACTCCAATTTCTGGCTATGCCTACGTAAGAGTAAGTAACACTAAACAGTAAATAATGGCAGGGGAGTTTAAACCATATAAACCTAACTCAAACAAACGCTACAAAAAAACCAGGATAGGTTTTTTGGAAAATTAGGGAGAGTTGAATATTATTATTACTTTGCATTTTTCATAATATTTACGATATCTTGCAACCAGAAGGGTTCCGTGACTTTTAGAATGCACCAAATTTGTTTTTCGCCGGGGCTCTCCGGGACACCCCCTCGCCACACCCCACCCCCCTTGGCGCCTTCCGCACCTCGACACGGCTCGCGCCTTCGGCGCTCGACCTTGGCCCCCCAACTTCAACTCCTGGATCCGCCTATGATGCATTAGCAGTTTCACTTAACATGATAGACGCTTTGCAGTAAGCTACACGAATGCAATAACGGCCAAAAATTTTTAGTTTCGCAGTTGCGTTATAAGACATTATATGTGCTTTGCAAAAATACACAAACATTAACTACTTTTATTAACGTGTGTATGACAGTCACAACTATATCTGATGATGTAGAATATAAATAATAGATACAAGGCCGAAAGCCTAATATTTACCATATACATGTCAGAAAAAAACAGACAGATCTTACTATGGCTGACATTTGACACTGTGTAGTTTTCACAACCGTATCCCAAACTAATCTGGTGAATTGTGTGGGCGTCATCACCATCTGAGAATATGGCAAAAGTCAAACGATAACTTCCAGGAGATAAACAGAATGAAATCTACAACACACAGTAATTGCCAGCTGCTCAACATGTAAGTAATCTACACTTGAAAATGTAATTCATTCACGTTTTTAAAATGATTGCAGTAGATATAGGAGTAATGCTAAGCTTAAGAATAACGCTATATAAACTGCACAGAGTGACAACAAAAAGCTCAGTTACCGCTTAGAGAACGGCGTCAATTTGGTGCTTTTGTCTCATCATAGGCTAATGCCATTCTTGGGAAGTTATTTTTTGATGTTAATTACACATTACGTGCGAGATTTTTAGTAAAAAATAGCAAGACTTACATAACAAAGGAACTTTTTACGAACATTAACAGTCGCTTTGCACATGGGGGTCATTTCTGACCCCACGGTCAGTAATGCGACGATATCGCCAGTTTTAAATAACACTGTGCTAAATGGTTCCACGACTTTGTAGCCAAATGTGTTCTATGTCAAAGAGCGAAAAAAATAGCGACGATATTCTTAAAGGAGAATTTTTAATGATTTTTTTCTAAACCTACCCCGTGTAAAACCACCGTGTAGCCTAGAAACAGTGGCGACCGGACCGCGGAAGGTGGTAATTGATACGGTACATAGCTGCAGCTCCAGCAATCGACTCTGCGTGTAGTGCGTGGAAAGATATCACTGCTAATAGGCAATAAATTCACCGTCACGCTCACAGGGAAGCAACCTGCCGGGGACATGGGTGGGATGCTAACAGTTGACACTAGAAATGTTTCATTGCTGCTCATCATCTGCACGATATATTTCATCGTCGTCTGTTGAGTCGTCCAAGATCGTCGTCGTACTACCGTCTGCAGCGACT
>Ga0056128_1010037_pt1 | contig 11815 bp, 3 predicted proteins | sample WorMetLIZISLAND2_FD_71113 | JGI IMG/M metagenome (GOLD analysis project Ga0056128, IMG submission 71113) | Marine gutless worms symbiont microbial communities from Max Planck institute for Marine Microbiology, Germany - Olavius geniculatus... ... | reverse complement strand
TTTTGTCAGTTCAAGTGTGATATAGAACATGCAAGGTTGCTAGAGTGGAGAAGTGTTAGATTTATTGGTCTGTTAATGACTGTTATATACATTTACTGTGTAAACTGCATGAAATTTGGTTAACTGATTCTCAGAAAAGTCATTCAAATTGTTACCACGAGATGTCACATTTTAAAGCTGAAAATACACCAAATTCGATATTGGCTGGGGCTCCGCCCCAGACCCCGCTGGGGGAGCTTAGAGCGCTCCCCCAGACTCCCTAGCTGGATTTAAGCGGGCCTACTTCTAAGTGGAGGGGAGGGCAGGAAAAGGGAAAAGGAGGGGAGGAAAAAGAGGAGAAAAGGGAAGGAGGAGGAAAAGAGGGGGATAGGAAGGGGGAGAGAGTGGACCCCCCAAGGATTTAGTGAAATGACGCCACTGAATCAGTGCTACGTTTTCACTGCATATTAGATCGGTCCAAGGATACATTTTACGGTGGTGCGGGCCGTCGTCACTCCCAATGCCCAATAAGTTCTTGGTATTGCCAACATTGCAAACATGCTATTTTTTTCTGACGCTAAGGGGACATTGATATAACCCACACGAGAACATGCATACATGGCATATGACATGCAACGCTGAGCATAAGCGATGACTGTTCTTATCTTATTATGCGGGCGTCCTAATAGGCCGTATTACGGGTCTTGCCCGTACGTTTGTCTGTCCCATACGACATTTGCTCGCAAACTAAATGGTACAGAAAAGCAGAATTATGTAATCGCTCTTTAGGGCAGGAATAACTGTTGTGCCAGTTTTCATCTCAAATGGGATTGGGTTGCGCAACTCTATGCAGACGGCCGCATATTATGTCATCACTGAGCTCACATGTTTTTCTTGTTTGTTTTTTCTCTGAGTACATACTGGTATCTCATTTCAACCACTGCTATCCCGTCTTGTCTCGCCGACTGAAGCTCTGCCTCCCGCCGTGACCTTTCTCCTAGCTTCAACTTGTACTTTCGGATATTTTGCATAGCATACTTTGTAATTAGGTGTAGCTTTATTTGGTGGTTATGGCGTTTGCGTCAGATGTCTAAGGATGTAATGTGCCGACAAACAAAATATTTTCAGCTGCACAGTTTTAGCTCATATTTAAAGGCCTAATTTTTCTAGGTGTGATGTACCCCCACTGAACTTGTTTTCTTGTTGGTGCATTTGCGTTCATTGTACTGGGAAAGCTGTCGGCACCTATGCTCGTGGGAATCGGAGGGGGGGAGAAGGGTTGCTATGTAGATGTGTAACAGAAATTGATAAGGGGCGACTAATGAACATCGGCCACAATCAGCCGTCTTGTTCTGTTGCAAACAAGCAGCTTGCACGTGATCAGCTAATGAGCTAGTTGCTATTAACCACATTGCGTGTGTGTATTGACAGTATATGCGAACTAAGAACTGTATATGCTTTATTAATTTTCAGCAAAAACTGGCTGATGTCTGCTGTTTTTTTTCATTTTTACGCATGATAGCACACAAGCCTACGTGCTAAGTGCATAGTAGGTAATTCTTTCCGTCCCGTCCGTTCGTCTGTGCCTCTGTCCATACTGGTTTCACATCCTGGTACCCATCTAAGCTCAGGTGAGATAGAGACTGCAGGTTTTTACCATGTATGATATGGTGAAGTCTTTATTTTGTGACAAAATTTTGTGCCACTGGGTGTGAGTGAGGGTATTGCCTTTGGCCAAGACCCACTAGGAAGTCGTTATTTTACCACTGTTGACTCGTCTAACATGTAAACGGTTGCACATAGGCACATACTTACTGTGCATAACAAGCACTGCTGACGAGCTTTTTGGGGGTACCAACATTGATAATTTTGAATGACCTGGAACCCCAAAAGTAGGGAATTTTAGTGACTTGCATTTAAAGGCTGTGTCACATATTTAAAAAGTGAATTGTGCCGGCCCAGAATGGCTGGAGATAAACTAGTCATGCAGTGTAGACTGAGGGCCACTAAGGAAGTAGAGATTAACACCGCTCTATGGGCTTCATACTTAGGAATAACTTTACTTTCTAAATTGACTACTTTCTTACTTAACCATGTGTTGTTGTCATTCTATCTGTCAGGGTTGGTCTGAGCGTCGGCCTCTTGCTGTGGTCGTACAGAGTCGGTCATGCAGTGAGGTTATTGTTTAGTGTTGATGAATACGTCGTGGGGCTTGTCATTCTTTGGGCCGGATGCGCTGGCATCGAGGCGTCCATTATGTGCATCAGTGTCCAAGGCACCATCTTGAATGCAAAGTCGCGCAGCATTATGCCGCTGCTTGTTTATATTCGTTTGGGTGAGTTCTTGTATTTTTTCAAGTTACGTCTATTAATGCATAATTTATCTTATACATTCCTGCACCTACAAGCTTTGTTGCTACTTTACAGGAGACTTAATTTTTAGGCTATGTTCTTATTCGTTCGTCATTTTGTTTTATAACATTTTGGATAATGAGTACTTTTGTGAGCTGTGAAAAAAAGTTTAGATTTCGTTGCTGTTGTTCAATTAAAATTTTGTGTGTGTTTTTTTCTATTTTGTTAACTTTTTGTTACGCAGTGTTAATGGTAACAAATTGATTGTTTTTATTAGGATGTTTGGTTGCTTGTTTAATTAATTGATTGATTGATCGATCCATCCGCCCATCTATCAGTTGATGTATATGATTTATATTAGTGATTGATTGACCTGATCATTGTACTGTACCAGTGATGCAAGTGCTGTTGATGACAGTGGGCGACTTAGACTTTCACTGAGACTTTCACTTCGGTCTAAGTACCGACTTAAGTCAAAAAGTGAAGTGATTTCGCTGAGCAAAAACATGGCGACTAACACAGATAGTTAAGTAAATTAAAACAGTCTGGTACCAAAAATAAACACCGCAATGTCTACACAGTGACGTAAAACGTTACGTAATTACATCATTTTCGTGCGTGGCGCAAATAAATAAGCAAGTCCAAGCGTAACTGGTTGATTTATTTCCTGTTAGGTTTACCGGTTTTCCACCATTTTTAATCGTTTAGTTGAACTTTGGTCTAAGTACAGACTTTAGCATTTAGCTTTAGCTTTCGCTCAGTGAAAAGGCTCAGCGAAAGTTGCCCAGTGTTTCTGGTATGGCAGGCGTATTGCTAGTGCAGTGCGGCTGGCATGTTACTGGTGCTGTCTGGATTTCACTTACACTGACTGCCAGCAACTTGCTCATTTCCTCTTGTCTCCTTGGTATGTAATCTTTTCTGACTAACATACAATAAGAATGTGCTTTTAGAACATTGGCCCCTGTGTGTTCTGTCCTATGAAGAGTTGTGAGTTTTGAATAACGTTGCTGACTGAAGTTTTCGCAGTTCTAGCTGTCTTAATAGATTGCATTATGGGTCTTATTTGTTCATCTGTCTGTCTGTTTTTTACGAGGCTTCTAACATAAGCTTAAAAAGCATAGAAAATGTGTGCCAATTTTCCACTTAAAAGGTCCATTGTCAGAAGTCAAGGTCACATGAAGTCAATCGAAAACATCCAAAAATGTGACGCATAACCTAATTTATGCTTAACCTAATTTATTGCAAACGGTCGCGATGTTAGCAATATAAAAGTAGACTTTAAGTTGAAATTCAGAATAAGCAAATTTGCATAGCTAGGAGAATACCTGCGTTGCCGCATCTTGCGTTGTCACTGTCTTGACATCTTAGCTTGTTGTTTTGCAGGACTGATCATCTTGGACTGGGTGATGCTGTTTGTGACCTGCTGTGGTCCGTCAGCTGCTGGTGATGTCCGACTGAGAACGCTCCCTGTCACCAGTGCTCTCAAGTCTACGGGAGCCACCAAGCCAAATTTACTTCCTTCCTCGCGGCGTGCCCTCAACTCAGCTGAACCAGAACTGCTGCTGACGTCCACGTAAGTTGAGCTGATTGCTTGTGTTCTACAGATTCTGTTTATTGCTTTGTTTTGCTCTAGTGGGAATGAATCCAGTGTGACTGGGATAAGAAGTGGTCAGTGGTGAGAATATTTTTAGATCGATACTGTTAGTGTCAGCAGCAGTAGCAGCAGTGAACTGCATTGGATACTCGACATTGCATTGCATATGCCTATCATTCGGTATTACAGTGTGCATGTGTGTATAACTGACTGACTGTGTGCTCTGGTCTGAGGATGTCCACTCTCTTTCTGTCATAGACCGCATTGTATAACGTTGATGTGCTTTGTTTAATAATACGGTTTATTGTATATGGCAGCCAGTGGCTGGATTGACATAATACATTATACATACATACATACATACATACAAGGACAACACACTAATACTTACAGTATATGCAATGCAATAAAAAATAGTCGAGCGTAAAAAAACGTAATAAAAACTGAGTATAGCATAGTTTCTCTATACCGCTCATCTCTGTGAGGCTGTCCCTGCAAACCAGGCTCTATGCTGCAATATCGATGTGCCACTCGGTTGATCATTTCATCACTCATGGAAACGTAGACTAGACCAGACCCATGCAACAACTGCTGGAGCAAATCTGTCAGTCTTCTGGCGATTCTCCAGCTGATCCTTGGCGCAGGGTCATCAAGCGTGGACACAGAGTGATGCTACAGCCCAGGCTGAGTATGCAATGGTGAAGATGATGATGATGATGATGAGAACATCGTGTTTGTAGTGTGAGTGAGGTATAGTTTTATATGCTAGCGTTAAGGATTGTTTTCTTGTCTGTTTGTATGTCAGAAAACAAAGAATGTTGATGCAGCATCATACTGTTGTATGTTGTCACAGCAAACAGCCTGAGAAGGTGAGCTTCTGAGCAGTATTTGTGTCAGCTAGTTCTTCAGTCACTTCATTAATCAGCTTATTAATAGGTCAGTTAGAGTTACTTTAGTAACAGAACTGTTTCAAGGTTAATAGTAAAATAGGGATGTTTATTCGATGATGTCCGAATATGATTTTCCATACTGACTGTTTCTGTAGTGTATATTCTACACTTATCGTTGTTGTTTTGCCAATCTAAGGAGGTAACAGCAGTTGCCAAAATGTCAATAAATAAGTAAATAACAGTTGAATTTTGATCAATTCGTATTGATTATTACCGTCCGGAAAATTATTTCAGCTGAGCAAAAACTGAAAGATTTCTTCTGAACTATTTCATTAATAATGTTTTTGTGTGTGAAATAAATTGTGTTGAGCCAGTGGTGAACCATGATGTTTGTTTAATGACAGCATACATACGTTGACATCTCGAGCCTGCTGCACTGTGCCTTGCCCAAGTCCGAATTGATTGCGTCAGATGTTACAGCCGGTCTTGTCCTGCTGCGACGATTTCAATGTCTACAACAAATGCTGCTTGTCTCGCAGGTTTTTGCGGTCTTATGTATTTTGTTCTAGTTATAATTAGCATGGCTTTTGATTTACTTATAGTTATGGATATAGTAAGTAAAACAATTATCTTTTGATTTAGTTACAGGTTTGCTTATGGTTACTGAAGTATGATTTCTTGCGACATTAGTCACCTGTTTTATCTGTCGTTTTTGGCAGCGGGAACTTATTGCCACTTTCCATATTGTTGAAAGCTCAATTTGTATGTCACAAAAATATCCTACTCACACGTGCTAGCATAAACTGTGCTGAATTTCTTCCAAGTGAGTTGTTCTATTATTGTATTAGCTAGTGTCGGTGTTCTGTATTATTCATTGCACATTTTGCTTGTTTGCTAGTATGTCAAATGTTGTGCTGTTTCACCTGCAATTTCACTAATCAGCCTGTTTGACAATAAGAGGTTTTTATTTTGGTCTGTGTGATATGCATATTTACTTCCGCCAAGGAGGTTATGTTTTTGCCGGTTTTTGTTTGTTTGTTTGTTTGTCTGTGAGTCCATGTGATAACTCAAAAAGTTATGGACGGATCTTTCTGAAATTTTGAGGGAATGTCGGGCATGACATAAACTACCAGTGATTAAATTTTGGGGGTGATCCAGCAGGAATCCTGGATTCTGGATCACTTTGAAATTTTCATTACCATTGCGTTAAAGGGGGCATAAGGGAACCGCTGGCAAAGCGAAGATGATGACGCCACCTGGCGAATAGCTTTGCCTTGGTGGAGGTAACTGCGGTCTCCGAGTGCTTTCTCTAGTATTGCATGCGACTATTGAGTATTATGGATTCAGCGAATGTTTTCAGTTTTAGTTGTTTTGCTGTTGCAGTCATCACACGCTGTCTACCAGTTCCTGTCGGGAGCTGCCATAACTCCCAACACGAGATTCCTGAGTCTGAAGCATCAGGATGCAAGACATGATTACCAGTCTCTCGTTGTGTTTGCATCATACGTTGTAACGGCACATGATTGCCGCCAGCGAATTCTACCCTCGGTGCCGCAGTCTCAGTCATCTTGTGCGTGCAGAAAGAGGTGAATAGTGCGTTCTAATTAGTATTGCTAAATTGCATTGATTTTAAAATTGATTTTTGGCGTGTCTTTCCTCCGTATGCATGTTTTCCAAGTTATTTTACAAATCACTGAGCATCATGATGTTTCTTTTATTATGTTAACATTTTTAGGTCCTGTTTTTCCACAGACATTTGACAGCTGATTAAATTGATCTGTGATCAGCTTTGGTACTTTATCGGAGATCGTTTCAATAACCGTTTTTCCATCGCCAGTTAGCGACTAATCGTCCATCAAGTTGATGGCTGAATATTTAGTTGCGCTCGCCCAAGGTGATTATCACAGAATGCTGCACTTCGTCATACTTAGGTGCCGTTGCAAGCATAACAACTACATAGTGTTTTGATCACATTGAGACTTGGGAACATTTTCAAAAATGCGTACTTTTGAAGAAAAAAACTACTTTTACATTGGCCAAAAATGTCAAAAATTTTTCCTAGAAATATTTACTTACTTAATATTTTTCATGCCAGTTTCAGCGTAGAAGTCGCGTTTTCTGTTCTGTTTTTGTCATGGCAAGTTGCAAATAAGCTGTAAAGTGACTTTTTTGTTTGCAAGTGTTGGTTTTAAGCTGTTATGGCCGACGAGCGGCCGTTTCGTGTAGTTGACATCATTGCTATGATGACATTTACTGGCTATGGGTCTACTCGCACTGCATGCTGGGTAATTTAGCACAGCACTGCAAATCGAGGTCACTGGCAGCCAATCAGATTTGCATAAAGTAGACTCATTTGATGGTGAATCAACAAATCGTGGATCACGTAATTGGTATCGTTGTCTCCACGGTCTTGGTCCGGACTACCTCTCGAGTGACTTTATGAGCGTATCCGACCTGCGTTCAAGACAAAAACAATGCTCAGCGTCTACTGCAGCTTTGGTGGTTCCAGTTACACGACATTCCACACTAGGCGATCGGGCTTTTCCTGTTATTGCTGCTAAGTTGTGGAACGCACTGCCGGGTGACATCACATCTGCTACATCACTTTTAACTTTCTGACATAAACTGAAAACATTTTTATTTCATCGATCTTATGGCACGTGACTGTTTTGAACTTTCTGTGTTTTTGTCTTAGCGTTTTATTTTTTGTTTTTTGTTTTTTAGTGTTTCTACGTGTTTTTATCGTGTTGTAACGTGTTCTTGAAGTGCAGTTTGCACTTATACCACGCTAATCAGTTTGTAGTGATGATGATGATGATGATCAAAAATGTACGGAAAAACGAAACGCAGTTGATCGACAATCAATTCAGAACATCAAGTTGATCAGAGATCAGTAAATTGGAGATCAAATTTGATTTGATTGGCGATAGAAAAACCAGACCTTAGACTTATTGTTTTCTTCATCCGTTTGAGTGTAGCTAAATACTGTTGATTTTATGCTCTAATTATATTGATATAATCAGTTGTAATTAATGTTGTTATCGCATGAAATGGCATCTTTTGTGCTCATGCGCCCTTAGAGACTAATTACATGCTTACTAGTATTTTTTCATGCTTGTGCTATAGTTTCTGCATTGCTTTGCTGAATTATTAATAACGTCAACATTGATAGTCATTGCATTACAGGTCTGATGCTTACTAAACTGTTATTGTTTTTTGCTACTTCTGTCTTTATGCGCTGTGTTGGAAATTGTTAGTTAGAAATCTGTTCAGTAGTAAACCCACTAAACAGTCAAAAAACTGGATGCCGTGAATTCTGTAGAGATATTTTGGTCAGAGTTTAATTTGAATTAAGTAACTTTATGCTGTGTTTCCTGGCAGATGTTGTCAGTGTCATGAGGATGGGCTTCACAGTGTGCCTGGTGTCAAGAGCCGTGGGTGTCCATGTATGTTTGCTTGCCTGTGTCGGAGAACTGGTTTCAGTCGGTCAATGTTGGTTTATGCCAGCTGCCACTTGCCCGAGGTCCATGTCTGTGTTGTGCTACTATACGTCCGCTGTCATTTGATCAATTCTAGAAATACTGTCACATTTGCACCTGAAGCCGTCACATTCATAGCAATGGAATGGGACAGCTAACAGAAAGCTGGTCATTGGGTTTAGTGTTAAGAAACAGAAATATGCTACTATAGAAATCTGGAAAATTTGTAACACTTGAATTGGTTAAGTTAGTGAGTTAGTGATGCCACACAGTACGTTATTACTGAAATTTTGGTGGAAGTTAGAAATCATACTATCTGTTGGAAAACATTGATGTTAAATGCAGCAATTTTTACAGATTTGTCCGCTGTGTAGCAGCCGATATTGGAAAAACTTCAGTAAAGTGAGTGTAAAAGTTTGTGTGTTTGGCCTGCACTTACAATTTTAGCACTATCTTTTCAATGTGTCATTTATTTTTTGTTAATTACCTTTTCCAAAGCAAAGCGATGAATTAGGTTATATTTTTAGTAGTAGGCATTCTTTACCTATTCTTGCTACATGCAGTGCCGTGTCGTTTATTGTTGATTGAGTTGCTGAGCGGTTATGATGATGGATTCAAAAGTCATGATTGTTGCTGAGACCTGCAGTCATTTTTCTGCAGTCAGGAACAGCATTCAGCTTAAATGCTGTGGATAAGCTTGCTTTGCAGTGATGGGCGCCTTTTAGCACTCCACTGACACACAGTGTGAATTAATAGGCACTGTTATCTTCTGCTCATTAGTTTTGGCCATTTTCAGTTCTTAGGCTGTGCTTAAGTATAGCCATTTTATGGTTTGCTGTTCAGTGTTATGATGATAATTGAACTAAATTGTGAACTGGAAGTACGGTGTTGAGTTAGTAGTTGAATTGAATGCAGAATGGGAAGATGTGTGTTTTGGCCAGGATGCTGGTGGACATCAGTTTGGGTTCTTTGTAGCAGTGAGCCATGCATCAAAAGCTCTTGTCGTCTGTGTCACTGGACCCTGCTGTTTTCAGGTGTCTTGACTTCTTTCAGCTGCTTGTTTACTAAACTGTTTGCTTGTTTTGTCATGCTCTAGCCGATACTTTCGTATAGCATGTTAGTTGTTTTGTTTATGACATCCTATTTCAGTGAATTTTATGCTTTTTTCTGCTAAAATTTTTGCTAATATTTTGCAAACTGCACTAAAGTTTTTGTTTGTTTTATGGTGGACCACTGGATAATGTATTTCGGTTTGTTATGGTATCGGTAATCATATATACAATAAAGATTAAAATTACTTATATTACACATTGGGAAATTTGCTTATTTGAGATATCGTTGATATGATAATGTATGATGATGATGTCAAGCATAGAATAATGTGCGAGCTATTTGATGTGGTTAGGATGTGTTAGAAGAAGTTAGCATCAATGATATTGAGCTAATTCCTGATGTGACGTCCAGCAAAGACTGGTTTGCTCATAAGGTATTGATTGCATTATCTACTGTCTCACAGTCTATAAACCGATAAACTTGAGAAATGTTACAAAAATAAGATATTTATTAGAATGCAACCATGACAGCGTATCACAAATAGACACAAATATTTAGGATTTTTTAAACACGTAGTAGGTCAAAGAAGTTCTGTCTGCAGCGATTAGTTTTACCAAGTTGAAGCTGATATGCATATGTAGGTTTGTAGCTTGTAAAACTCAGACTGTAGGACGCTTCAGCAGTCGGCAACAAGTAATGGCATGGGTGTTTTTTGATTCTTAATTTGCCTAAAAACGTGATTTGCAGAAATATTTATTGTTCTGTCGTTATGGGTGAGATTATGAAATATTTTTGGGAATTTCTATGTTGCTTATAATGAGGAAATGCTTGTTGTTTACATCTATTACTAGGGGTTGTTGCGTCCAGCTGTTGATATTGCTGATGCAGTTAGAAGGCATTCACTGCTCGCTCATGCTGCTAACAAAGACCTGGTTTGTTTATTTATGTACTTCATTGTTTACTGATATTGTTTCCTGCTTTTGTTGAGATGACAGCAATTTATTGATAATATACGTAACGGGTATTTTTGAGCAATCAGTCAAAACATTTATATAGCGTTGTGTGCCGGGAGCTAATCAGAGTTGCTTGTTGTTTCAAAGGATTGTTGTAAATTTTATCTTAACTGTGATTCGGAACAGACTTTCTCACTTGATGTCAAAGTATTTTCTGACATAACTTACGTCTGATATTGTGCAGAGTCTGTTTAATTTAAAATTTGCTATTGTTCATTTTTAAATTTTTTTAGCCAACCATACTTTAGTAACGATTGAGCGGTTGGCATGCTTGTCATCTGTCTCTCTGTCTCTGTTTGTTTGTACCCTGGTTAATGGATAGGTCATAAGGGAAAACTTTTTACACGAATAATTAGCCATGTGTGTTAAACTCAGGCATGCAAAATTTCAGCCATCTAGTGTAAGGGGAACATTTTCAAATTGGGGTTGAATAGAAGGGGGAATTTAATGGAAAACTTTTGTATTGATCACTAATAAGAAGTTGCACATTGGCTTTCGATTGACTTGAAAGTCATCAAACTTGAAGGTCAGTATGTGCTGTTGTGGCTAATTGGTAAGAGATAGGGTTTAGGTTACTATTAATCACTAATAGAAAGTTGCATATACCCTTTCAGATGAAGTGAAAATCATCGTCATTGGATGATCTTGAAGGTACGATTGGCTATCCTAGCAGCAGCTGGGCTTTTTGTTGTATTTCTGTTTGTACTACATATTAGGCCATTGCGTTTTACTGATTTGATTAAATATTACATCATTTGGCATGCAGGAGAGAGGTACTAATGATTATCGTGTGGTGACGGTCGGGCATTCTTTGGCTGGCGGAGTTGCGGCTCTTGTTGCTATTTTATTACGTCATGAATATCCCAACATTCATTGCTATGCATACAGTCCTCCTGGCTGTCTCATTAAGTATGTTTGTTTCTTATGTTGAATATTGTAATTTTTTCTTTTTGCTTGTTTTCTGACATTCAACAACGTAAGCACTTAAATCTAAATTTTCTTTATTATTTCACTGTATGTGACTGAATTGCTTCTTGATTATTTGCTTAAAATTCTGTAATTTGCAGTGTTAGAGCATATGAAATGACTGTTTATATACAGGGTTTAGCAAAAAAAGTAGTTCCCTAAAGTTTTTCACGGTATACTCAGCAACCATTTGGAATTTTAATTTGAAATTTTACAGATTTATTACCTGAAATAATCTACATCTAATTGACAAGTAAAATGTGATTCTGTTGAAAAACGATGAAGTTGTAGACTTTTTCACATGGCTGCCTACCAATTTTTACTTCGCACACGCTACGTTCTTAACATAGTGAAGAGGAGTGTATGAGATCAGTGTAATATTGACGACCGACTAATCAAATCAAATCAAATCAAATCAAGTCATTTATTTAGACAAGCAGATACAAAAAAAACGTTGACAAAATGAGTAATGAAAAGGCTTGAGCAAGGG